>Ga0182742_1002989_pt1 | contig 17396 bp, 18 predicted proteins | sample eDN5th37CBELigMG_FD_128880 | JGI IMG/M metagenome (GOLD analysis project Ga0182742, IMG submission 128880) | Enriched Miracle-Growth compost microbial communities from Emeryville, California, USA - eDNA 5th pass 37_C BE-Lig MG (version 2)... ...
GGCGCTGACTCACACCTACTGCTCCGGCACCGGGGCCTCCGCCTCCATGCGGCGTGGAGAAGGTTTTGTGCAGGTTCATGTGGATGACGTCGAAGCCCATGTCGCCGGGGCGCACCTTGCCGAGGATGGCGTTGAGGTTCGCGCCGTCGTAATACAGAAGTCCGCCGGCCTCGTGGACGATGCGGGCGACTTCTTCGATGCGGCGTTCGAAGACACCGAGCGTCGATGGGTTCGTGAGCATGATGCCGGCTGTTCTCGGGCCGACTGCCGCTTTGAGCGCTTCAAGGTCCACGTCGCCATCGGAGTTCACGGGGATCTCGCGGACTACACAGCCACACATCGTTGCTGTTGCAGGGTTGGTGCCGTGGGCGGCTTCGGGGACGATGATTTCGTTGCGCGCGAGGTCGCCGCGGGATTTGTGATACGCGCGGATCATGGCGACGCCGGCGAATTCGCCGTGGGCACCGGCCATTGGTGTGAGCGATACGCCGCCTTGCATGCCTGTTACTTCCTTCAGCATTTCCTGCAGTTCGTACATGCAGGTCAGGAAGCCTTGGCTGTGGGATTCGGGGGCCAGGGGATGGCGTGCGAGGAATTCGGGGAGCATTGCGTACTGGTTACACGCCTTTGGGTTGTACTTCATCGTGCACGAACCCAACGGGTAGAAGTGGGTGTCGATGCTGAAGTTCAGCTGGGAGAGGCGGGTGAAGTGGCGGACTGTGTCCAGTTCGCTTACTTCGGGGAGAAGGGGGGCGTGTTTTCGTTTCAGGGACGCTGGGATGTCCGTTGCGTCGGTGGACTCGCTCGGCCACTGGTCGTTGGCGCCTCTGCCTGGCTTGGAGTACTCGAAAATTACCTTTTCGCGCATGACTGAGATCTCGCCTCGGTTGGGGGCGGAGAGACGTGCGCGCAAATCCTTCTCACGGCGGAACGGCCGGAAGACCGATCCGTCGGGGCCTCGGGCGAACGCATCCATGCGTTCGCACGTCCGCCGTGAGAAGGATTTGCGCGCACGTCTCTCCTCGTCGGGTGTCAGGCCGCTGCTGCCATCTTCAGGGTTTCTGAGAGGGCATTTGCGTAGCGTTTGATGTCCTCGGGGGTCTTTGTTTCTGTTGCGCAGACCAGGAGCGCGTTGCCCAGGTCGGGGTAGTAAGGAGTCAGGTCCAGGCCGCCCAGGATTCCGCGGGACTCGAGTCCCTTCAGGACATTCGTGACGGGTCTGTCTAGCGTTATCACTGCTTCGTGGAAGCAGGGGGTCGTGAAGGGGGTGCGGACGCCCTTGATGCGGGTGAGCTCTGTGACTAGCTCGCGGGTGCGGGCGTGGGAGGCAGCGGCTACGCGCTGTAGGCCTTGCGGGCCCATCAGGGACATGTAGATCGTCGCGGCTGTCACCAAGAGGCCCTGGTTGGTACAGATGTTGGACGTCGCTTTGGCGCGGCGGATGTGTTGCTCGCGGGCCTGGAGAGTCAGGGTGAAGCCGGGCTTGCCGTTCAGGTCTACGGTGCGGCCTACGATGCGGCCGGGCATCTGGCGCACGTGTTCCATGCGCGTCGTGATGAAGCCGAAGTAGGGGCCGCCTGATGAGAGCGGGACGCCCAGGGGTTGGCCGTCGCCTACTGCGATGTCTGCACCGCCGGTCGTGCCCCATTCGCCTGGGGGTTTGAGCATGGCGAGCGAAGTGGGGTTGACGCACGCGATCACGAAGATGCCGCGGGAGCGCGCCCAGCCTGCGAGGGCATCGACGTCTTCGAGCACGCCGAAGAAGTTGGGCTGCTGAATGACGAGCGCGGTGATGTCCTGGCCATCGTACTTCGCAAGCGCTTCGAGGTCCGTGCGGCCCTCGGTGGCGGAGAACGGGACTTCTTCGAAGCGCAGGCCCTGGTTGCTCGCGGTGGCGGTCGCTACCTTGCGGTAGTGAGGATGAACCGTCGTGGGAATCAGGATGCGCTGGGACTTCGATTTGCGGTTCGCGCGAACTGCCATGAGGCAGGCTTCGGCGACCGCTGACGCGCCGTCGTAGAGCGAAGCGTTCGAGACTGCCATGCCGGTGAGGCTGGCGATCATCGTCTGGTACTCGTAGAGAAGCTGGAGCGTGCCCTGGCTCGCTTCAGCCTGGTACGGCGTGTACGCGCTGTAGAACTCGCCGCGTGTGGTGATGGCCCACACCGCTGAGGGAATGTGATGCTCGTACGCGCCCGCACCGATGAAGTTGAGCGGGCGGCCGTCCGCGCTGGCGCGCGCGGACATGAGCCGGCCGATCTCCATTTCGTTGAGGGCCGGCGGAATGCCTGCGAGCGACTTCACTCGCAGGCTGGAAGGAATCTCGTCGAAAAGCTCCTCGATGTTCGACACGCCGATGGCGGCGAGCATCTCCGCGACGTCTTTCTCCGTGTGAGGGATGAATGCCATTACGCCCCCTCCGCCTGCAGCAGGCTTTCGTATTCGGCCGGTGACATGAGCTCGTTCAGCATCGCGGCATTGGCGGGCTTCAATCGCATGAGCCAGCCCGCGCCGAACGGGTCCTGATTGACGAGCTCGGGCGTCGTGGCGAGCTCCGGGTTGCCCGCGGTGACTTCGCCCGCGAGCGGACTGTAGACGTCGGAGGCCGCCTTCACGGACTCCACCACCGCGCAGGGCTCGCCCACGCCGACCTGGCGCCCGACTTCGGGCACCTCGACGAACACGAGATCGCCAAGCTCCGCCTGCGCGTGATCGGTGATGCCGATCTCGACCGTGCCGTCCTTGAGATCGCGCACCCATTCGTGGGTTCGCGTATACCTGAGATCCGTCGGAACATTGCTCATGAACTTGGGTCTCCGATGCCTATTGGGGTTTCGCCGGAGTCGCAGCCTGCGCCGCGGCCGACGGATGCTGGAGTGCCGCGACGTCGATCCGCGGCTTGCCGTTTCGAACGAAAGGAGGCTTCACGACTTTCGCCTCGAGAAGCTTGCCGCGAATGTCCACCTTCACCCACTCGCCGGCCTTCGCGGGCACGCGCGCGAGCGCGATGGAACGGTCGAGCGTGGGAGAGAACGTTCCGCTCGTGATCTCGCCTTCTCCCGCGTCGCCCGCGATCACCTTCTGGTGACTGCGAAGAACGCCGCGGTCCGCGAGCACGAGGCCCACGAGCTTGAAGGCCGAGCCCTTCTCACGAATCTCTTCCAGGGGTTTGCGGCCGATGAAATCGCGCGACGGCGGATCGAACGCGACGGTCCATTCGAGGCCGGATTCGAGCGGGTTCTTCGACTCGTCCATGTCGTTGCCGTACAGGTTCATGCCAGCTTCGAGCCGCAAGGTATCGCGCGCACCGAGGCCGCACGAAGCGACGCCGAGTGCGTTCAGCTCCTTCCACACGCGGATGACATCCGTGGCCGGGAGCATGACTTCGAAACCGTCCTCTCCGGTGTAGCCGGTGCGAGCGATGAACCAGCCATCGATCTCGCGGCCGACGAACGTGCCGAGCGACATCGCGGCCTGCGCGCCGGCGGGCGACAGGAGCTTCGTCACCTTCTCACGCGCCTCCGGGCCCTGGACCGCGAGCATGGCGAGATCCGTGCGTTCCGTGATCTCGACTCCGAAGTCCGCCGCGTGTTTCCGGATCCATGCGAGATCCTTGTCGCGCGTGCCTGCGTTCACGACGACGCGGAACCAGGTGTGCGTGAGGTAATAGACGATGAGGTCGTCGATCACCCCGCCCTGCTCGTTCAGCATGCAGGTGTAGAGAGCCTTGCCGGGCTCGTGCAGGCGACCGACATCGTTCGCGAGCAGTCGTTGCAGGAAAGCGCGCGCTTTCTCGCCGCGAACGTCGACGACGCACATGTGGGAAACATCGAAGACACCGGCCGCGCGGCGCACGGCGTGATGCTCGTTGATCTGCGAGCTGTACTGCACAGGCATGTCCCAGCCGCCGAAGTCGACGATGCGGGCGCCCAGCTCGGTGTGAAGCGGAAACAGCGGAGTTCTGCGCTGGCGCAGACCGGTGCTTGAGGGTCGTTCCATGCGAGGTTCCTCGGTCACGCGCGTGCGGCCAGACACGCGAAAAAACGAAGGGCGGCAGGCATACACGTCATGCAAACCGTGTATGACTGCCGCCCCTCTGTCCTGTGACCTGAGAGATCAGGCGTAACCCTGTACGCCGCACCCCTTCGGTGGGTGGAAAGGAGCTCCACCACTCTCCAGAGCCCGCTCCGACCGGCACGCGTTCCTTGTTCAGGAGAACCGTGCCGCTCCCGTATCTGCCGTTCTGTTGCCTGAGCGTTTCCGGGCGGAACTTGCGCCTTCGGCGGCCACGCCCGGACGTGGGCGCGACGCTCTCCGAACAGATACTTGAGCGAGCGGGCGGGACTATACCAGCTAAAGAGGACCCTCAATCGCCGGGCGGCCCGGAACGGAGGGCTCGAATCGGGCGGGCCCTCCTTTCTTAAGCCGCCAGGCGACCGAGGGCCTCCTGCTCCAGCCGCCCGCGATTGAAGGCTTCCTCCTCTTATAGAATAGAGCGCCGGGGCAACCCCCGGACGCCGCCGCCACATCCAACCCTCTGATCACGCTCAGGATTTCCATGTCCCACCCGCGCCGCAAAAGTGTCCCCGTCACGGTCGGATCCGTCAGGGTGGGCGGCCCGCATCCCATCGTCGTCCAGTCCATGACGAATACCGACACGGCGGATGTCGAGGGCACGGCTCAACAGGTGAAATCTCTTGCACGTGCCGGATCAGAGCTCGTGCGTCTCACAGTGAACTCGACCGAGGCCGCAGCCGCAGTCGCCCCCATCCGCGATCGGCTTGCGCAGCTGGGCGTGAACGTCCCGCTCATCGGCGACTTCCACTTCAACGGTCACAAGCTCCTGCGCGAGCACCCCGAATGCGCAGAGGCGCTCGCCAAATACCGCATCAATCCAGGCAACGTGGGCCGCGGCAGCAAGCGCGATCCGCAGTTCGCCGAGATGATCGAAGTCGCGTGCCGCTTCAACAAACCCGTGCGCATCGGCGTGAACTGGGGAAGCCTGGATCAGGACCTGCTCACGCGACTGATGGATGAAAACTCGTCACGTGCGCAGCCACTCACTGCGCAGCAGATCATGCGTCAGGCCGTCGTGCACTCCGCACTCGAAAGCGCGCAGCGAGCGGAGGAGCTTGGACTGCCGCACGATCGCATCATCCTCAGTGCGAAAGTGAGCGGCGTGCAGGACCTCATCGCGATTTATCGCGATCTCGCCGCACGTTGCGAATACCCGCTGCATCTCGGCCTCACCGAAGCGGGCATGGGATCGAAGGGCATCGTTGCGTCCACTGCCGGCATGGCCGTGCTGCTGCAGGAAGGCATTGGCGACACCATTCGCGTGTCGCTCACGCCGGAGCCGGGCGGCGATCGTACGAACGAAGTCATAGTCGCTCAGGAAATCCTGCAGACGATGGGGCTGCGCTCCTTCGCGCCGATGGTCGTAGCGTGCCCCGGATGCGGACGCACGACGAGCACTGTGTTTCAGGAGCTCGCGCAGCAGATCCAGACACACATCCGGCATCGGATGCCGGACTGGCGCAAGCAGTACGTCGGCGTCGAGGACATGACCGTCGCGGTGATGGGCTGCGTGGTCAACGGGCCCGGCGAGAGCAAGCACGCGAACCTCGGCATCAGCCTTCCGGGAACGGGCGAGCGCCCCGTGGCACCTGTCTATGAGGACGGCGAGAAGACGGTGACGCTGAAGGGCGACCGCATCGCGCAGGAGTTCCAGGATCTCGTGGAGCAGTACGTTGCGCGCAAATACGTGCGCAAGGAGACGGCATGAGCGGGCTCAGCGAAAAGAAGTGCGTTCCGTGCGAGGGCGGCGTCGCCGCGCTCACGAAGGCGGAAGCGGAGAAGCTGCGGGCGCAGCTGAATCCGGACTGGAAGCTGTCGGACGATGCGAAGTCGATCCGGCGGGAGTTCCGGTTCAAGGATTTCTATCGCGCGATGAGCTTCACCAATGCGGTGGCTCATGTGGCGAACATCGAGGATCACCATCCGGACATCGAGGTCGGATGGGGGTACTGCCGCGTGCTGTTCACCACGCATGCGATCAAGGGGCTGTCGGAGAATGACTTCATCTGCGCGGCGAAGATCGACGGCATCCCCCTGAGCTGAAGCTCGAAGCGAAGAAGCCCTCAGTCGCCGGGCGGCTCGGAACGGACGCGTGTCCAAACGCGGGCGGCTTAGTGCGGAACGCGCCAGGCTCTCTTCCGAGCCGCCCGGCGATTGAGGGCCTCTTCAGCGCTCTAGCGTCGGGCCACCGCGGGCAACTCGCCCTCAACCCCCAGCGCCCTCCGGATGAACACGCGCTTCACCTCCGGAAGCGCATTCACCCACCCCAACCCGCGTTGGGCCACTCGCGCGACGGGCCCGTGGCCATGCGCGAGGAAGCGATCGAACGCATCGATCGCCGTCGAGAGAATCAGCGACTCCGATTTCCGCCAGCGCTCATAGCGACGCAGAAGCCGAAGCGCGCCCGGATCTTCACGCTCACGGCGCCCTCCCAGCACGGTCTCCGCAAGTGCGGCCGCATCGAGCAGCCCCAGGTTCACGCCCTGCCCCGCCAACGGATGCACGACGTGCGCAGCATCGCCCACGAGCGCGCAGCGATGAACGGCGAAATGCTCCGCCGAGAGCTTCCGCAAAGGAAACGACGCGCGCTCGCTTACGAGCGTGCAGGTTCCCAGCGCCGCATCCGAAGCCGCCGTGAGCTCCCTGCCAAAGGCCTCGGGCGGCATGGCGAGCAGGGACTTCGCGAGCTCATCGTCCGCCGACCACACGATTGAGCTGGTCCCATCCGAAAGCGGCAGGAATGCGAGAGTTCCAGTCCGCAGAAAGCGCTGCCAGGCCGTGCTCTCGTGCGAGCGCTCCGTTCTGACGACCGCGACAATCGCCGTCTGCTGATAACCCGACGTCCGAGAATTGATGCCGGCTGCCGCGCGCACCGCCGAGTTCGCACCATCCGCCCCGACCAGCAGCCGCGCCGTCAGCGAACCGCCGGACGTCTCGACCTGCACGCGATCCTCGCCGATGGATAACGACACGAGCTCCGCAGCGATCAACTCCGCGCCCGCTTCCAGGCACGCATCGAGCAACGCGCCCTGCACGACTCGCGTCTCGATGATGTAACCCAGGTTAGGTTCGCCGACTTCCGCCGCGTCGAAAACGAGCGCTCCCTTGCCAGTCGGGGGGACGCTCTCATGCCAGACACGCATGCGCTCATAAGCACACAAGCGATGCGCCTTGATCGCATCCCACGCCCCGGCAGCCTTCAGAACGCGCTCGCTGGCTCGTGAATACGCGGACACGCGCAGATCCATCGGCGCATCCAGCGCAGGAACGGCGGGTCGCCTCGGTTCGATAACGCCCACTCGCAACGGGACTCGATCCGTACGCGTTGCTCGCGCGAGCAACGCGGCGGCTGTAGCCCCAACCGGACCGCCACCGGCGACGACGACATCGAAATCCTGGCTCGGGGGCACGTGACTCATCAGCGAAGACTCAGTCCGCGCGACAGTCGCGGCGCGGGACCCGCGAAGCCCGCGCTGACGCGCGCGAGCGCACTCTTCGCGGGCGGCGCGAGGTCGAAGAGCAGCAAGCCGAGATCGCGCGCGAACCCGATCCCCGGGCGCCGATCTCCGAACAGCTTGATCAGCCCGTCGGTGAAGCGGATGACACCATTGCGATCGCCAGACCGCCATGCCTCAAAGCGCGCGAGCAGCTCCTCGCTTCCAGGATCCGTGTTCCCCCGGTTCTCAACGCTCGCCGCAGTGGGAGCGGAGGCAGCGGCTGCCCTCGTCGCCGCGAGCAGTTCCGCGAGCATCGCGGCATCACGCAGCCCAAGGTTGAACCCCTGCCCCGCGACGGGATGAAGCGCCTGCGCCGCATTGCCAATGAGCACGGCGCGCTTCGCAACCGTTGTCGACGCGCGACTGAGCTTCAACGGATACGACGCGCGCTTCCCCACCTTCACGAACCGCCCTGCACGCCATCCGAAGGTGGATTGCAGCTCAGCCAGGAAGCTTTCATCGCTCAACGACAGCAGACGTGCGCTTTGCGCGGGCTGTGCGCTCCATACGAGGCCCCAGCTTCCATCGTGCAGTGGAAGAAGGGCCAGCGGACCGGCCGGCGTAAAGCGCTCATATGCCGTTCCATCGTGTGTCCGATCCGCCGCGATGTTGGCGATCAGCGCAATCTGATCGTAGTCCTCGACCTCCGCGCCGATACCGGCGGCCGCACGCACACTCGAATGCGCGCCATCTGCCGCGACGACCAGGCGCGCGGTGACTCGCTCCTTCGCGCCCGTGCGGTCGTCGATGAGCGCGATGCGAACATGGTCCGCGTCGATCTCGACGCTCTCCGTACGCGCAGGCACGCGCAGTGTGACGCCCTTCACGTCCTGGAGCTTCGCCCACAGCGCTGCGCCGATCGTGCGGTTCGTGACGATGAAGCCGAACGCATCGATGCCCTGCTCCTCCGCAACGAGCCGCGCGAAGCCGAACCGCCCCGCGTCGGACACATGGATCGTGCGAATGGGCGAGGCTTCGGGCGCGATGCGCGGCCAGACGTCGAGCGCCTCGAAGATGCGGCGACTGGCGTTCCCGAGCGCGGTCGTGCGGTCATCGAAGCTCGGTTGCGCTCCGGCGCCAGGAGCGACGCTTTCGATGAGGAGGGTCGTGAGGCCGGTGTTCCCCAACGCGACGGCCAGACTTGCGCCGACCATGCCACCGCCCACGATGGCGACATCGAACTGCGACCCGGCGCGGTCCCGCTCACCCATGCGCCATCACTTCCTCGATCTCGTCCGGATCCTTCGGGGCCTTCGAGGTGAGCACCTCGTGTCCCGTTCGCGTGACGACTACGTCGTCCTCGATGCGGATGCCGATGCCCCGAAAGCGCTTGGGTACGCCGCGCGCGCCCGGCGAGATGTAGATGCCGGGCTCGATGGTCATCGCCATGCCCGGCTCCAGGACGCGCCATTCGTCGCCGATCTTGTAGTCGCCGACGTCGTGCACATCCATGCCGAGCCAGTGCCCGGTCCGGTGCATGAAGAATTTGCGATACGCGCCTTCCTTCTCGAGCGTGGCGGGCCGGCCTTTCAGCAATCCGAGCTTCACGAGACCCTGCGTGATGACGCGGACGGCGGCGTCGTGCGGATCGTTCCAGTGATTGCCGGGCTTCACCTTCGCAATGGCCGCGAGATTCGCTTCGAGCACGACTTCGTACACGGCACGTTGCTCGCGCGTGAATTCGCCATTCACCGGATACGTGCGCGTGATGTCGGAGGCGTAGCACTGGTATTCGCACCCGGCATCGACGAGCAGAAGGTCGCCGGAGCGCAGCGGCTGGTCGTTCTCGCGATAGTGCAGGATGCAGGTGTTGTCGCCGGACCCGACGATCGGCTGATACGAAATATCTGCGTTGTGGATGCGGAACTCATGCATGAGCTCCGCCATGATCTGGTACTCGGTGAGGCCGGGGCGGCAGGCCTTCATCGCCCTGACGTGCGCGCGCGCCGCGATCTTCGCGGATTCGCGCATGAGGTCGATCTCGATGCGCGACTTGAAGAGCCGCATGTCGTGCAGCACGTGCGCGAGCGAGACGAACTCCGGGGGCAGCACACGGCCCGGACGGCTCTGGGAACGCAGCCCGTTCACCCAGCCGACGATGCGCTGGTCGAACTCAGGGTAGGCACCCATCGTGTAGTACACCTTCGTCCGGTTCTCGAGCAGGCCGGGAAGGATCTCGTCCATGTCCGTGATGGGAAACGCGTCGTCCGCTCCGTATGAGCGCACGGCCCCGGCGGGACCTGCACGTCGGCCGTCCCACGCCTCGCGCGCGGGATCCCGGTCCCTCACGAACATGAGGTACTCGCCCTGCTCTCGACCCGGAATGAGGACCGCAACGGACTCGGGCTCGCCGAAACCGGTGAGGTAGTAGAAATCGCTGTCCTGGCGATAGGCGTATTCGACGTCGTTGTTCCGCAATCTCACGGGCGCCGCGGAGATCACGGCGATGGAGTCCTTCCCCATGAGCTTCATGAGGTGCTGGCGGCGGCGGTAGAACTCGTCCCGGGGAACGGACCTGGCGCGGGAAGCGCGGGCGGCGGACACGGCAGGCATGGTTCGTCGGTCGGGCTCGTGAAGGGCGGATCAGTGGAGAGGGGGAGGGTCCTCGGCGGACTCGCCGTCGTCGGAGCCGCGTGCGCGCAGGGCTTCGAGCTCTTCGAACACGAGCTGGACGCCCACGCGCACGAACTCGACGAGCTCCGCGTAGGCCGCTTCGTTCTGCTCGTCGCTGTCGCCCTCGCCCACGCCGACCCGGGTGATCTCGTCGAAATCCCGCACGACTTCGCCCGCTTCACCCGGGAGCTTCGAAACGTCCGGGATCGAGCCGGACCCGAGCCCGTAGAGGAAGCCGACGCACCACTGGGACAACGCGGCGGCTCGTTCATCAAGGGGTTGAGCGTCTTCGGGAAGCAGCGGCTCGAAGGCCATCTCGGCGCCCGCGAGGGTTTCCGCGGTGACGAAGAAGAGGCTGCGCAGGGCACCGGAAGAGACCGGTTGCGCCCTGCCGTCGGGCAGGATTTCCTGCAACCAGTCCTCGAATCGGTACGAAGAGGCCGTGCAAAGCGCGCCCGCCAGGGTACCGTGCGCCTCGGCGGCATCCGTCAACGAGCGCTCGTCAGCGAGCACCCGCTGGATCTCGGCATAGCTCGCGGTGTGCATGAGGCGTGCATTATGCCTGAAGGCGCTGCGATCTGACGCCCGGCGGACCGGCTTTCGATTGACCGCGCGAAGAGCGCCGACCTATGATCTTTTGCATGAACGACACAACAAAAACGCAGCTCGACCTCGAGCTCGCGCGCCTCGAAAAACGGATCGAAGAGCTTCTGGCCAGCATCGAGACCCTCAAGGAAGAAAACCGGGCACTGCGCCAGCGTCATGAATCCCTCACCAACGATCGCGCGGGCCTCCTGCAGAAGAACGAGCAGGTGCGCGCGCGCGTGGAGGCGATGATCGGTCGCCTCAAAACAATGGAGCACGGGGCTTAATGAACACAGCAGAGCAGATCAAGGACTCCCGCGAACCCGCTCGCGTCAGTGTGCGTATCCTGGAGAAGGAATACGCGATGGTCTGCCCTTACGAGGAGCGCTCCGCCCTCCTCGACTCCGCCGAGTTCCTGAACGCCCGCATGCGCGAAGTGCGCGACAGCGGCAAGGTGGTCGGGCTCGACCGCATCGCCGTCATGGTGGCGCTCAACCTTGCAAACGAATATCTGCGCCTCAAGGCACGGGAAGCCAGGCTCGAAAGCGAAGCGAGCAACCGTGTGAAGAACCTGCGCGAGCGGGTCGAGACCCAGCTTGCGAAGGGTCAGCAGCTCGAATTTTGACCTTCTTCGTATTTTTGAAGGTCGGAAACCTGCAGGCACCGGTCGGCTCGTGTAGAGTGATTCCCGGCGTCGCCTGCGGTGTTCGACAAGTTGGTCGGGTTACCTCTCGACCCTAATTGGAACACCCACGGGACACATGGGCTTGCAGGCAGAATTGTGCAGGTCCGCCTTGAGCGGAAAGCCTTACCTGTCGCAGCTCGTCCCACATGTTGCTCTGGTCGAGAGCAACGGCTAGCACCGGCACATGCGGGTGACGCCTTCTAATTCTCCAACTGCGAAGGCCCCTCAGAAGGCACTTCCAGAAGCCATCCGGCTCGCCCGCAAGGCATTGCGGGCCGAGCTGCGCGCCAGACGGCGTGCCCTCACCCCGGAGCAGCGAGCGCGAGCGGCGCGCCAGGTCGCGCGCAATGTCGATCGCGCTTTCCGGCTGAGACCGGGCATGCGGGTGGCCCTTTACGCCTCGTTCCGCGAAGAGCTCGACTCAGGGCCCCTCCTGCGGCTCGCGCGGCAGCGCGGATGCCGGATTTTCCTGCCTCGCATCGACCCCCGAACCGTGGGGATGAAATTCGTCGAAGCGCCCGCGGGCGCTCGCGAAACCCTCAATCACCTCGGCATCGTCGAGCCCCATGGCACGCGCTCCATTCCCGCGCGCTGGCTCGACCTCGTGCTCCTGCCGCTCGTGGGTTTCGATGCGCATGGCATGCGCCTCGGCATGGGCGGCGGCTATTACGACCGCACGTTCGCATTCAGGAATCGACACACCGCATGGCGCGGACCGCGCCTTGTCGGCGTCGCCTACTCGTTCCAGCAAGTACCTTCGATCGCGCGCGAGGCCCACGACGTGCGCCTCGACGCGGTCGTCACCGAAGCAGGGGTCATCCGATGCAGTACTGGTTGATGAAGACCGAACCCGGGACTTTCAGCATCGAGGATCTCGCCCGCGCGCCGCGCAGCACGACCTCCTGGGATGGGGTTCGCAATTTTCAGGCGCGCAACATGCTGCGCGACCAGATGAAGAAGGGCGACCAGGTGTTCCTCTACTACTCGAGCACCGAGGTCCCGGGCATCGTGGGCGTGATGGAGGTCACGAAGGAAGGCTATCCCGACAGCACCGCCTTCGATAAGAAGCACGATCACTACGACCCCGAATCCGATCCGAAGAACCCGCGGTGGTACATGGTCGATGTGCGCCTCAAGGAGCGCTTCAATCGCATCATCACGCTTGCGGAGCTGCGCAAATACGCTGCGAAAGAGCTGAAAGGGATGATGCTGCTGCGTCCGGGCAATCGCTTGTCGGTGACTCCGGTCGAGCCCGATCACTGGAAGTTCATTCGCTCACTCGAGTGAGTCATCACGATGATCGATGCGTGCGAGTATCACACTCAACGCACGCTTGCTTGTTTTTTTGATTTGCCTGCGTATACTTCGACCCCGGACTAACCTGTCAACTGGAGAGCCAACATGGCTAAGGCGAAAAAGAAGGGCAAGAAGAAAGCTTCCAAGAAGAAGTAAGGCCCTTGAATTCGGTGAGCGCGGAACTTGTTCCGCGCTCACCGGACCAGAAAGAAGAGCAAAGCCCGCGCAAGCGGGCTTCTTCTTTTCTACGGCACGCAAAGTGCGTGCGCATGCCTTCGGATCCGCGACGACATGTTCACGAAACCCCTTAAAACACAGGATTTTTCGCTGTGAGCGTCGATACACAGGAAAAGAAGCGGAGAGCAGCGGTCGCCGCTCTCGATTACGTGCGCGAGGACACGATCCTCGGCGTCGGCACCGGCTCGACGGTCAATCTCTTCATCGAAGCGCTGCTCGCAAGCGGCAAGCGCATCGCGGGTGCCGTATCGAGCTCCAATGCCTCCACCGCCCTCCTCACCCGGGGCGGCATCAAGGTCGTGGACCTCAATGAAGCAGGGACGCTGGAGGTCTATATCGATGGCGCGGACGAGGCGACCAGGGCCAAACACCTCATCAAGGGTGGAGGAGCCGCTCTCACGCGCGAAAAGATCATCGCGGCGGCCTCGAAGCAGTTCGTCTGCATCGTCGACGATGCCAAGCTCGTCCCAACGCTGGGCAAGTTCCCGTTGCCGGTCGAAGTGATTCCCATGGCGCGCACCTACGTCGCGTCCAGGCTCGCGGGGATGGGAGGACGTCCCGTATTCCGTGACGGAGTCGTCACCGACAACGGCAATCACATCCTCGACGTGCATGGCCTCACCATCAACGATCCGGTGCTGATGGAGCGGAAGATGAATCAGATCGTCGGTGTCGTGACGGTGGGACTCTTCGCGGCACGGGGTGCCGACGTTTTGATCATCGGCAGTGACAAGGGCGTCGACACTTTGTGATGCCGATGGGCATCTCTCATCACGTTAACGAAGATCGTTAACGTGATGAGGACCGCCTCGGATGGAACGTGAGGGGGTGTATCGCGTTCCACACGGGGTCATTCCGAGCCTGACATGCACACTGCATGCTCCCGACACGAACATGCACCCGACATGAACTGATCGGCCGCATGCTCCTCCGCGACAGAGCGCTCAATCGATCGAGCACGCGGACTCACCGCAACGACACGTGCTGACTCACCCGGCAACCGCGGGCTCACCCAACGACACACACTGACTCACCCGGCAACGGCGGGCCCATCCCAACGACGCGCGCCGACTCACCCGGCAACCGCGGGCTCACCCCAACGACACCCGCCGACTCACCCGGCACGGCGGGCTCACCCCAACGACACGCGCCGACTCACCCGCAACCGAGAAGTCGCCTCGCAACTTCCGCAGACTCGCCCTGCTCGACGCGGGACTCGCCTCGCTCGACGCGGGGGCTCGCCGGCTCGATGGGGACTCACCCCACGGCGCGAACAAGACGACGATGCCCGTGCTCGCGAACGTGTTGCTTTCGGCACGCGACGATCGCACGTGCGAAGCCGACGAGTGAGCCGCGGTTCCGGGCGAGCTGCCCGGCGTACCCGCTCGAGCCACTCGACCCGCACTTCCAGGGATGACCTTCAGCCCGGAGCGCATACGAACGGGACCGTACTCGAAAGAACCTGGGGGGCGGATACGCAGAACTCTGGGGGCGGAAACGAAAAAGGCCCCGCGGGTGCGGGGCCTTTTTCGGTTTGGCTGGGGGACTAGGATTCGAACCTAGGTAAACGGAGTCAGAGTCCGTTGTCCTACCACTAGACGATCCCCCATCAATCTTTCGGAAAAAAATTCGTCTCCTGACGACTTTTTTCAAGACCCTGCAGGGGCCATGCCGGCGAAACCCGTGGGTCCCGCCGACTCCGACCGAAGATCAGCGCTTCGAGTACTGACCGCTGCGGCGGGCCTTGCGATGGCCGACCTTCTTGCGCTCGACCTCGCGCGCGTCGCGGGTGACGAACCCGGCGTCGCGAAGCGGCTTGCGCAGGGTCTCATCGTACTCGATCAGGGCACGGGTGATACCGTGCCGGATCGCGCCGGCCTGGCCGGTGATGCCGCCGCCGTCGACGCGCACCGTGATATCGAACTTGTTCACGAGCTGCACGGCTTCGAGCGGCTGCCGCACGATCATACGACCGGTTTCGCGGCCGAAAAACTGATCGAGCGGGCGATCGTTGACGGTGATCGAGCCCTTGCCGGCGCGGAGATAGACGCGGGCGGTGGCGGTCTTGCGACGGCCGGTGCCGTAGTTGGGTGTGGCTGCCATGGATACTTCTATTGTCTGTTGATTACAGCGCGAGAGCCTTCGGCTGCTGGGCGCTGTGCGGATGCTTGCCGCCAGCGAAAACGTGGAGCTTCTTGTACATGCGGCGACCCAGGGGGCCCTTCGGCAGCATGCCCTTCACTGCGAACTCGATCACCCGCTCCGGGTGCTCGGCCAGCAGCTTCTCGAGGGCGATCTGCTTGATGCCGCCGATGTGCTGCGTGTGCCAGTAGTAGATCTTGTCCGTGAGCTTGCGGCCGGTGACGCGCACCTTCTCCGCGTTCACGACGACGATGTGATCGCCCATGTCCACATGCGGGCTGTAGTCCGCCTTGTGCTTGCCGCGCAGGCGATGCGCGATCTGCGAGGCGAGACGCCCGAGCGTCTGATCGCTGGCGTCGACGAGGAACCAGTCGCCACGGACGGTGGCAGGCTTGGCAAATACGGTTGTCATGGAATTAACCCAGGAAACGCGCCGCCCGCGAGACGCGAACAGCTGTGAACCCCAAAAAAGGCGCGGAAGTTTACTGAAGGCACCCGGTCAATGCAAAGCAGTTTGCGAGGGATCCTGCTCTCGCCCGGATCCGGCAGGCTTGACCTCGACAGGACGGCCGGAACAGGGCGGTCGAGCCCTCTATAATAGAGTCATGCCGTTTCCGAACCTGCCGCCTCCGCCGAGCCTCGACGCCCTTATTTCGATAGCTGACAAGGCCTTACGCTCCGTCCTGGCTCCTGCCCGGAGCTCGCGCCCGCTGCCGGCCACAGGGCCGGAGCCCGATCTTTCGGACGCCGAAAAGCGCGAATCCGGGGCGCTGATGAGGGTGAATCATACGGGCGAGATCGCCGCACAGGCGCTCTACCACGGCCAGGCCTTCGTCGCCCGCGACGAAGCCACGCGCCAGATGCTGCTCAAGGCCGCCCGCGAGGAGACCGATCACCTCGCCTGGTGCGAGAAGCGCCTGTCCGAGCTGCAGTCACGCACAAGCTATCTCAATCCCTTCTGGTACGCGGGATCGTTCGCCATCGGCGCGCTCGCGGCGACGTTCGGGGACAGGGTGAGCCTTGGGTTCGTGTCTGAGACGGAGCGTCAGGTGGAAGGCCACCTCGACGATCATCTCGCGCGGCTTCCCGCGAAAGACAGCCGCAGCCGCGCCATCGTTGAAGCGATGCGGGCCGATGAAATTTCGCACGGAGCGGCGGCTCGAGCGGCGGGCGCGAAGGAGCTGCCCGCGCCCGCGCGAGCGTTGATGAAGCACACTGCGCGGGTCATGACGCGTACCGCGTACTGGATTTGAGTCTTTTTTCTTGCAGTTATGCGGGCATATGTATAAAAAGCGCTCGCACGCTCGATCTCTCGGGGGAGCCGGTTAAATGGATGAGAACATAAAGCCGCTGAGCGATATTCCGGCGATCAATCGCTTTCTGAGCTATTGCCGGATTCGCACAGTGCCGTCGAAAACGGTCGTCATCCATGCGGGTGACCTCCCTGATGTTCTCTACTACATCATCAGCGGCTCGGTCGAAGTCATGATCGAGGACGAGGAAGGCAACGAAATGGTGCTTGCCTACCTCAACCGGGGCCAGTTCTTCGGCGAGATGGGGCTCTTCTACGAGCAGCCCACCCGCAGCGCCTGGGTCCGCACGCGCAATCAGTGCGAGCTTGCGGAAATGACCTATCCGCGCTTCCGCCAGATCGCCGCGGAAAGTCCGGGCCTCATCTTCGAGCTCGCGACGCAGCTCGCCACTCGCCTCGATCGCACGAACCGCAAGCTCGGCGATCTCGCGTTCGTGGACGTCACGGGTCGCGTCGCCCACGCCATCATGGATCTGTGCGGCGAGCCGGACGCCATGACGCATCCCGAGGGCATGCAGATCAAGGTGAGCCGCCAGGAGCTGTCGCGCCTCGTCGGCTGCTCGCGCGAGATGGCGGGTCGTGTGCTCAAGGTGCTTGAGGAGCAGGGACTCCTCCGCGCCACCGGCAAGACCATCGTCGTCTTCAACGCGCGTCCGAAGATGAAGACTCGCCCGGTCATCGTCCCGGCCAAGACGGCTACCGGCGCCGCCGCCGCGGCAGGCGTGAAGCGGCAGGAGTCGATGGAAGACGACGAGGACGATGACGACGACGATTTCGACGACGAAGACGAAGAATAGACAGGCCGGGCGCTGACGAGCGCCGGCATTGGAAATCGGCATAGGGGGCGCGGTTACCCGCGCGCCCCTGCCACACCACCGGACATGCGGGTCCGCATCCGGCGGTTCGGCGGGTTGAGTCGCTCCGCGACGAACAGACGGGGAAGCCCGAGCGA
>Ga0182742_1002990_pt1 | contig 17390 bp, 18 predicted proteins | sample eDN5th37CBELigMG_FD_128880 | JGI IMG/M metagenome (GOLD analysis project Ga0182742, IMG submission 128880) | Enriched Miracle-Growth compost microbial communities from Emeryville, California, USA - eDNA 5th pass 37_C BE-Lig MG (version 2)... ...
CAAATGCTCGATCTAAAAACTCGGTTTCCTTGTTTTTCTTCGTTTTCATTAGCACGTCTTCAATTATTTTTTCGACAGCTAGTTGCAATTCCATATCAATACTTAATATAAGGTCATTGCCTTGTTCACCTTCAGAAATGGTCTCTGACTCAATTATTTCTCCAGATTTGTTTGTTACCTTCTTAATTTTTGATTTTTGTCCACTAAGGACGTCCTCATACTGATATTCAATATAACTTTTCCCAACACGATCATTACGGTTATATTCTCTTGCAACGTAATAATCCAAATGATCTCTTGGTATTCCTTCCTTTGTGTCAGTCACTTTTCCAAGGACAGTCTTCAACGTATTATTAAACTTATATACTCTTTCCCAATCAGTAATGGTTTCTATACCCGGTAGAGATTGCAAGCTTTCACTAACTTTTGCAAACTCTTTATCTGAGACATCTTTGTTTTTTATCACCTGCGGAGTAAATTCCGTACTGTTTCTTAATTCCTTCCATATGGATATGATCTCTAAATCATGATCTTTGAATGGTTCGATATCCTGTTGCGTGATTCGTTCTAGCGTTAATTGGTAAACCTTTTTATTCCACTCTTGTGTGGTTAGGCCTTTTTTTAATGATTTCCTTTCTTTTTCTTGCACCTTGTTCTCTGCCTCAGCAGGGAAACGCATCATCCAGTACTCTCTTTTATCTCGATCGGAAATCCTACTAACATCCATCGTAATTATTGAAGCTAATCTCTCTGCAACCTTTAGCATCTCTTTTGGGCCGTGTCCTTGATTTATATAAGCGATTGCTTTTTCGGGGGCATTATCAACAATCATTTGAAAATTCCTGTCGTACATGCGACCTCTTGGTACTGGATGATTGATGGTAACATCCTCTGTTCTTTCTATCTCCCTACGATAATCTTCTCCGTAGACAATTTGAATAAATCCAAGACGAAGTACAAGAATGGAAAAGAGTAGAAACACGAAAAAAAACAGCATGTTCAACCGAACAGGGAGCTGCTTTCTCTTCTTTTTTTTCTTCTTTTCCTGATTCATTTCTCCACCTCATTTCAGAGCCCCTCCAAACCAATAGGAGAGGCAGTTGGTACTAATGAAATTCAATTTTTCTAACAAAGAAATAAATGAGACTATGCCCTGAACCAATTAATAATAAAAGGATTGGGATACTTTGCTTTGGATCAAAAAACGATACAGCCAATAAAAAGATAAGAATAGATACAATTCTTCCTGAATTCAGAAAGATTTCTCTGACCACTATATATTCAATTCTCATTTCTGCAGCATTCCAGCCTTTTCCGATTACATCATAGGTCATTGATACATATGGTACCAATAACATCGGATAAGCAATCGCAATAATCGAAGCGTAAATTAAAAGCTTCGTATACGTTAGGTTAAATACTAATAACAAAATAGCTAAATACAATAGGATACCACCGAGAAGAATGGCTTTTTTTCGATGCTGCTTTTTTATCCAACGTGATGCAAAATAGTACCCAATAAAGGCGATTCCTGAATTCACCAATCCAAACGTTCCTAGTGCCATTTCGCTTCCAGTCGTAATAAATACAAATACGGAAATGACAAATACAAACGTTCCTTCCCTCATTCCTTGAACAAAATGCGCATTTGTAATCTGTTTCCAATTAAAATTGTTTTTTCTCTCTTGTAAAATCCTTAAAAACATATATCTTCCATCCGCAGGCCTTCTCTTTAAGAAAAAACTTAATATAACCGCAACGGAAAATAACCCTAAGGAAGTAGCAAAGATAACAGAATATCCAGTGAATTTCTCAAGTTTGGAAATCACAGTTCCAGCCACAATAGGACCGATCATTCCTCCAACAGAAGACAGAATTCCTAAAAAGCCGTTAAAGAAATCTCTTGTTTCTGGCTCCGTAATTTCAAAGGTTAACACATTAAAGGCGAGCCAGTAGAAACCATAACCAATTCCTAGTAATCCTCCTAACACAACTAAAAATTGAGAAGCATTGGTACCAATTGCTAAAACGGTTAAGTAGAAAACAGCTAAAAAAATGACTCCAATACGCAACACGATTACTCGATCAATCTTTTTAGCCCATCTGCCTGCTAGGATAAATGTTAAAGGTTGGAGAACAACAACTGAGAGGTTATATATAGCTAAATCTTTAAAGTCACCGGATTGTTTCCATAAATAAATATTTACAAATGTATTGGATAAAGCAACGCTTAAGGAATACAGACCTCCGATTAACAAAAGTAAAAGCAAATCCTTTGTCAGATCGATGTCACCAATTAATTTTTTTACTTTGCTCATGAATAGAAACTCCCCTTCGTATCTAAGGGTAGTTTTCAACAAGAACAAGTTAATTATGTACAAAATAAACAAAAACGACGTGGAATCATCCACGTCGTTACTTGTTTATTTATTTTGCTTCAGCGTATCTCTTTGCAACTTCATCCCAATTAACAACATTCCAGAAAGTATTGATATAGTCTGGACGACGGTTTTGGAATTTTAGGTAGTAAGCGTGCTCCCACACATCAAGACCAAGGATTGGTGTTTTCCCTTCCATTATTGGAGAGTCTTGATTTGGTGTACTAGTTACTTCTAGTTCTCCGTTATTTACAGAAAGCCAAGCCCAACCAGAACCAAAACGAGTGGTAGCAGCTTTTGCGAACTCTTCTTTAAGGCTTTCTAGATTTCCAAACTTTGCATTGATAGCAGCTAGAAGGTCACCAGTAGGTTCCCCACCACCATTTGGAGATAAGATTTGCCAGAATAATGTGTGGTTAGCGTGTCCACCACCATTGTTACGCACTGCTGTACGAGCAGCTTCTGGTACTGCATCAAGATTAGCAATTACTTCTTCAACTGACTTTGACAGCAATTCTTCATTTCCAGCTAAAGCATTATTTAAGTTCGTTACGTATGTGTTGTGATGCTTTGAGTGGTGAATGTTCATTGTTTCCTTGTCGATATGTGGTTCTAGAGCGTCGTAAGCATAAGGTAATTGCGGTAATTCGAATGCCATGAATAACTCCTCCTAAATATGTATAATGATTTATTCTTTAGAAAAATCCTTTCATTTTTTAACGTTTGGATATTCCTAAAGGTATTAACTTAAGATTACCAAACTTGGCAACATTGTTCAAATAATAAGCTTAAGCTAACAGATATACATTACCCTTTTTGGAAAGAAATATTCGCAATACAAGATGTTCATTGCTCCTTTTCATCATACCATTTCTGATGTTTCGATAATTTGTCAAATATGTAAATATTAGCGTCATGTCAATGATTTAAGTCATAGTAGCTGTTAGTTGTTTTTTTAAAAGAACGTTACGTTATTGACACTCTATAGGTATTTTTATTAAATCAAAGAGAGGAGAGGAAAGGGCGGGTATTACATGACTGAAATAAATGTTTCATTATATAGCTTACTCATACACGAATTTATAGATAAAGAAAATATACAGAAAGTTAAAGCAGGTACAACGATATTTAATGAAAGAGATTCAGTGAGTCATATTTATATTCTTTTACAAGGGAGCCTTTCTCTTGGGAGAGTTCATATGAGAGGCAAAGAATTTATTATTAAAATTCTTAATGGAGAAGAATTAATTATTGAATACCAATTATTTAAAGCAAATCCGATTTATCACTTTTTTGCAAAGACCATTTCAGATTGCGAATTTCTTATAATCAAACGTGAAGAGTTCGAAAAGTTTGCGATGAGTTCTCCTCGCGTCATGAGTGAACTGACTTCTTGGCTTAGTACTAGGTATGTAAAAGCTCAAATGAAGTGCCAGGATCTCATTATGAATGGAAAAAAAGGTGGACTTTATAGTATTTTAATTCGCCTTTGTAATAGTTATGGAATCATGACTGAAAAGGGAATTTTAATTGACTTACCCCTCACCCACCAAGAACTCGCAAGTCTTACGTATGGAACAAGAGAAGTCATACAGCGCATGTTAAAGGAACTTAGGGAACTAGATGTTATATCATATGATCAACAGAAGTTTACGGTAAAAAATTTAGCCTATTTAAAGCAAGAAGTAGATTGTCAGAACTGCCCCCATGAAATATGTGGGTTAAACTAGAAGAGAAAAGAGCTCATTAGCTCTTTTCTCTTTATAGAACCACTAAGAAAAAATATACAATCATAAATAATTGAATAAGCCCTTTTGTAATCACGCTACTAATAAACCCAACTACTGACCCGACACCAACTTTTAAGGACTCATTCAAGCCTCTTTTATTTATAAGAAGCTCTGCAATAACCGCTCCAATAAAGGGTCCCACAATAATTCCTAGTATTGGGATGATAAAGGGACCTACTAATAACCCAATTGAGCTTCCCCAAATTCCTGCTTTTGAGCCTCCGAATTTCTTCACTCCAAACAAATTTGCTAAATAATCGGCGCCAAATAATAAGAGGACAAATAAGCTTTGAATGCTCCAAAATAACCAATTAAAAGGTTCAAAAGAGAATAATAAGCCGTAAACGATAAAACCGCCAACCAAAAATAATACCCCTGGAATGATCGGATAAATCAAACCTACGAAAGAAACTAGAAAAAACAATAATATGATTAGCCAATACACTAGTTCCATCTGGTCACCTCTGTACAAAAAAACAAGGGAGGATCCCTTGTTTTTTAAGAATGTCTTACTCCAAGAACTGCTTCTGCAATATTTACAGCATGGTCACCAATTCGCTCTAGATTGCTAATAATATCAACAAACACAATCCCTGCAGAACCGGAACATTTTCCTTCATTCAAACGAAGTATATGCTGCTTACGAAGTGTTCTTTCCATTTTATCAATTTGGTTTTCTTTTTCAACTACATGACGAGCCGCATCCAAATCTTTATGGTCAAGAGATTGAAGCGCTTCTTGAACAGTAGAAATAGTTAAAGCAAACATTTCTTCTAAATCTTTCATTGCACTGTCTGTAATTTTTACTTTATTTGAATTTTGATATTCAACAAGCTCTACAATATTTTCGAAATGGTCCCCTATTCTCTCAATATCACGAACCGTATCCATAAGCGTCGTATGCTCTTCTGAATCATTTGTTGAGAGAGGACTTGTAGCTAGTTGTACTAGATAATCAGTAATTTTTCGGTCAAGATTATTTATAGCACTTTCTAACTGATACGCTGATTCTGCATGCTTGGTTTGTCTTGTATTCACAAAATTACTTGTTTCCTCTAACCCTTTAATGGCAAATTGCCCCATTCGTAACACTTCTTCCTTTGCTTGTCCTAAAGCAATAGAAGGAGACTGCTTGATAAAGTTAGGGTCTAAATGCTTCGATTTGTAATCAATCAGGGAGTCATCACCTGGTATTAATTTGATCACAATAAGCGCAAGTAATCCAATAAACGGAAATTGAATAATCGTATTTGTCGTATTGAAGATACCATGAGCAAAAGCAATGGTCATTTCCTCATTTAAATTTAAAGAACCCTGTAAGGAGGTGATCATTTTTGTAAATGGAACAAGTAAGATCATAAAAATAGCTGTACCAATGAGATTAAATAGCACATGAGTGGCAGCTGCTCTTCTTGCTGCAACAGATGCACCAATTGATGCTAAAACAGCCGTTATCGTTGTTCCAATATTATCTCCAAATAATACAGGTAATGCTGCATCAATATTTATTAGATTTTCGGCATATAAGCCTTGTAAGATTCCAATTGTTGCACTAGAACTTTGAACAATGACGGTAAATACCGTTCCAATCACAACACCCAAAATTGGATTAGAACTCATATTAACGGTTAATTCGTGAAAGGCCTCTAAACTTCTTAGCGGCTTCATTCCACCACTCATTAACTCTAATCCATAAAACAAGGCACCAAAACCAAAAACAATTTGTCCAATGCTAGTTGTTTTATTACTTTTAAAGAAGAAAATAAGGATTGAACCAAGAGCAATAATTGGAAGCGCATATTCACCAATATCAATACCAATGATAAATGCGGTAACAGTTGTACCGATGTTTGCCCCCATGATGACACCAATTGCTTGTCGCAACGTCATAAAACCAGCACTAACTAATCCAACGGTAATGACCGTAGTGCCAGAACTACTTTGGATAAGAACTGTAACAATAATACCCGCTAACACACCCATGAAAGGATTGGTTGTAAATCGATCAAGAATATCTCTTAATTTATCTCCTGCCGACTTTTGCAAGCCATCTCCCATAAACTTGATACCAAATAAGAAAATTCCAAGGCCACCTAAAAACTCAAAAATCATTTGCTGGATGTTTAATTCCAAGTATTTCAACCCCTACACTTTTTTTCGACATTATTCTTAAAAACCCCTTAATCATTATGTGTAACGTAAAGAAAAAAGTAAATATAATTATCTTCAAATTTACAATGCCTTAACAAAAGGACAGTAATGTTACAATTATGTTACAAGCACATCCATATTTTTCAATGAATCGTGTTTATTTGGACAACAAAGCCATATCACGATAAAATATGAAAGATTACATAGAAAGGTGTGTGTCATACGCTCATGAACATATTTCAGCAATTATTTAAAAGCCTCTACTCTCCTAAAGACATTGCTAGTACACGATTCCAAGGTATTGGAAAAACGATTCTTTATGTCTTTTTACTAACTCTCGTTTCTGTTATTCCAACCGTTAGCTATGTAAGTTCAGCTATAAATAATGGAATTGAGACAGCCGCCCACACAGTAGATAAAGAACTTCCTGATTTTTCAATAGAAAATGGGGAGCTCTCAGCAGATCAAGAAGAGCCCATCTATATTGAGGACACAGATTTCACCATCATTTTTGACTCTACTGGTGAAGTTAGTGAGACGGATTTAGAAGGCTATGAGAATGCCTTTGCCCTTCTCCAAAATGAGTTTGTTCTTATTGCAGGAGGAACACTCGACACCTACGACTATTCAACTTTAACTGACCTGAACATTACAAAAGACAGTATCTTAGAAGTGATCCATTCCGTTGATGGTTTATTAGCAGTTATTATTCCCGTCCTCGCTCTGACCATTTATATTTTTTCTAGTGGAATAAAATTTATAGAAATTACTATTCTTGCATTGTTCGGACTATTTATTAAGAATGTTACCAGTCGTAATCTACCCTATCGACAATTGTGGAGACTATCGGCTTATAGCGTAACTCTCCCTACTATTTTCTTTACGATAATGGAAGCTTTTCAAACGAACGTTCCTAACGGATTCCTAATTAATTGGTTTGTTTCTATCATTATGTTGTATTTAACAGTACGAGAAATCCCTCAGAAAGCTAAGAAATAAAAGAAAAACGCGATTTAACGCGTTTTTCTTTTTTTATCTGTACTATTAAACTATCTACTACATATAAATAGAGTAACTCTACTAAATAAGGAGAATCGCCCATGAAACGTCTCTTCGTTTCTCTACTTGTTACTCTAATTTTGTATATCATATATGTTGATTTAAGCATTGGTACTATACCACACAATGAAACAATAGAATCCGTCGAAGTAAATTCTGAAGTGAATTCAAACGAAGACACTGTTATTCCATCATTTAGTAAAACCGTGGAGCAGGGAGATACGGTTCTGTCGATCATAGAATCACAACTAGAGGGAGCCGTTCCAGTTCCTATTGAAAAAATTGTAAATGATTTTATTGTATTAAATAATGGCAAAAAACCAGAGGAAATTCAGGCCGGAAAGTTATACCTATTTCCTGATTACAGTAAGTCCGATAGCAACTAACATTAATGGTGACTTTTTCCCAGCGTCAAGATTCTTGTCACGTTTAACGTTCATTGTTACAATGTTCTTTAGGAAAGTACTAAGATTACTTTAGATCTTTTTTTTAAAAGGAGAGAATCACTGTTGAGTGAAATTATACATCGTACAAAAACTCGTCCCATAAAAGTCGGACCTTTAACCATTGGTGGAAATAATGAAGTTGTTATTCAAAGCATGACTACCACAAAAACACATGATGTAGAGGCCACGGTTGCTGAAATAAAAAGGCTAGAAGAAGCCGGTTGTCAAATCGTCCGTGTTGCTTGTCCTGATGAAAGAGCAGCTAACGCGATTTCTGAAATTAAAAAAAGAATTAATATTCCTCTAGTGGTAGACATCCACTTTGATTACAAACTAGCTCTAAAAGCGATTGAGGGAGGTGCGGATAAAATCCGTATTAATCCTGGTAATATCGGTCGCCGTGAAAAAGTGGAGGCAGTTGTTAAAGCAGCTAAGGAGAAGGGCATTCCAATCCGAATTGGAGTCAATGCTGGTTCGTTAGAGAAAAGAATATTAGAAAAATATGGGTACCCAACAGCTGATGGCATGGTAGAAAGCGCCTTGCACCATATCAAAATTTTAGAAGATCTCGACTTTCACGATATCATCGTTAGTATGAAGGCATCAGATGTTAACCTAGCTATTGAAGCTTATGATAAAGCAGCAAGAGCGTTCGATTATCCTTTACACCTTGGGATTACTGAATCAGGCACCTTGTTTGCAGGGACTGTAAAAAGCGCAGCTGGTTTAGGAGCAATCTTAAGCAAGGGTATTGGGAACACCGTTCGAATTTCACTTAGCGCTGACCCTGTAGAAGAAGTAAAAGTTGCCCGTGAATTACTAAAATCATTTGGATTATCTTCAAATGCCGCAACACTTATTTCTTGTCCAACCTGTGGTAGAATCGAAATTGATTTAATTTCCATTGCAAATGAGGTAGAGGAGTACATTCAGCAAATTAAAGTACCCATTAAAGTAGCCGTCTTGGGCTGTGCGGTAAATGGTCCTGGTGAAGCAAGAGAAGCCGATATTGGAATAGCTGGTGCTAGAGGCGAAGGTCTTTTATTCCGTAAAGGGGAAATTGTCCGGAAAGTTCCTGAAGCCACCATGGTTGAAGAGCTTAAAAAGGAAATCGATCAAATTGCTGCAGAATTTCAAGCCAAACGTGATCAGGAAGCACTGCAATCTTAAAATCAAGGGAAGAGGCTCTGGCGTAATCGCCGGAGCCTCTTCTATTATCTGTAGCGGTTAAAAAAATGGTAGTATAAACATACCGACAATGATTGAAATCGCTCCAATCCCGATAGCCCAGCTACCAAGGCCAGTTGCTCCACGTCTTCGGGCGATAAACCCTAATACAATCCCAACTGCTCCAAATAAGATTGGAGCAACAAACAATGAAAGGATAGAAACGATTAAAGCAGCGAACCCTATTCCTGTACCGCTTTTCATCGTCTCACCAACACGATTGTTTGTTCTTTCTCGATTAAAAGTAGTTGGCGCAGCAATTTCAGCTGAGGTTTCTTCTAAATAATCTGCAGGTTGGTATTTATTTGTTTCACCAACATTGTCGCTCGTACGAAGGTAATCGAATGATCCTTCGTTGTTGCGTTCTTGATCTGCCATATTGATCCCTCGCTTTCCTTTGATAGGAGCAGTATTATTATTTGCATTTACGTAACAATTATGTTGTTAATCATTTCTAGTTTATATTTGAGTGAAAATAAAGAAATGGGGAAGTATTACATGAAGAAAAGAAAATTAGGATTTGATATTGATGGCACCATAACCTGTCCAGCAGCTATCGTTCCTTTTATTAATGAAGCCTTTCAACTACAACTAACACTCGAAGATCTAACTGACTATGATTTATTAAAAGTAGTGGATGTTCCAGAAAAAGAATTTACCGATTGGTATGAACAAAAAGAGGGAGACATTTTCGCTTTGTCCCCGTTATCTAAGGGTGCAAAGGAAGTATTGTTAAAATGGGGAAAACATAACGACTTAATTTTTATCAGCGCACGTGGAGAAAATGTGTTAGAGGTGACAAAAGAATGGTTTATTAACCATGGGATTGGATATGATCATTTAGAACTGATCGGATCCCATGAAAAAGTAGAAGCAGCAAAAAAGTACGGGGTGGAAATATTTTTTGAAGATAAGTATGAAAATGCCATTGAAATTGCACAAGAATGCAAAATTCCTGTACTTTTATTTGATACACCCTATAATCAAGGCTCCCTACCCAAAGGGGTAAAAAGAGTTTTTAGTTGGGAGGAAGCCAATCATTGGGTTGAGAAATGGTTCAATGGTTAAGTTTTCAATGAACCGTACATTCTGGGCATCGACCATAAATTTCAAATTTATGACCAGAGATATCATAGTCCTTTAGGCTTTCCTGTAAATTATTCATGGGGCAAGTATCAATTTCCTTTGTTTTTCCACAATCCAAACAAATAAAATGATGGTGATGGTGTTTACTTTCACAAGAATAACGAAAGTGTTTTTCACCTGATAATTCAGTCATTTCAAAAATACCCAGGTCTACGAATAAAGAAAGATTGCGATAAATTGTATCAAAGCTTAACCCGGGATAATGATCCTTCATCCGGTCAAGCACGTCCTTAGCTGTTAAGTATTTATTGCTATTTGCAAAAAGACCAAGCATTTCTTCTCTTTTCCCTGTATGCTTATAGCCTTTATTTTTTAATAACTCAAGAGCTTCCGTGACATTCATACTCTCACCTCATGTTTCCATTGGAACATTTTCTTTAATAATATAACAAGAATGAGTATCAATACAGCAATAACTACAATGGTTCCCCCTGGGGCCAAATTGAGATAGTAGGAAATTGTCAGCCCGCCAAGAACAGAAACTTCTCCGAAAATGGTAGAAAGAAGGATTGTTTGTTTAAATCCTTTTGCAATCCGGATACTTGCAGCAACAGGGAGTGTCATGAGAGAAGATACCAATAAAATTCCAACAATTCTCATTGAAGCGGCAATCACTAGTGCTACTAAAACAATGAAAAAGAAATGTAGGGATTTCACAGCTATACCTGAGGCTTTTGCGTGTTCTTCGTCAAATGATAAAAGAAATAATTCCTTATATAAAAGCGTAATAAATGCCACAACAATCACACTGATAATGATAATAATAATTAAATCTGTTCGACTTACAGCACTAACGCTACCGAATAAATAACTATATAAATCAGTATTAAATCCATCTGCTAATGAAATAAAAATAACGCCTAAGCCAATACCGCTAGATAAAATAATAGGAATAGCCAGCTCCTGATAATGTTTATATACAGATCTAAGCTTTTCAATAAACAAAGAACCTACTACAGAAAAGGTCATTCCTAAATAGATGGGATTTAAGCCCGTAGTGAGCAAAAGCCTTTTTTCAAGAAGCAAGCTTGCTGCAATTCCGGCTAAAGTCACATGACTTAAAGCATCCGCTATTAAAGAGAGCCTTCTTACAACAATATAGACTCCGAGTAAAGGTGCTATAATGCCAATGATCGCACCTGTGAGAAATGCATTTTGTAAAAATTCATATTTAAATATTGCTTCAATCACCGGTTTTCCCCTCCGTGATGATGAACATGATGATGGTGATGGTCATGTTGATGCATAAGAACTTGAACATCATGGCCATACAGGTCAGACATATTTTGCTTCTCAAACTCCTCCGTGTCTCCATGAAAGTGCATATGCTTATTCAAACAAGCAACATGGGTCACTTTATCTGTAATCGTACCGATATCATGAGTGACTAAAATTAAGGTTATTCCTCGATCCTGATTAAGCTCTGTAAGCATCTCATAGAACGATTGGACATTCTTTGCATCAACACCAACTGTTGGCTCATCTAAGATAAGTAAGTCTGGATCACTTACTAATGCACGAGCGATAAAAACTCTTTGTTGTTGTCCACCTGATAACTCACCGATATTGCTTCCTATTTTTTCAGTTAATCCCACAGAATCAATCGCTGCTCGTATCTTCTCCTTATCCGCATCCTTATGCCTTTTAAACAATCCCACTTTTTTTGTTAAACCACTTGATACAACTTCGTAAACTGTTGCAGGGAATCCCGAGTTAAAAGAATTTGCTTTTTGAGAAACAAAGCCGATTCGATGCCAATCTTTAAACTGCTCTATTGCTGTTCCAAATAACTCGACTTCTCCCTTTTGAAGCTTTAATAAGCCTAAAATAATTTTAAGTAAAGTAGACTTTCCTGATCCGTTAGGCCCAACAAGTCCTAAAAATGCTCCGCGCGGTACCGAAAAATGAATATCTTCAAGGACATTTTCCTTTTCGTACTTATATGTCAATTTATTTACCTTTAGTATATCTTCCATTTTAACCACCTATTATTATCAGAATGATTCCGATTTACAAAAAGAAGTATACATGTGAAATGAAATGATGTAAAGTATGTACTTCTCCCCCTTTGTTTACACCTTTTATTTAATAACCACATAGATTAACATCAGGGAGTGGTGAATTCGTGAGTATATTTCAATCCATTGTTAATCACAAAATAAACACAATCACGACAGAAGAGTTACTAAAATACGCCAAGCAATTTGGGGTTACCATTAGCGTGAATGAGGCAAAACAAATTTCATCTTATCTTAGGGGACGACAGGTAGATATTTTTAATAAGTCTGAAAGAGCAAAACTGTTAAAAGAAATTGAAAGATTAACGAGCCCAGCGACTGCAAAAGCCGTAAGTCAGTTGGTTACACAATTCACAAAATAATGAAACAGAGGCCCATTTATTAATGGGCCTTCTCATTTCTATGCCATAATATGTTCGAGTAAGTTTCCGTTAAACGTCTTTGAAGTTAACATTTCAATTTCTTGTTTGTACGGTGCTTTTTTATTATTCTTATCTTCCCCAACAAACGGTGTTTCAAGGATTTTTGGGATACTCATTAGCTGTGGATGATGCACGATATAGGATAGTGAATCAAATCCAATCTTTCCATATCCAATATTTTCATGTCTATCTTTTCTTGACCCACGATCATTTTTGCTATCGTTAATATGAAGGACCTTTAACCGATCAATTCCAATAATTTTATCAAACTCATTAAGAACTCCATCAAAATCCTCAACAATGTTATACCCCGAATCGTGAATGTGACATGTGTCAAAACAAATAGAAAGCTTTTCATTATGTTTGACACCGTCGATAATCATCGCCAATTCTTCGAAGTTTTTTCCACATTCAGACCCTTTGCCAGCCATAGTTTCTAAAGCAATCTGAAGCTGCTCATTTCCTGTAAGAACCTCATTAAGCCCCTCGATGATCTTTTTGATTCCCGCCTCTTCCCCTGCACCTACATGGGCTCCTGGATGCAGAACAATTTGCCTTGCACCGATTGCCTCTGTCCGTTCAATTTCTGATTTTAAAAATCGTACTCCTAGATCAAATGTATCTGGGTTCGTTGTATTTCCAATATTAATAATATATGGAGCATGAACAACAATATCTTCTAAGTTGATCCCATTTAACTCCATATGTTTTTGACCAGCTTCAATATTTAAATCCTCAATTTTTTTTCTTCTAGTATTTTGAGGAGCCCCTGTGTAGATCATGAAAGTATTCGCACCATATGAGACCGCTTCTTCACTAGATGCTAACAACATACCTTTCCCACTCATTGAAACATGTGAACCTAATTTTAGCATTTTCACACTCTCCCACCTGTTATTTCTTTTTCAATCGGTTCTGTCTTTTCTTAATTTTATCCATTTCAAACTGCATCTTCTTCTTATAGCCTGGCTTCACCTTTGCTGGTTTTTTAACAAAGGACTTCGCCAGCTTATCTACCTCATCAGACTGCTTTGTTCTCTTTTTACGTCTGTTACGATCTTCAAGCTCCGAGAGTTCACCTTTTTTAATATCAATATGCTTAAATTCAATCCCCAGTTTTTCAAGCCTATTTAATGCATCCTCATCAGACGGTTCATAAATAGTGAGTGCTATTCCTGAATTCCCTGCTCTTGCTGTTCTACCGACGCGGTGTACATAAAAATCTAAGTCCGTTGGAAGTTCATAGTTAATCACATGACTAATCCCAGGAATGTCAATACCTCTTGCAGCTAAATCAGTAGCCACAATATATTGAAATTCTAAATCCGTAATTTGCTTCATCATCCGCTTCCGTTCACGCGGACTTAAATCTCCATGAATTCTCCCAACCTTTAATCCTCTATGGGTAAGTGCTGTGGCAACTTCCTCGGCTTTTTTCTTTGTATTCGTAAAGACAATGGCTAAATAAGGGTTATACAGCTTTAACGCCTCATACACAAGTGTTGACTTTTCACGATGTCTTGACGAAAGGAGAATATGTTCAATCTTTGCTGCTGTTAACTGCTTTGGTTCAATATGAATATACTTAGGGTTTTCCATATACTTCTTTAGAAAAGGTTTTAGCTTTTCAGGAATGGTGGCTGAAAAAACAAGCATTTGAAGCTTTTCTGGCATTCTAGCACCAATTTGGTCAACATCTTCTAAAAAGCCCATATCGAGCATTAAATCGGCTTCATCGACTATAAACATACTTGCTGTATGTACAAACAGGGCTTGTTCCTTTACTAAATCATTGATTCGTCCAGGAGTTCCAACTACGATATGTGGTTGAGTTTTTAATTTTTCAATGGCACGAACTTTATCTGTGCCCCCGATAAACAGACGACTAGTGATTTCTTCACCCTCATTCGCATGCTCAGTTACCTTTAGTACTTCTTGGTGTATTTGTGTGGCCAGCTCTCTAGTTGGGGCCGTGATTACTGCTTGTACCTCTTGCTTATTAGGATTTATTTTATGAAGTACTGGTAATACATAAGAATGTGTTTTCCCAGTCCCTGTTTGAGATTGCCCAATTGCACTGTCACCTTTTAATACCGTCGGAATCAATCTTTCCTGAATTTCAGTTGGTTCATAAAATCCAATGGCTTCGATCGCCTTGTTTATAAATGGTTTAAGTTGATACGTTGAAAATTTTGTTTTCGTCATTATTAAAGCTCCTTCAGTTTTGGTAAGGATGTCCATACCCATCATGTAATTATAATAAAGTTCTTCCTAAAGTGCCACCTACAGTTCACTTCCCATATGATTATGTTTTACGAATTACAGTATTTTCAAACCAGTTCATAACTTATCTTCATTCACCTAGACCAAATATCCATCTGTTGCATAGGGTATAAGAGGGAAAATTATGAAAGGAGGGTGTTCGTATGCCACCAAGACAACCGTTTCCTATGCGCGGAGGAATGCCTCAACCTATGCTTGGATTTGGACGAAATCAAATGAGACCAATGATGCCCCCAGCAAGAATGGGCAATATGGGAATGAACAGAGTCCCTATGGGGGGAAATGCTCCAAGAGGAATGAGGGGGGGTGCAAGAAATAGCGGCGGAGGTTTACTTGCTAAATTACTTGGTAAAGGAAAATCTCAAGGCGCCCAAGCCGGTATGCAAATGTTTGGCAATGCTTCTCGCTCTGCTGCACCAGCTGCCGGTGGAGGGCTATTAAAATCACTAACAGACCCCACAGCAATTACAGGGTTTTTGAATAATACACAACGGGTATTAAACACTGCACAGCAAATCGGACCGATGGTACAGCAATATGGTCCCATTGTTAAAAACTTACCAGCCATGTGGAAACTGTACCGTGGTTTAAATGCTGCAAGTACGGATGAGGAAACTAATAAGGATGATGGAGGCGTAGAGTCCACCGTCACTGAGCCAAAACCGGAAACAAAACGAAAACGTACGAACCCAGTGAGTACTGAAAACGATACACATTCGGTCGAGATTGAAGAGATCGTACCAAAAAGATTACAAGGAAAATCAGTACCTAAAATATATGTCTAAAGGAATATGCGCGTAGCATATTCCTTTTTCTCTTCTTTGTATAATCATCACACTTTATATATAATGATAGAATAAGCATGCTTAAAGGGGAGATCCAATTCAATGAAAGTTATAAAAATATCGCCCCGTGGCTATTGCTACGGTGTTGTTGATGCGATGGTCATCGCAAGAAATGCAGCACTTGATAAATCTCTGCCACGGCCTATATATATATTAGGAATGATTGTACACAACAAGCACGTTACGGATGCTTTTGCTGAAGAAGGGATTATTACGCTAGACGGCCCTAATCGAAAACAAATATTAGAGCAAGTAGATAAAGGGACTGTTATATTTACTGCCCATGGTATTTCTCCAGAAGTGAGAGAGTTAGCGAAGAACAAAGGACTTGTTACAATCGATGCTACTTGTCCAGACGTAACAAGCACCCATCAGCTGATTGAAGCCAAAAAGGATGAAGGTTACCAAGTGATATATATTGGTAAAAAAGGGCATCCAGAACCTGAAGGAGCGATTGGAGTGGCTCCTGAGATCGTTCATCTTGTAGAAACTGAAGCAGATGTTGAATCATTAGACATTCATGCTGACAAGATACTTGTCACGAATCAAACAACAATGAGTCAGTGGGATGTTGGCCATATTATGGAGAAAATTGAAAATAAATATCCACATGCAGAATTTCATAAGGAAATCTGTATGGCTACCCAAGTACGACAAGAAGCCGTTGCCGAACAAGCAGGTGAAGCAGATGTCGTAATCGTTGTTGGTGATCCAAAAAGTAATAACTCCAATCGTTTGGCGCAAGTTTCCGAAGAAATTGCAGGGACGAAGGCTTATCGGATTAGTGATATATCAGAATTAAACATCGATTGGATTAAAGATGCACGCACTGTAGGGGTAACCTCTGGTGCATCGACCCCTACTCCTATCACAAAAGAAGTCATTGCCTTTATCGAACAATTTAATCCTATTGATGAAGCTACATGGACCTTAGAGAAAAAGGTACCACTTCACAAAATATTACCTAAAGTAAAAAATTAGTTTCATCTAAAAAGCCACGAAAAAATGTTAAAACTCGCCAAAGTAAAATTGGCGAGTTTATTTTATTATGAATACAAAAACAAAATTTATAAAAACCTCACTTACCTGTAATGCACTTCACCGTAATGCATCAAAATGAGGTTTTCTTTGATTTTTGAGATAAAATCACACCTAAGATGTTTTTACCTTAATCGAGTAACTAGCAAAAGAGAATAAGCGGAAAATTTCCGGTTAGATGCAAAATGGAGCCTCTTTTTGGGGGAATAAGGGGAGTTTTTCCGCTTATGCAAAGCAAAATCGCCTATTTTTGAATTTTTCGAGCCAATAGGCGGAATTTCTCCGCCTATTTATGCCTTTTTTTAAAAGAATTACTAATTAACCGGAATTTCTCCGTCTATTTCTTACGATTAGTCAAGTGTATTTCAGTAAATTCATTTATGTTTTTTATTTAGATGTATTTGGGAGGGGTACCCCTCCCAAATACATCTAAATTTACTCATGACGAAAAGACCTCACGATATTCTTTTTTTCGAAAGGTCAGTGTGCTATAGTAAATATAAACTTGACTACGATTTCTGAGCTGGTAGTGCGGACTCATAATCGTAAAGTATGCCGTGTGTCAGTAACTGAAACGTCACTTTCAG
>Ga0182742_1002992_pt1 | contig 17385 bp, 8 predicted proteins | sample eDN5th37CBELigMG_FD_128880 | JGI IMG/M metagenome (GOLD analysis project Ga0182742, IMG submission 128880) | Enriched Miracle-Growth compost microbial communities from Emeryville, California, USA - eDNA 5th pass 37_C BE-Lig MG (version 2)... ...
ATAAAAATATTGTTAGGATGAATGTCGAAAAATTTATTTTTGACACCCCACCAACGGGTTAAACCGTTGATAGATCAACATTTATAGAGGGAGGCTAAATGATGAGTAAGATACTAACGAAATTAATTCCTGCTGGTGGAAAATGGTCAACAAAAATAAAAAGTGGAAAACAACTAACCTTTACGACTCTCGGTGATGGAGCCAATCTTTCTCTCCTTTTATATAACGCAGATGACACATCCGAACGCTACAATATGCCGGATACATTAAAGGCTCAACACACCGCTCATTTAACGACTGGAAATGTCTTGATGAGTGACAATGGAAGAGTATTAGCTAGTATGATTGATGATTCTCTAGGCTGGCATGACACGATATCAGGTTATGCCACACGCCTAATGATCGACGAACGATATGGGAAGACCACCTATCAAGAACAAAGAAATGATTGGTATCGAAGTGGGGAAGAAAACTTTGCGGTTGAATTGTTCCGAAATGGATTAACGAACAGAGATCTGATCCCCGTTGTAAATTTATTTTCGAAGGTATTTTGCAAGGAAGATGGATCACTTCATTTCAAGCCAGGTCATTCCAAAAAAGGGGACACCATCACACTGAGAACAGAGATGGACGTTCTGATGATCGTATCAAACACGCCAAATCCGCTGGACACTAGTTCCAATTATCCCTCTGTTCCTGTCGAGATCACGATCACTGATGCAGCTCCTGTAGAAGAGAACGATGTTTGTGTGAACCATCGTCCAGAAAATCGTCGTGCATTTGAGAACACATGGGACTATTGTTTACTAACAAAAGGAGGAACAAACTAATGGCCACTTTACAATATAAAGTTAGTGAAAGACAGGTAGATGAAGCAATTGATAACTATATCGTTCCTGCTGGAGAAGGGTGGACCAAAATTCTTGAACCAGGACAGGTGTTAAGAATAGTTGATATAGAGGGAAACCAGGCGGCAGACACCCTATTTTACGATGCGGATCATCCAACGGACCATTATAGTGCGATAAATACAATCCAACGTCAGGGAAATGTGTATTTAACGACGGGTTCCGTTCTAGTATCCGAGTCAGGAAAAGAACTGGTTGAGATTGTTGCCGATACATGTGGACGCCACGATACGCTTGGTGGTGCTTGTTCCGCACAAAGTAACACTGTTCGCTATGCTCATGACGCGCTTCCGATGCATAACTGTCGAGATACGTTTATGCTTCAACTATCAAAGTATGGAAGCCAATTTAACAAACGAGATTTAGCACCAAACGTGAACTTCTTTATGAATGTTCCTGTGACTCCAGAAGGTGGATTAACCTTTGAAGATGGTGTATCCGCTCCAGGATATTATGTAGAAATGAAAGCAGTCAGTCGGACGCTTGTCCTTATTAGCAACTGTCCACAATTAAATAATCCTTGTAACGCCTATAATCCTACTCCTATTCAACTACTAATCTGGGATAAATAACATAGAGAGGAGCTCCAACCATGTTCAATAAAGTCCTTATTGCAAACCGTGGAGCAATTGCGGTTCGAATTGAAAGAACGCTAAAAAAACTAAACATTTCATCGGTTGCGGTGTATACAAAAGCAGACCAGGATAGCCTTCATGTTGATCACGCGAATGAAGCCGTATTAATTGGTGAAGGTGCGGCAAAAGATAGCTACCTCAATGCCGAACTCATTTTAAAAACGGCACTTGAAACAGGAGCGGAAGCCATTCATCCAGGCTATGGGTTCCTTAGTGAGAATGCTGATTTCGCCCGTGCTTGTCAAACACATGGAATCACTTTTATTGGTCCTACTCCTGAGCAAATGGAGCTGTTTGGATTAAAGCATTCAGCACGTGAAATAGCGGTGAAAGCAGGAGTTCCTCTTTTACCAGGAACTTCCTTAATTACAGAAGTAGAAACCGCCGTTGCGGAAGCCGAACGAATTGGTTATCCTGTTATGCTTAAAAGTACAGCAGGAGGTGGAGGAATTGGAATGCGTGTTTGTGCAGATGAGTCTGCGCTGAAGGATGCCTTCGATTCAGTCTGTCGCTTAGCTGAAACGAATTTTAACAACGGAGGAGTCTTTTTAGAAAAATATATTCAAAAAGCACGCCACGTAGAGGTTCAAATCTTTGGCAATGAGTACGGTGAAGTGGTTGCATTAGGAGAACGTGATTGCTCCATTCAGCGCCGTAATCAAAAGGTGGTAGAAGAAAGTCCAGCTCCATGTTTATCTCCAGCAGTTCGTGAGGAAATGCTAGCTGCTTCAAAACGATTGGCTGAGGAAGTGGGATACAGAAGTGCAGGAACAGTCGAATATTTGTATGACCCAGAAGCGGAAAAGTTTTACTTTCTTGAAGTGAATACCAGGCTTCAGGTAGAACACGGTGTGACCGAAGAAGTGTTAGGTCTTGATTTGGTCGAGTGGATGGTTCGTGAAGCGGCTGGTGAGCTTCGTGATCTAAATACTTTGTATAGCGCTCCGAAAGGGCATAGTATTCAAGCTCGAATTTATGCAGAAGACTGTCTGAATGATTTTCGTCCGAGCGGTGGTCAGTTGGATCAAGTTCGCTTTTCAGAGGATGCTCGGATTGAAACGTGGGTTAGAGATGGTTTGAGCGTTACCTCTTTGTATGACCCCATGCTTGCCAAAATTATTGTTCATGCAAACACTCGTGAAGAAGCCATCAATCAGCTAAGTGAAGCATTACAGGATACAAGACTCTATGGTGTGACCACCAACTTACAGTATATACAGTCCCTATTAGAGGAAGAAGAATGCCGCTCTGGACATGTGCATACTCAAATGTTAAAGGAATTTTCGCCAGCGGAATGTGCCATTGAAGTACTCGATGGTGGGATCCAAACGACGGTGCAAGATTGGCCAGGACGGGTGGGGCACTGGGATGTAGGAGTCCCTCCTTGTGGACCGATGGATCCATTCTCTTTCCGAATCGGAAATCAGTTGCTAGGGAATGATTCTCATGCAGCTGGACTAGAGCTAACGTTACGTGGGGGCTCTTACCGTTTCCGTGGAGATATTGTTTTTTGCTTAACCGGCTCAGATATGAAAGCGACTTTGGATGATCTTCCTGTTCCGACCTACCAGGTGGTCACTGCCAAGCGCGGGCAAATTCTTTCCTTTGGTGAAGCTACACAAGGAATGCGCACTTATTTACTAGTGGCGGGTGGGTTCGATATGCCCCTCTATTTAGGGAGTGCTTCCACCTTTACGCTTGGAGGATTTGGTGGACACGGTGGGCGCGCACTTCGTACAGGAGATGTGTTGCGTGTTCTTCCTTGTGCAACGCCACCTGATAAAGAGCTTGTCATTACACAACAGCCTGCATTAACAAAAGAATGGACAATAGGTGTTATTCCCGGTCCACACTGTACAGAAGAGTTTTTATTGCCAGAGTATTTGACACAGTTGACAGAAACAAGCTGGGAAGTTCATTTTAATAGCTCTCGTACAGGTGTACGTTTAATTGGGCCGGCTCCACTTTGGGCTAGAGAAGACGGAGGAGAAGCTGGCTTACATCCTTCTAATATTCACGACAACGCGTATGCGATAGGCACATTAGATTTAACTGGAGATATGCCGATCTTACTGGGCCCAGATGGTCCGAGTCTTGGGGGATTTGTTTGTCCAGTGACAACAGCATCAGCCGAGTTTTGGAAGTTAGGCCAGCTTCATGCTGGTGACAAGGTCCGCTTTCAGCTTTTAACTTTAGAAGAGGCGGAGCAACTAAGAAAGTCACAAGAATTGTTTTTAGAAAATTTAGGAGATTATCCAGTTCCTACACTACCAGGAGAAACGAAACTGTTATCACCAAGTTATCCGATACTTGTTCAAAATAATGAAAGCCATTTTCCGATGACAATTCGTGCAGCGGGAGATGAACATATTCTCATTGAGTATGGAGATATGGAGTTAGATCTCTTGCTCCGTTTTCAAATTCATGCATTGATGGATGCGATTCAAGCTCGTGAAGATATTCCGGTTTTAGATTTAACACCAGGGATTCGTTCCTTGCAAGTCCATTTTGATGCGGCCCAAATATCAACTTTAGCTATTTGTGCATTAATGGAAGGAATTAACCGAGAGTTACCTCCGTTAGAGGAGATTGAAGTACCGTCCCGTGTGGTTCGACTTCCTCTTTCATGGGATGATCCAGCCACTCAGCTTGCCATCGATCGTTATCAAAAAAATGTCCGACCTGATGCGCCTTGGTGTCCAAGTAACTTGGAATTTATCAGAAGAGTGAATGGTTTAGAGCACATAGAGGATGTGAAGAAAACCGTCTTTGATGCGAGCTATTTGGTTCTTGGTCTTGGCGATGTATACTTGGGGGCACCTGTAGCAACCCCAATCGATCCAAGACATCGATTAGTAACAACAAAATATAATCCGGCTCGAACATGGACACCTGAAAATGCCGTTGGAATTGGTGGGGCTTATATGTGTATCTATGGCATGGAGGGTCCTGGTGGCTATCAATTTGTTGGACGTACGGTTCAAGTGTGGAATCGAGTTCGGGAAACGAAAAGTTTTACAGAACAAAAGCCATGGTTACTACGTTTCTTTGACCAAATTCAATTTTATCCAGTTAGTACAGAAGAGCTTACAGTGATGAGAGAAGACTTCTTAAGAGGTCGTTTTGAAGTAGATATTTCCACAACAACCTTTAACCTTGGACAGTACTTAGCGTTTTTAGATTCGATTAAAGAGAGTGCGGAAGAGTTCCGACAAACGCAGGAAGCAGCCTTTAAGGCGGAGCGTGAGAGCTGGAAAGAGCTTGGTCTTGCTGAGTATATTTCGGAACAATCCGTGTCTGAAACGGTTGAAGAAGAATTGCCAAAAGGAGTAGAAGCGGTTCGTTGTACGATGCCAGGCAGCGTCTGGAAAGTGCTGGTTTCTCCTGGGGATATAGTAAAGAAAGGCGACGTATTAATGATTGAGGAGAGTATGAAGATGGAATTTCCTCAACATGCTCCGTTTGATGGACGTATTCAATCTGTCCACGTATCGCCAGGTGATGAAGTTCATGCGGGACAACTGTTTGTCTCCATTACAAAAGAAAAGGGGGGGATAGCCAATGAAAACGATGAACACGCCAAAGCTACTATCCATTCATAATCTAAGAGAAAAATATAAGTCTAACGAATTAACACCAGAAAAGCTGATTCAAGAGATTATCCGACGAAGTGAAGCTGACAAAGAGATGAATATTTGGATCACACCACCATCAATGGAATGGATCCAACCTTACTTAGATAACTTGAAAAAAATGGACCCAGAGAAATCTCCTCTCTGGGGAATCCCCTTTGCGATTAAAGATAATATCGACCTAGCGGGTGTACCAACAACAGCGGGTTGTGCGGAGTTTGCTTATACTCCTGTAGAACATGCGACAGTAGTAAGACGACTGATCGACGCTGGGGCCATCCCGGTTGGAAAAGCAAATCTCGATCAATTCGCTACCGGACTTGTCGGAACTAGAAGTCCATATGGCGAAACAAAGAACGCTCTGAATCCAGAATTAATTAGTGGAGGGTCTAGTTCAGGTTCTGCCGTTTCAGTTGCCAGAGGTCAAGTAGCTTTTGCTCTTGGAACGGATACAGCAGGATCCGGTCGTGTACCAGCTGCGCTTAATCGATTGATAGGATTTAAGCCGAGTCTCGGTGCATGGCCAACGAAAGGGGTAGTTCCTGCTTGTGCGAGTCTGGATTGTGTTACGGTGTTTGCAAACGACTTGTCCTGTGTAGAGATGGTTGACCAAGTGGTAAGAGGGTTAGATAAGTGTGATCCATGGTCAAAAAATATCAACCGCCAGGCAAATGTGTTACCTGAAAAAATCTATTTAATGAAGGAACCACCAAGCTTTTTTGGTCCGTTCGCAGATAAGTATGAAAATGCTTGGAAAGCGGCTATTGTAGGATTAGAAAAACTAAATATTCCTATTGAGTACATTGATGGAGGCTACTTATCCGAGGCAGCTAGCGTTTTATACGATGGTCCATGGGTAGCAGAACGATGGTCGGACTTAGGTGCATTCATTTCGGAGAATAAAGGTGTTGCATTTCCTGTAACTGAGGCCGTTTTGCGTTCAGGGGCAAAGCCAGAATATGATGCGGCATCCGTTTTTCAAGCAATGCATAAATTACAAGCATTCAAGCAAAAGGCTCACCAGCAGTTTAAAGATGGAGTGTTGGTGATGCCTACCTCTGGGGGCACATGGACAAGAAATGAGGTACGAAGCAACCCGATTGCGACTAACAGTGCGATGGGCTTATACACGAATCATTGCAATCTATTAGATCTGAGTGCTATTAATATCCCAACCCTGGATGCTGAAGAGAACCTACCATTTGGGATAACATTTTTCTCAACAAATCAAAATGAGCATTTCATCCTTGGGCTAGCCGATCTCATGCTAAATAATAAACAAACTGAACCAAAAAAAACGACAACGCTAGTAGCGGTGTGTGGGTTGCACATGAGAGGCTTTCCTCTTGAGAAGCAAATGGTAGAACATCAGGCTACGTTTGTTAAAGAAGCAAAAACAGCTCCAACCTACAAACTAGTGAAACTGGATACCATACCGGCAAAGCCGGGACTTATACGCTCCAATCATGACGGAGCTTCTATTGAGCTTGAGCTTTGGGAAATGCCTGTTTCAGAATTCGGTAAATTTACCTTACTCATCCCAGCTCCTCTGGGCATGGGAAAAGTTCAACTTGAAGACGGAACGGAAGTACCTGGGTTTGTGTGTGAGGCAAATGAGATGCTAAAAGGGGATGATATAACTCAATTGGGCGGCTGGCGCTATCAACGTTGATGTCCCAAAGGTAGGAGAATACCTTGCGATTTCGCAAGGTATTTTTATATGAAATAATTAACAAATACACATTGGTAAACATGTATAACTATTCACCAATATAAATAGTAAAACATATAAAGGAGAAGAGTATGAGTATCAGAAATAAATTATTACTAGGTTTTACTTCAGTGTTGGTATTCACCACCGTAGGGTTTTTAGTGCTTTACTATTCATTACAAACTATAGGGGATTCCTATAAAAACCTTGCTGAGAAAGAGGTAGTTAAATTAAATTTAGCGCAAGATATCCGCTTTGAAGATTTAATGCTTGCTGATGCTATAAAGGGTATTATTATTGATCCTCAAAGTGAGACACAGCTAAAATTGTATAATGAGTATGCTGAAAAAATCAATAATGATATAACATCCGTAAGAAAATTAATTAAAGATGAACGAGCAGTTAAAATATTTAAAGAAATAGATGATAATAACCAGCAACTGATTGATTTAGAGAGTCAGATGATGGAGTTGGCTGGGACTGATCGTGAAAAAACATTAGAAATTCATAATGGTGATTATCAAGAAGTTAGAGAGATTTTCTCAAGGAATCTTGAGGATTTTGAAAAGATACAAGAGGAAATCATGGAAACAGAAGTACAGGATGGAATGCAAGTAATTGAACAAAGATCAACGATCAGTATAATAGTTATTTTCTTATCCATTATATTAAGCATAGTGATTTCATTAATGATTTCTCGAATGATTACAAAGCCACTTCACACAGTGGTTAATAGATTAGTCGAGCTTTCAAGCAATGAAGGGGACTTAACTGCTAGACTCTTTATTAATAGTAAAGATGAGTTTGGAAAACTCTCTAATGCGTTTAATACGATGATTGGAAATATACAACAGATTATCAAACATGTGCAAAAGACGACTTCAGAAGTTGCAGCATCTTCTGAAGAACTGTACTCAAGCTCCGAGCAAAACTCAGAGGCAACCAACCAAATTACCATGTCGATCCAAGAAATTGCTGCTGGGGCTGATAAACAAGTAGTGAGTACACAGGAAAGCTTAACGGCTTTAAGCGAAATTACAATGGGTATTCAGAAAGTAGCAAATTCTTCTCAAAGTGTGGAAGAGTCAACTCGTGGGACTTCGGAAAAAGCGGAGAATGGAAACTTGGTTATTACCAAAACCCTTAAGCAAATGGAAAGCATACAGAGCACAGTAGCGGATGCAGGTGCTAAGGTTCAAGAGCTAGGGGAATTATCTAATCAGGTAGGGCAGATTGTGGAAGTGATTACAGCTATAGCCGATCAAACCAATCTTTTAGCTCTTAACGCAGCTATTGAAGCCGCACGAGCTGGGGAATCTGGAAAGGGATTTGCGGTAGTGGCTGACGAAGTAAGAAAACTAGCGGAGCAATCCAAGGATTCAGCAGCGAAGATCAAGACTCTAATTTCTTCTATTCAATTAAATACATCACTTGCAGTAGAATCTACTAATAAAGGAATTAATGAGGTAAATCAGGGAATCCATGTAGTTAATGAGGCGAGTCTTGCCTTTCATGCAATCTTACATTCTATTAGAGAGGTAGCTAACCAAATTCAAGAAGTAGCAGCTTCTTCTCAACAAATGACTGCTGGAGCTGAACAAGTAACGAATATAATTGATGAACTCTCAAACATTTCCAAAGAGGCTTCAAACAGTTCACAGATGGTCGCCGCGGCATCTGAACAACAGTTAGCATCAATGGAGGAAATTGCCGCTTCTGCGGAGAACTTATCAAAAATGTCTAGTGATCTAGAAGAAGTAGTGGGGAAGTTTAAGGTATAAACGACTACAAGATAAAAGGATATATTTTTACTTTAAGCCTAGTTAATGAATGCTAACTAGGCTATTTCCTATTATCCTGTTTGTGATATGATGCCTAAAAGAGTCTTGTAGAGGAGGCATCTATTTGAACAAACAAGGAATTATTTCATTGGGAGAAGCAATTGTAGATTTTGTTGCTACTGGTCTTACAAATACAAATTATCAGCGCTTTTTAGGTGGGGCTACGGTTAATGTAGCAGTTGCAGTAAAGAGGCAAGAGATCCCTTCCGTTTATTTGTGTAAACTAGGTGAGGATGAATTGAGCCAGTTTGTGGCAGAAGAATTAAGAAGAGAGAATGTAGATATATCGTATAGTACCTTTAGCAAGACAAAAAAGATGTGTTCTGTATTTATTCATGAAAATGAACAAGGCGACCGTTATTTTCATTCCTATGTGAATGAAACACCTGATGACTGGCTCACAGCAGTAGAACTTAATAAACAGCCGTTTATCCAAAGTAAAGTTTTCTACTTTGGCTCGGGCACTCTTTTTCACCCGGTAGCAAGAAAAACGACGGATCAAGCTCTTGCTTTTGCTTGGGAGATGAATATGCAAGTAGCTTTTGACACCAACATCCGATTGAAACGTTGGGAAAGTGAAGAGCAATGCAGAAAAACCATTCTTTCTTACATGAAAAGGACAGATATCGTAAAGATGGCAGAGGATGAATTATTGTTCTTAACCAGATCGGACACATTGGAGCAAGGACTAGAAAGCATATCAACCATGAATATTCCTTTTGTATTTATCACGAGAGGAAAAGAAGGAGCAGTTGCTTTACATGAAAAAATTGTGGTAAGTGTTCCTGCGATGGATGTGAAGGTGGTGGACACAACAGGAGCTGGTGATGCGTTCTTGGCAGCCCTCTTAGTTGAATTTCATACTCATGGCTTGCCGAAAACAAGAGACCAATTAGAAAGATATACTCAAATTGCTAATGAGGCAGCAGCGCTTTCTACAACGAAGCTTGGTTCGTTATAATAAAAACGTTAAAATCCCTCCTTGAGGAATTTAAAAAGTATATGTCCTTAACACCAAAAGAATATAAGAATCTCTTCTTATGTCAGGACCAATAAAAAACGCCAATATCCTGATTCGATATTGGCGTTTGTCCCTTACTTTTTAGTTAGTCTATCAATTTCAACCTCTGGCACTAACGAATTACTCACTTCTTCTACAATAATATCTTTATCAACTTTGAATGTTGCTTTCCCATTAATATTCTCTGAAGAAGCACCGACCTTCACTGTATAAACGCCTTTTTCTACGATCCATTGGTTTTTCTCTTCATCAAAGGAAGCGATATCTTTCGCATTCAATTCAAACTTTAATAGTTCAGTTTGATTTGGCTTTAATTCTTTTGTTTTTCCGAATGCTTTTAATTCAATTTCAGGTTTTTCTAGCTTACCATCGGGAGCAGAGACATACACTTGAACCGCTTCTTTACCTGAGACTTTCCCTGTATTCTTTATATTGGCAAATACGGTAATTTGATCTTTAAATTTACCTCCCTGATTCACTCGAATATTACTGTAATCAAAGTTTGTATAAGACAAACCATATCCAAACTCATAGGCAGGTTTGACATCAAAGGTTGAGTAATAGCGATAACCAACATAAATGTCTTCCTCATAGACAACCTGAGTAGGGTTCTCTGCTGGTGTACCAGGGAAGTTTTCAGATGAAGGAACATCCTCATATTTCACAGGGAAGGTGGTTGCGAGTTTCCCAGAAGGATTCACCGCTCCAGTTAATACATCGGCTACCGCATCTCCTGCTTCCTGTCCTGGTTGCCATGCTAGAAGGATGGAATCTACTTGATCTCTCCAACTTGCTATTTCAACAGGTCCACCAATATTCAGAACAACTGCCACTTTCTTTCCAGCATCATGATAGGCTTTTGAGACGTTTTGAATCATCGCTTTTTCCGTATCTGTTAGAAGGTAATCACCTTTTACATTTTGACGATCCACACCTTCACCAGAATTTCTTCCAATCACAATGACACCAATATCGGATTCACCCTCGATTGTTTCAATCTGGTTTGTTTCTAACACCATCTCAGGAATGACAGGTATTTCTTTTCCAAAGTCCTCACCCCATGGACTCGGCTTAATTTTGTATTGTTCCATTTGTCTTAACTCACTAATGTAGTTGCTATATTGATTCACAAGGTCTTTGTGGAGTGAATATCCTGCATGCTTCAATCCATCTACGATCGACACGGTATAGGCTGCATTAACATCTCCACTACCCGTTCCACCTTTCACCGTTTCAATCTGTGCGGTACCAAATAGGGCCACTTTGTTTTCTTTCTTAAGTGGAAGTGCCTTTTGATCATTCTTTAATAAAACCATCCCATCTGCTGCCGCCTGACGAGCCACTTTAGCATGTGCTTGCAGGTCTGGATTGTCAGAATGGTTATAGTTTTTAAAGCTAGGAGATTCGACGACGAAGTTTAAGATGTTCTTAACATTTCGATCCAATAACTTTTCGTCTAAGCTTCCGTCTTTTACAGCATTAGCAATTCGTTCGGAGCTTTGAGGGAAACCAGGCATAATTTGATCATTTCCTGCTCTCATTTGGGCAACAGGATCAGTTCCAGCAAACCAGTCAGTCATCACATAGCCATCGTAGCGCCAGTCTCCTCTTAAGACAGTTGTCAGCAATTCTGAGTTTTGAGATGCTGGTGTCCCATTTAGCAGATTATAAGAACTCATGACCGCTTTCGGATGAGATTCCTTTACAGCAATCTCAAAGCCTTTCAAATATAACTCTCTTAAAGCTCTTTCTGAGACGATTGTATCAATGGTAAAACGATTGGTTTCCTGATTATTGGCTACAAAGTGCTTGATGGTAGCACCTACTCCATTTGATTGGACCCCATTTACCAAAGCAGCAGTCATCTTACCTGAAATCAACGGATCTTCAGAAAAATATTCGAAGTTTCTTCCAGTTAATATGTTACGGTGAAGGTTTAGAGCAGGTGCTAGTAATACATCGACACCATATTCCTTTACTTCATTCCCTTGCGCTTGGCCAACCTTATTTACCACATTCGTATCCCAGGTGGATGCTAACGAGGTAGCAATTGGAAAAGCAGTGGTATAATACGTTTTTGACTCTCCAGGACGTGTTGGACTAATTCTCAATCCAGCCGGTCCATCCGCATAATACATGGCAGGAATTCCTAATCTTTCAATCGCAGGCGTTCCTCCAACCGCACCTTGAACGGGAAGTTTAGGGATCGTCATTCCAGGCATGCCCACACCTACTACGAGTTTTGCCTTTTCCTCTACTGTCATAGCGGCGATAACAGCATCAATGGAGGCTTTGTCTACTAATTGTGGCACCACGTTTTGATTTATTTGTTCCGTCTTCGGAGCTCCTTGCTCTGCAGCCAATACGCCTGTTTGAAAATTTAATCCGGATAAAGCAATACCTGTTGCTAGTGCAATGGAAGTTAATTGTCTTCTTCGTTTCCGCATCTTTTTTAACATCTTTTATCCCCCATAAAATGGCGCTAAATCATTTTTGGTAACGCTTCCACAAATGATTTTACCAATTAAAGTGTGAATTTTCAGAGATTTTAAAAAGGATTATTTTAGTATTACTAGTAATTTTTCAAGGGGAAAACTACTGAAAATGGCCATACGACAACGTTCACTTTTAATCGACAGAGTCATCGTCTTATTTTTACCGAAAACTAAGATAATATGGGGAATTTCTTTTAGAGTTTCAAGTAAATGAAAAAAGCACAATACAGTAAAGGGTTCCGTTTTCGGGTACTCTCTAATTAAAATACACAAGAATTGGGATACGTCTTTCTTATATTTATTAGCGTTTCTACAATTGACCTAGCAATTAACTCATTATTAAGCCGGACAATAAGTATTGTACAATTAAAAAGAGGGTCAAAACTTATGTCATTTGCAGTGCCGTTTTGAGTACCGATTTTATTGATCTTGATAAGGGGTTGATAAAAAGTTGCTGTTTTCCACATCTAGGTTGAAGAGGGTCAAGCACTTATCGGTTGGGGATCAGATTAAGCATTAGAGCTGATCAATAGACGGAGAAATTCCGCTTAATTAGAAATTCTTTTTAAAAAAGGCTTAAATAGACGGAGAGATTCCGCCTATTGGCTCGAAAAATACGAAAATAGGAGATTTTGCTTTGCTTTAGCGGAAAAACTCCCCTTATTTACCCCAAAACGAGGCTCCATTCTGCAACTAACCGGAAATTCTCCGCTTAGTTTACTTTTGCTAGTTACACGATTAAGGACAAAACATCTTACTTTATAAAGGTGTGAGTTTAATCAAAAAATCCACGAAAAACCTCATTTTGATGCATTACGGTGAACCGTATCACAGGTAAGTGAGGTTTTAAATAATTTTTGTTTTTGTATTCATAATAAAGAAACTCACCAATTATGATCTGCCTCGTAAATATTAGATACCATTCTGTCATTTCGTACGTATTTTAAGAAAAGCACTTCAAAACGGAACTCTTTAACAATACAGTGTCTGCTTTATCTGTTTAATTTTCTTTTACCTCTGAAAGCTTTACCTTCTCCTGTCGAATCCAAAAAGTTCCCGAAACTAAGAAAACGCCACTAACTAAAAATACCGACATGATACCAGCCGAGGCACCAATCACTCCAAATAATAGAGGAGCAATCAGCTGTGATAGGCGATTCGTTGTTAATCGTAGTCCGAGAACTTCTCCGGTCCTTGATTTAGGCGACGCATTATACGTCGTAGTCATGGATAGAGGTTGACCACAACCCAAGCCCAATCCCATAAGAGAGCTCAAAATGCCCATAAAAATCATATTCTCTGAAAAAGGCATAAGAAGAAATGAGGTTCCAGCAACAATGATAGAGATAAGCAGGACCCTGTCTCTACCCAACACATCTATTAATTTCGGTAAAAATACGCGCACAATAATCATCGCTAATCCTTGAACAGCTATAATGATTCCTATCGTCGAGTCAGACAGTTGGAAGCTTTTTGCATACAAAGGAAAATACGCAACAAAAATATCTCTTGAGTACAATACTAGCGCACTTGAAAATAAGGCTTTTTGTAATAATGGATTTTGTAATAGCTTGATAGAAGAAAGCATTCCATAATGATTAGCAGAACCTTGCCTTTTCATTACTGGCAGGAAAAAGGTGAAAATCACTGGGACGAACCCAATAAGCATGGAAAGCAGAAAAGAAAACGAATAAGATATATGCTCCGTAACAAATCCCCCGATGATAGGTCCGATTAATGCACCAGTTGCTACTGCCATGCCAAGCATACTAAAGTAGTGGTCCCGATTCTCCTTTGTTGCACTATTTCCAAGAACATTCTGTAAGGAAACAGGGATAAATACACTTCCGATGCCTACAAAAAACTGGCTCACAAACAAGGCCCACATGCTAGGAAAAGAGAATGGAATAGCCATCCCCACAATAATGGAAAATAATCCGATAAAAACAGGAATGCGATCTCCGAGTTTATCCGCGAGTTTACCAGCTTGAATCGCAAATAGGAGCGGAAACAAGGCAAAGGCTGACGTAAGGATCCCTATTTCAAGAGGAGAAGCTCCAAGCTCTGAGGCATATAACGTGATGACAGGTCTCGTCATATTAATGACGGTCTGAAATCCTAATGTAATGATAAATACAATTCTTAAAACCAACCCAATCACCTCGATCTGAAAAAACATCACTACGGTCATAGACATACTTTAAGTATACTGTTCATTTAACAGAGTAAAAATTAGGAAAATCCTATCAAGGATGATAAATAAAATGAATCCACTTTACTCTGTCTTAAAAATGTGTACACAATCGTAAAAATCACTCACTATCGTTGAATGGTAGATAGAGATTAAACTATTTTTATAGGAGACCGGTCCCTCCAAGTATGAAAGCGCTTAAAAATATCTGAGAGGATGTGCTGTGTTGAAAAAATCCCGTCTTTCCAGAATTGGGAGAAAGTCGCTGTCCGTATTGCTTATTACTTCGTTAACCGCGAGTATGGTTGGGTTTAAAGCTCCAGAAAAACAAGCAGAAGAGAAAATCGTATTTAAACATCAAGTGGGTAGGGTATTTGATGGGATGCCGCTGTTTGACGGAGTTCCAGACCACCTAGAAGAATATGTTGATGCTTATTTTGAATACACTGGTCTAGAAGGACCGGCCGTTTATGCAACTGGTTCAAGAAACCATTACACCTTACAGCGTGGAGCCAATAAAGGCAAGGTGATACCTGGTGCTCTATCAGCTGCAGATAATGTTCAGGGGGTATCAACTGATTTCCCTGCATTAGTAGGAATGGGACAAACCTGGAACAAAGAACTTCTTACGGATATTGGTAAAGTAGTAGGAAGTGAAAAAATTAGTACCTTAAAAGTGAAGCAAGGGGAGTCAAATATTCACGGTGGAACAGATCCTTCTGCGACTGTTGCCTTTACGGTTGTGAGCGATATGCGTATTCATCCGTTAAGCGGTCGTTTTGATGAAGGGTTTTCTGAAGATGTTCACATGGCTTCTACGATGATCGATAATATGGCTGCAGGTCTGAGTGGAACAGATCAAGAAAAGAGTGAAGATGGATTTTGGATGCGTGCAGCTGTTGGGACGAAGCATTACTCCGTATATAATGCACAGTGGTTCCGTCAAACGGCTAATAATAGTGCTGGTGCTAGATCTATTTTCGAATATCAGACGAAAAGTCCTTTGAAAGCACTAAGCTCTGGTTCGGTTGCAGGGGTCATGACGTCATTTGGACGTACGAATGGAATTCCGAATATCCTTTCACCTTATCAAATTCATGCTAATAATCATTCTAAATACGGTGTGTACAGCTCTCCAGATTTTAATGGAGATGCCCACGTTTTTGGAGCAAATGCGCAAGGAAATGGTTATGATACGCAATATGCAACAGATCGAACAGCTGCAACCATCTTAATGATTTTAGCTGATGCGAATGCCGGACGTCCTGGGCCAAATCCTCAAAATGCATTAGACGATGTGGCCGCTGTAGTTGACGCAGTTGAAGAAGGGAAATACGGTGTAACAAAAGAGGATTTAATCGATGCAGCTCGACCGCATGTGAATCAAATGGTTCGAGTGGGTATTTTTAATGAAGTAGATGAAAACGGAATTCCGAAGAACTATCCGTTTGCCGAAGAGGCGAAAGATGTTAGGGAAGAACTAGCTACATATAGTGATCCTGAACATCAAGAAGTTGCGTTAAGGGCTGCTCAAGAAAGTATCGTTCTTCTAAAGAATGATGGAGTACTGCCTCTCGAGAAAAACAAGAAAGCGTCCGTTTCAGGTGTGTATGCAGATTCAAGGTTTAAAACCACCTACTCAGCAAGAACAACACCAAACATTGACAACTCTGGAATCTCACCACTATTAGCCATTATCAAGGCGAATGGTTCCAATAATGTTTCATACGACCCAGCGGTAGAAGTAGTGTCATTAAAATCAAAGCTTAACGGACAGACAGTTACAGCCGACGAGAGTGCAGCTGATGTAACAAAGGGCTCTCAGCTTGTAACTACAACTGAACCATTAGATAGGAATAACCCTGCTCAATTATTTGAAGTGTATGATTGGGGTCAGAAAGGGTATAGCCTACGTTCGGTATTAAACGGAAAATGGTTAACGTCACCTACAGCTGCTAATGCATCTGTTGAAAATACAAATGCAACGGCATTAAACTTAACCAATAATGACTGGGATCTTGCCCAAATGTTAGGAAATACAAGTGCGATTCCACCAACCATCCGAGTGGAGGAAAATGCAGATCAGACCGTATCCCTTGTGGCAAGTGGATACAGAACAGGATTCTCAGGTGATTTCACCAACTGGTATTATTCAAATGGAAGAGTGATTACAACAGACACTGATGGAAAATTAAAAACTGCAGCATCAACCATTGGAAACGCTGAAAATGTAACCAATCGAAATGATGATGTGAAGTTTGAACAAACCGTCGTAAAAGAAGTAGGAGCTGAAGCGGTAAACCGTGCGAAAACGGATGACTATGCTGTTGTGTTTGTAGGTGCCATTCCACGCCATAGTGCGGGAGAAGGAAATGACCGCTCTGACTTAAATATGGGAGATGCGGATTACGAGTTGGTTGAGAAAGTGTCGGCTGCTTTTGCTGCGGAAGGGAAAAAGACGGTTGTTGTTGTAAAGTCTAGCTTCCCAGTAGGAATGGAACCTATTCAAAATAACCCGAACGTATCAGCCATTGTTTATCAACCATATGGAGGTCAGTATGATTCACATGCATTGGCTCAAGTACTATACGGGGACTATGCTCCAACAGGTCGTCTTTCTTCAACATGGTATGCAGATATGGCTAGCTTCCCAGAAATTAGTAAGTATTCCATTCCAGAAGGAAATACAAGCATAACATTGGAGGATATTGATCCAAGATTTACATTGGATATGACAAACGCCGATCCAATTGAACAAGAATTAACCTATATGTATACAAAAGCTCCGGTCACATACCCATTTGGTTACGGATTATCATATAGTAACTTTACGTATAGTGGCTTTAAAGCACCGAAAAAGGCTAGTGAAAAGTCTTCTTTTGAGGTATCCGTACAGGTGAAAAATGAAGGCAAAGTAAATACTTCTGAGGTTGTTCAGTTGTACGCCAAAA
>Ga0182742_1002994_pt1 | contig 17375 bp, 17 predicted proteins | sample eDN5th37CBELigMG_FD_128880 | JGI IMG/M metagenome (GOLD analysis project Ga0182742, IMG submission 128880) | Enriched Miracle-Growth compost microbial communities from Emeryville, California, USA - eDNA 5th pass 37_C BE-Lig MG (version 2)... ...
CCTTGGCGCTGACCACCGCCCTGCTCGCGCCGGCGGCCCTGATCGCCACAGCCCCGGCAGCACGGGCGCAGACGCTGCAGGAAGCGCTGGCCTATGCCTATTCCAACAACCCCACACTGCTGGCCGCCCGGGCCCAGCTCCGTGCCGTGGACGAGAATGTCCCGCAGGCGCTCGCCGGCTGGCGCCCTAGCGTGACCATCAGCAGCACTGCTGGCGCGGTGGATCTCCACACGCGGTCGCTGGCCAGGGTGGGCGGCCAGCAATTCGGCGCGCATAACCATATCGATACCGGCCTGTTCACCAACAGCGTCACCGTCACCCAGCCCATCTTTCGCGGCGGCCGCACCGTCGCCTCCACCCGCCGGGCGGAGAACCAGGTGCTGGCCCAGCGCGCCCGGCTGCTGGCGACCGAGCAGCAGGTGATGCAGGACACGGTGAATGCCTATGTCGCGGTGATCCGCGACCAGGAACTGCTGCGCCTGAACATCAACAACGAGCAGGTCCTGACCGAGCAGCTCCGCGCCACCAACGAACGCTTCCGCGTGGGTGAGATCACCCGCACCGACGTGGCGCAGGCGGAGTCCCGGCTTGCCGCCGCCCGCGCCGCCCGGTCCCAGGCGGAAGGCAATCTGCAGATCAGCCGCGCCACCTTCCAGCGCCTTGTCGGCATCGCGCCGCAGCGGCTGACGGCGCCGCAGCCGCTTCGCCTGCCGACCACCAGCGCACAGGAGGCGGCACAGCTTGCCGCCGCCAACAACCCGAATGTCGTGGCTGCGTTGTTCGATGAGGCCGGGGCGCGGGACAATGTGGACATCCAGATTTCGGCCCTCCTGCCGCAAGTCAGCGTGCAGGGCACCGCTTTCCGCAACGACAACTCCATTACGACAGGGCCGCACAGCCGGCAGATCGGCAGCCAGGTGGTGGCCAGCCTGACCGTACCAATCTACCAGGGCGGCGCCGAATACTCGGCGGTGCGGCAGGCCCGGCAAGCAGCCCAGCAGGCGCGGCAGGTCGTGGACGACCAGCGCCGCACTGCGGCGCAGACCGCGACCCAGGCTTGGGAGCAGCTGCAGGCGGCCCGGGCACAGGTCGAGTCGGTGCGGGCGGCGATCCGCGCTTCCGAGATCGCGCTGGACGGCGTGCAGCGCGAGGCCATCGTCGGCAGCCGTACCACCCTGGACGTGCTGAATGCCGAGCAGGAATTGCTGAACAATCGTACCAACCTGGTGCAGGCCCTGGCGACTGTCGTTTCCCAGTCCTACATCCTTGCGGCCGCCATCGGCCGGCTGACCGCGCAGGATCTCGGCCTGCCGGTCGAGCCCTATGACATGCGCGCCTATTATCGGGAGGTGCGCAACCGCTGGATCGGCCTGGGTGATTATTCGGACGTCGCGGAGCGCCGCTGATGCCTGAGGAACGGCCACACCCTTCCGGCCCCACCCCTGCCCAGCCGGGCGGGGGCGACCCGAGCATGGAGGACATCCTTGCCTCCATCCGGCGCATCCTGAACGAGGACGAGCCGGGCGCCACCCCACCCGCCGAGCCGGCCGCCGGCCCCGCTCCGGCGCAGCCGGGCCAGGAGCCCTTGAACCTGACCGAGGAGATGCTGGTAAGCGGACTGCCGCAACAGCCAGGAACGCCGGAGCCGCCCCCCTCGGCACAGCCTGCCCCCCCGCGGGCATTGGGTGAGGATACCCTGCTGGCCCCCGCCGTGGCCGCCGCCGCCAGCGCCTCGGTCGGGCATCTGCTGCGGGCGGTGGCGGCGGAGCGCAGCAGCGCCGTCAGCCGCGGTGGCCCCACCATCGAGGACGTGGTGCGGGAGGAATTGCGGCCGATGCTGAAGGAATGGCTCGACCAGCATCTGCCGGGGCTGGTCGAACGCCTGGTGCGCGCCGAGATCGAGCGGGTCGTCGGCCGGGCGCTGTCCTGAATCCGGCCGGGCCCGCCCGAACGCACCGCCTGCCTGGCCCTGCAACTCCCCCTTGACGTCCGGGGGGCCGCAGGAGACGGATGCGCCCATGCTGGACAAGACCCTTTCCCCGGGCAGTTTCGAGACGCGGCTCTATGAGGGCTGGGAACGCTCGGGTGCCTTCGCCTGCGATCCCGCTTCCCCCGCGGCGCCCTTCACCATCATGATCCCGCCGCCGAACGTGACGGGCAGCCTGCATATGGGGCATGCGCTGACCTTCACGATTCAGGACACGCTGGTCCGCTGGCGGCGGATGCAGGGCAGGGACGTGCTCTGGCAGCCCGGCACCGACCATGCCGGCATCGCCACCCAGATGGTGGTGGAGCGGCTATTGGGCGCGGAGGGCAAGGACCGCCGCGCCATGGGGCGCCAAGCCTTCCTCGACCGGGTCTGGGAGTGGAAGGCGGAGTCGGGCGGCACCATCACTCGGCAATTGCGCCGCCTCGGCGCCAGCCTGGACTGGCCGCGCGAGCGCTTCACCATGGATGAGGGGCTCTCCGCCGCGGTGCGGGAGGTCTTCGTCACCCTCTACAAGCAGGGATTGATCTACCGCGACCGGCGGCTGGTGAATTGGGACCCCAAGCTGCAGACCGCGATCTCCGACCTGGAGGTCGAGAGCCGGGAGGTGAAGGGCAGTCTCTGGCACCTGCGCTACCCGGTGGAGGGCGAGCCAGGCCGCTTCCTGGTGGTCGCCACCACCCGACCAGAGACGATGTTGGGCGACACCGCCGTTGCCGTGCACCCGGAGGATGAGCGCTTCCGCGACCTTGTCGGCAAGCGGGTGATCCTGCCCCTGGTCGGTCGCGCGATTCCCGTGGTGGCAGACGAGTATTCCGACCCGGAGAAGGGCTCGGGCGCGGTCAAGATCACCCCGGCACATGACTTCAACGACTTCAATGTCGGCAAGCGGCACGGGCTGGAGATGCCCAGCGTGCTGGATGCCGAGGCGCGCATCTTCCTGGGCGAGATCGAAGCAGCGCTGCGCGCCGTGCCGGGCGTCGCCGATCCGGATTTCGTCCGTTCGCTCGCGGGCCAGGACCGGTTCGTCGCGCGCAAAGCGATCCTGGCGAAGCTGGAGGAACTCGGCCTTATCGAGAAGATCGAGCCGCATACCCATCAGGTGCCGCATGGCGACCGCGGCGGCGTGCCGCTGGAGCCGCGCCTGACCATCCAGTGGTATGCCGATGCCGCCACCCTGGCGAAGCCGGCGATCGAGGCGGTGGAGACAGGCAAGACCACCTTCGTCCCGAAGCAGTGGGAGAACACCTTTTTCGCCTGGCTGCGCGACATCCAGCCCTGGTGCATCAGCCGCCAATTGTGGTGGGGCCACCAGATCCCTGCCTGGTACGGCCCGGACGGCACAGTCTTCGTGGAGAAGACCGAGGCCGAGGCCGTCGCCGCTGCCCGCGCGCATTACGGCAAGGAGGTGGCCCTGAAGCGGGACGAGGACGTGCTGGACACCTGGTTCAGCAGCGCCCTCTGGCCCTTCAGCACCCTGGGCTGGCCGGAGAAGACACCGGAACTCGCCCGATACTACCCGACCGATGTGCTGGTGACGGGCTTCGACATCATCTTCTTCTGGGTCGCCCGGATGATGATGATGGGCCTGCATTTCATGGGCGACGTGCCCTTCCGCACCGTCTACATCCACGGCCTGGTCCGCGACGAGAAGGGCCAGAAGATGTCGAAGTCCAAGGGGAATGTGATGGACCCCCTGGAACTGATCGACGCCTATGGTGCGGATGCACTGCGCTTCACCATCTGCGCCCTGACCGGGCCGGGCCGCGACGTAAAGCTGGGCCGCAAGCGGGTGGAGGACTACCGCGCCTTCGTCACCAAGCTGTGGAACGCGGCACGGTTCCTGGAGATGAATGGCATCGCTCCCGATCCGGCCTGGGGCCCGTCGGAGGCGCGGACGCCGCTGGCGCGCTGGATCCTGGACGCCGCGGATGCCGCGGTGGCGGAGGCGACGCGGGCGCTCGAAGCCTATCGCTTCGATGAATACGCGGCCGCCTGCTACCGCTTCGTCTGGAACACCTATTGCGACTGGTTCCTGGAATTCGCCAAGCCGGTGCTGAACGGTCCGGATGGGCCGGAGAAGGCGGAGATCAAGGGTGCCGCTCAGCATGTTCTGGGCACCATCCTGCGCCTGCTCCACCCCGTCATGCCCTTCGTGACGGAGGAACTCTGGGACCGCTTTGGCTATGGATCGGAGTGCAGCCTGATCCGCGCCTCCTGGCCGCAGCCGGTCCCCGTGCCGGGCGCGGAGAAGGCGCGCGAGGAGTTGGACTGGGTAGTGCGCCTCATTACCGAGATCCGCGGCGTGCGGGCGGAAGTGAATGTGCCACCCTCCGTCACCACGCCGCTGCTGGTGAAGGATGCGACGCCCGAGAGCCTGGCCCGCGCCGGCCGCTGGATCGAGGCCATCCGTCGCCTCGGCCGGGTGACGGAAGTCCTGCCGCTGGCCGGGGATCCGCCCAAGGGCGTCGCCCAGGCGGTGGTCGGGGAGGCGACGGTGATGCTGCCTCTGGCCGAGGTCATCGACCTCGGCGCCGAGCGCGCCCGCCTCGCCAAGGAACGCGCCAAGGCCGCGGCCGAGGCTGAGAAGATCGCCGCCAAGCTGGCCAACGAATCCTTCGTCGCACGCGCGCCGCAGGAAGTGGTGGAGGAGAACCGCGAGCGCCTCGACGCCGCCCGCGCCGAAATGGCGCGGTTGGATGCGGCGCTGGCACGCATCGCCGAATAGGGCAGGGGCACGCCATGACGAAATGGGACAAGTCGAAGCTTCCCAGCCGCCATGTGACCGTGGGGCCGGAGCGCGCGCCGCACCGCTCCTACTACTACGCCATGGGGCTGACCGAGGAGGAGATTGACCAGCCCTTCGTCGGCGTCGCCACCTGCTGGAACGAGGCCGCGCCCTGCAACATCGCCCTCAGCCGCCAGGCGCAGAGCGTGAAGCAGGGAGTGAAGCATGCCGGCGGCACGCCGCGCGAATTCACCACCATCACGGTGACCGATGGCATCGCCATGGGCCATCAGGGGATGAAGTCGTCGCTCGTCTCCCGCGAGATCATCGCCGACTCGGTGGAACTGACGGTGCGCGGCCATTGCTATGACGCGCTGGTCGGCCTCGCCGGCTGCGACAAGTCGCTGCCCGGCATGATGATGGCGATGCTGCGGCTGAACGTGCCGAGCGTCTTCATGTATGGCGGCTCCATCCTGCCCGGAAAGTTCCGCGGCAAGGACGTGACCGTGGTGGATGTGTTCGAGGCGGTGGGCCAGCACGCCGCCGGCCAGATCTCTGACGCTGACCTGCACGAGCTGGAATGCGTTGCCTGCCCCTCCGCCGGCGCCTGTGGCGGCCAGTTCACCGCCAACACCATGGCGACGGTCAGCGAGGCGATCGGCCTGGCGCTGCCCTATTCCGCCGGCGCTCCCGCGCCTTACGAGGATCGCGACCGCTGGGCGGTGGAAAGCGGCAAGGCGGTGATGGAACTGCTCCGCCGCAACATCCGCCCGCGCGACATCGTGACGCGCAAGGCGCTGGAGAATGCGGCGGTGGTGGTGGGCGCGACCGGCGGCTCCACCAATGCCGGGCTGCATCTCCCGGCCATCGCCAATGAGGCGGGCATCCGCTTCACCATGGACGATGTGGTGGAGATCATGCGCCGCACCCCCTACATCGCCGATCTGAAGCCGGGCGGGCGCTATGTCGCCTATGACGTCTACAGGGTCGGCGGCATCCCGGTGATCATCAAGGCGCTGCTGGACGCCGGGCTGCTGCATGGCGATTGCCTGACCGTTACCGGCAAGACCCTGGCGGAAAACCACAAGGATGTGGTCTTCCCGACCGACCAGGATGTGATCCGCCCGGTCAGCAATCCGCTCTCCACGACCGGCGGCGTGGTGGGCCTGAAGGGCAATCTTGCCCCGGAAGGCGCCATCGTGAAGATCGCCGGCATGCGCAACCTGCGCTTCGAGGGAACGGCGCTCTGCTTCGACTGTGAGGAGGATGCCTTCAAGGCGGTGGAGGACCGCGCCTACAAGGCCGGCGATGTCATCGTCATCCGCTACGAAGGCCCGAAGGGCGGGCCGGGAATGCGGGAGATGCTGGCCACCACCGCGGCGATCTACGGCCAGGGCATGGGCGAGCAGGTGGCGCTCATCACCGATGGCCGCTTCAGCGGCGCGACCCGCGGCTTCTGCATCGGCCATGTCGGGCCAGAGGCAGCAGTGGGCGGTCCCATCGCCCTGTTGCGGAATGGCGACCGCATCGTGATCGACGCCGAGAAGGGCACCATCGACATGCTGGTGGACGAGGCCGAACTCGCCCGCCGCCGCGCCGAGTGGCGGCCTCGCCGGACGGATTACAACAGCGGCGCCCTCTGGAAATACGCCCAGACGGTCGGCCCGGCTTATCTCGGTGCCGTCACCCAGCCGGGCGCGGCGGCGGAGACGCATTGCTACGCCGATCAGTAGCCGAGAAGGGGCAGGGCGTCGCGTCGTAACATGCATGTCACGCCCACCTGCCGGGCCTCCTCGCGCTTGCCCGCTTTTCGTCACAGGGTTGGTGCTGCAATGAGCGCAGCGATGGAGGCCCCCATGCGACGGCTAGGCATTCTGCTGCTGCTTCTGCTGCTCGCGGCACTCGGCGGCTGCGCGGTGTATCCGGCGCCCGGCTATTACGGAGGCTATTACGCGCCGCCGGCGGCCAGCGTCTATGTGGCGCCGCGGCCCTATTACTACCGGTACTACGGGCCCCGCTATTACCGGCCCTATTATGGCTGGGGCTGGCGGCGCTGGTAGGGGGGCGGGGCACCCGGCTAGGGTTCCGGCGGCCGCGCCTCCGCCAGGCGCTGCTTAGCATCCTTGACGATCCCGGCGAATTCATCGAAGGCGGCATCGGTCCGCATCCTCAGGATCCGCAGGGTCCGTGCGCTGGGGCGCAGCAATTTGAGCCGGCTGTTGGCGGCGGACTCGGCCAGGAGGAATCCTCCCTCCACCAGTTCGGCAACGACGCGCGACAGCGTGGGCGCGCTCAGCACCCCCTCGGCACGGGTGACAAGGTCGCGCAGCGCGATCCGCTGCCCCTGCAATTCAGCCAGGAGCACCTCGAGCGCCACCCACATGAGTTCACGGGAGCGGTGCGGCGCGTCCTCGCCGAAGATCTCACGGATCGCATCGAACTGCCGTCGCAGGGCAAGGAGATGGAACTCCGCTACCGCCTCGGCCCGAAGGCAAATGCGAGCCGCGATTTCGTTGGGGGCGGCCAGATACGAATCCGTTCATAGAAACAGCCAGAAATTGAGAAGAACAATGCCAGAAGATCGCAATGGTTGTATTGTCGGGTGCGAGCTAGCAGAAGAAATTGACATCTGTAATTTGTCTTACATTCGTGGATATCATCGCGATTTGGTGTATTTCAGTATGAAATCTTAAAAAGCAGTCTCCGAAAGATCGGTTATCATCCCGGCGGCGGCCCCAAGCAACGGAGCTCAGCCCAGTGCCGTTATCGGCAGTCCTATACGCCCCAGGGCGGATGAATTTCAGGGGAAGATCATTTGACGACCGATATTACCGAACGCCAGCAGCGCGCCACCCCCGCGCTTATGGCCGATCCAGGACATGTTCATGGCAACCCGATGAGCCGCCAGCCCCTGCAGGGCTGGCGTGACCTGGCCGAGGCTAACCGGATAACGATGGACCTCGTCTGGGATGCTGCCCGGCGCCAGCAGGAATTCGCCTTCGTCATGGCACGGACGGCCCTCTCCGGCATGCCCGGTGCCACCGGCCAGGCGGGACATTTCTGGTGCCGGGCCGCGGTCGCCTATGGCCAGGCCTGCAGTCATGGCCTGGATGCGATGCGGATCCTGCTCGGCGCAGGCTTCGGGGCAGAGCGGGCGGGGAGGGCACCGCAGGCATGATCGATACCTTCCTGCTCGGCGCCAGCGGTCTGGCCGCCGATGATGCAAGGGCGTTCGACTGCCTCCATGTCGGCGCCCGTCTCGATGTCCGGCGCGGCGCGCCGGGCCACATGCCCCGGCAGCCTGACGGGCCGTCCGGCCGGCTCGAGGTCCGTGCGGCGGATGGGCGGGCACTCGGCTACCTGCCTCCGGACGACACCCAGGCGGTGGCGGCACTGCTGGATGCCGGCGCCCGCGCCACGGCAAGGGTGACCGGCCTTGTTCCCGCCTTCCAGCGGCTGCGCGTGCAGCTTGAGATCGAGGTCGAACCTGAATGAGGCAGGACCCGAGGCCCGCCGAGACGGGCCCGCGTCAGATCCTCCCATCCGGCAACCTGCCTGTGGCGGCGAAGAACGTCCCGCCGCAGGCCTGGCAGCTGATCAAAGTGGCCGGCGAAAGGATCGCCGCGCTGGAGGCGGAGAATCGGGCGCTCCGCGCCGCCCTGGCCGAAGAGAGGAGCCACGCCACCCGGCGCAGGGGTGCGGAGGCCTTCTGCCACAGCCTGATAGCCTCCGTCGCTGCCCTGGCCGACCGGGTGCAGCGGGGCTGCGCTGCGGAGCCGGAGGCGCAGGCCGCACTCGCGGCATTGCAGGCCCAGGCGCAAAGTCTGGGAGCGGCGATCACCCGGCTCTCCCGCGGCAATGCGGATCTGGAAAGGGAGATGGCGGCCCGCAGCGCGGAGCTGAGCGCGGCCAATGCCACGCTGCGTGACGACGCGGAGCATCTGCGCCAAATCCTCGCCAGCGCGACCGAATACGCGATCTATACCTCCGATCTCTCCGGCCGCATCACGAGCTGGAACACCGGCGCGCAGCGCATCTTCGGCCATGCCGAGACGGAGATCCTCGGCCAAACCCAGGATCTCCTCTACACCCCCGAGGATCGCGCCGCCCGCGTGCCGGAGCTTGAGATGTGCAAGGCCGTGGAGGAAGGCCGCGCCGAGGCCGATGGCTGGGTGCTGCGCAAGGACGGTTCCCGCTTCTGGGCCGTGGGGGTGAAGATGCCGCTGTTGGATGCCAAGGGCAGGCCACAGGGCTTCCTCCGCATCCTGCGCAACCAGACCGAGGCCCATGCCGAGGACGAGCGGCGGACGCTGCTGCTGCGGGAAATGAATCACCGCATGAAGAACACCCTGGCGGTGGTCCACTCGATGGCGATCCAGACGGAGCGCACGGCGGAGACGCCCGCCGCCTTCCGGCGCGCCTTCGGGGAGCGGCTGCTGGCCCTCGCCCGGGCGCATGACATGCTGGCCCATAGCGGCTGGGACGGGGCGCCGCTGCGCGAGGTCGTGGAGCGGACCCTGGAGCCGCATCTCGGTGGCGGCACGGAGCGCGTGGTCATCAAGGGCCCCCCCATCCGGCTGCCACCCCAGGCTGCGGTGACCGTCCATCTCGCCTTCCACGAGCTTGCCACCAATGCGGCCAAGCACGGCTCCCTCTCGGTGCCGGAGGGGCGCATCGAGGTGGTCTGGAGCCTGGAGCGGGGGACGCGCCATCGCCCGCCCATGGCTCGGATCCTGTGGCGCGAGCGTGGCGGCCCGCCGGTGCGGCTGCCGGACCGCTCCGGCTTCGGCCTGCGCCTGCTCAGGCGCGGCCTGGCGCGGGAATTCGGCGCGGAGGTAGGGCTGGATTTCGCGCCGGAGGGCTTGGAATGTCATATTCGCCTGGCGCTCGCGCCGCCGTTCGCCCGAACCGGCGCCCCGTGATGAGCGCCGAGCAGGATCCTCCGGCCGGGCCGGTAGCGCCGGAGGACAAGGCCTTCGAACTCTGGCTGCGCCAGGGCTTGCAAAGGCTGCATGGCGCCATACTGGAGGAGCCGCTTCCGCCGGAGCTGCTGCGCCTCATTGAGGAGGACCGCAGCCGGCAGCGCTGCCGGGACCGGTAGCGGCAGTCCCTGAACCACATCCGGAAAACAGGGGCGCCGAGCCGTGGCCTCCGGTCACGCAGGCGTCACCGCTGCCAAGGGCGACGATCGCCGCGCGGTAATGTTGTTGCGCAGGATCGGTCCCAGAACAGGAGGAAGACCATCATGCGCATCCTGTCCGCCCTGGCCGCGCTCGGCGCGGCGATGGCACTCACGGCCTGCACCTATGTGGAGCGCCAGCCGCCGGCTCAGACGGTGGTGCAGCCGCCGGCAACCGTGGTGCAGCCGGCCCCGGCCACACCGCCCACGGTCACGGTGCGCCCGAACTACTGATTGCGTGCCGATCGGGCCGGCCCTCCTCCGCGGAGGGGAGGGTCGCCCGCCTCAGCGGATCTGGCACCAGACCGGGGCATGATCGCTCGGCTGCTCTTCCGTTCGGGCGATGACATCAACGCCGCACTCGACCAGCCGCTCGGCCGGCTCTGGGCTGAGCAGGATGTGGTCGATCCGCAGCCCCCGGTTGGCCTCAAAGGCGGGGCCGTAATCCCAGTAGGTAAAGGGAGAATCGGCCGGGTGCAGCGCCATCAGCGCATCGGTCATGCCCATATGCAGCAGGGTGCGGAAGCGCGCCCGGCTCTCCGGATGGACGAGCGCATCGGTGGGCGGCAGGGCGCCGGGCGCCAGATCGGCATCGGTCGGGCAGACGTTGAAGTCGCCCAGCACGGCGCAGGGTTCGAAGGCGTCGAGCCGGGCCTGCACCCAGTCGGTCAGCCTGTCCATCCAGCGCAGCTTGTAGGCGAACCCGTCCTCGCCGCCCGAATTCCCGTTCGGCAGGTAGATGCCGGCCAGCCGCATCCCCGCTGCCGCCACTTCCAGGAAGCGGGCCTGGCTGTCCTCCTCCTCTCCCGGCAGGGCCTCGGCCACGACCTCGAAGGGGATGCGGGCGAGCACCGCGACACCGTTTCGCCCGCCCCGCTGGCCGAGCGCATGGGCGCGGTAGCCGGTATCGGCGAAGTCCAGGGCGGGGAATTCCTCGGTCCGGCACTTGGTCTCCTGCAGGAAGACCAGATCGGGGGAATGGCGCGCGAGGAAGCGCCGCAGATGCGGCACCCGCCGCCGCACCGAATTCACGTTGAAGGTGGCAAGCCTGAGCATGGGCGCTTCCGGTTCGGGATGGCCCCGGTGTAACGCCTTCGGCCGGGAAGGCGAAGCGGCTCAGGCTATGGCGAAGGAGGAGCCGCAGCCGCAGCCGGACACCGCCTGCGGGTTCCGGATGGCGAAATGCGCGCCGATCAACTCCTCGTTCCAGTCGAGTTCCGCCCCGGCCAGCAGATCCAGCGAGACGGGATCGACATAGACCTTGGCCGGCCCCTGCTCCACCACCAGGTCGTCCGGCTGTGGCGCATCCTCCAGCGCGAATCCGTACTGGAAGCCGGAGCAGCCTCCGGCACTGACGGAGACGCGGAGGCCGGCGCCCGGCCGTCCCTCGCGCGCGGCGATCTCGGCCACCTGCTGGGCGGCACGGGGGGTCACGCGGAAGCTCGTGCTGCTGCTGGCTGAGTCGGGCATGGCAATCTCCTGAAGCGAAAAGATAGGTAGTCGCGGCACGGAATTCCAACCGTTCCGCGGCGCCGGTTGCGGGGCGGGGGAGGGGCTGGTAATCGCCCCGCATGTCCCCCGAGGACCGTGCCCCTTGGGCGGTGAAGCCCGAAACCTCGCGCGGCCGGCTGCATCGCGAGCCGGGCGGGGATGCGCGCTCGCCCTACCAGCGGGACCGGGACCGGATCATCCATTCCCACGCCTTCCGTCGGCTGCAGTACAAGACCCAGGTCTTCGTCTTCCACGAAGGCGATTATTTCCGCACCCGTCTGACCCACAGCATCGAAGTGGCGCAGATCGCCCGCTCCATCGCCCGCCGGCTGCGGCTGGACGAGGACCTGGCGGAGGCGCTGGCCCTGGCGCATGACCTCGGCCACCCGCCTTTCGGCCATGCGGGGGAGGAGGCGCTCGATTCGCAGATGCGCCCCTATGGCGGCTTCGACCACAATGCCCAGAGCCTGAAGGTCGTCACCCTTCTGGAACATCGCTACGCCGAATTCGACGGGCTGAACCTCACCTGGGAGACGCTGGAGGGGCTGGCCAAGCACAATGGCCCGCTGCGCCGGCCCTCGCCCTATATCGCCGAATACGACCGGCGGCACCCGCTGGAGCTGACCAGCCATGCTTCGGCCGAGGCGCAGGTGGCAGCGCTGTCGGACGACATCGCCTACAACAACCATGACCTGGACGACGGCATCCGCGCCGGGCTGTTCACGCTGGAGGAAGCGGCAGCCCTCCCGCTGATCGGCGCGGCCTTCGAGCAGGCGCGGCAGCGCCACCCGAACCTTCCCGCCGACCGCATGGTGGCTGAGACGGTGCGGCGGGTGATCAATGTCATGGTCAACGACGTGGTGGCGGAGGCGGAGCGGCGCATCGCCGCGTTGAACCCGAGATCCGCCGACGACATCCGTGCCGCCGACCAGCCGGTGATCGCCTTCTCCCAGCGCATGATGGAGGCGAATCTGGCGGTGCGGGACTTCCTGTTCCACCGGATGTACCGCCACTGGCGGGTGAACCGGGCCATGCAGAAATCGAAGCGGGTCAGCCAGATTCTCTTCCAACTGCTGCATGGCGGCCCACAGATGCTGCCGGATGGCTGGCGCGCGCGCGCCGGGGAGGCAGGCTCCGCCGCCTGCGCCCTGGTCGTTTGCGACTACATCGCCGGCATGACCGACCGCTATGCGCTGGAGGAGCACCGGCGCCTGACCGACCCGAACATTCCCGGCTAGAGCTGGAACAATGAGCACCCAGGACATCTTCGCGGCGCTGCGCGCCCGCACCGTCGCCGCACTCGCGGAATTGCTGCCGGACCAGCCGGCCGAGGCCTTCGCCCGCGTGCAGATGGAGCCGCCGCGCGATCCCGCGCATGGCGACATGGCGACCAATGCCGCGCTGGTGGTGGCCAAGGCCGCCCGTCAGGCGCCGCCGAAGCTGGCCGCCGCCTTGGCCGAGAAGCTGGCCGCGCTGCCGGAGGTGGAGAGCGCCGCCCCCGCCGGCCCCGGCTTCGTGAACCTGCGACTGCGCGAGGACTTTCTGCGCGCCCAGCTTCCCGTCATCCTGACCGCTGGCGAGTCCTATGGCGACGGCAGCGTGGGCGCTGGCCGCCGCGTGGATGTGGAATATGTCTCCGCCAACCCGACCGGGCCGATGCATGTCGGCCACTGCCGCGGCGCGGTGGTGGGCGATGCGCTGGCGAACCTGCTGCGCAAGGCCGGCTGGGACGTCACCAAGGAATACTACATCAATGATGCCGGCGCGCAGGTGCTGGCGCTGGCCTATGCCGCCTATTGGCGCTACCTGCAGGCGCTCGGCACGACGCTGACCGAGGACGAGTACGCGCAGTCCATTCCGGGCGGGTTGCAGTATCGCGGCGACTACCTGATCCCGGTGGGCGAGGCGCTGAAGGCGCGCTTCGGCGACAGCCTGGCCGAGCCCGGCGGCATGCCGGCCGGCCCCTCGCACTGGCTGGACACGGTGCGCGACGTCACCGTCGAGATGATGATGCAGGCGATCCGCGAGGATCTCGCCGCGCTCGGCGTGCAGCAGGACGTCTTCGTCTCGGAGCGTGCGCTGATCGAATCCGGCAAGCTGGAGGAAGCGGAGCGGCTGCTCGCCGCCAAGGGCCTGATCTATACTGGCGTGCTGGAACCACCCAAGGGCAAGACCCCGGAAGATTGGGAGCCGCGGCCGCAGGAACTGTTCCGCGCCACCCAATTCGGCGACGAGGTGGACCGGCCGCTGCGCAAGTCTGACGGTAGCGGCACCTATTTCGCCAACGACATCGCCAACCACCTCCACAAGATCGAGCGCGGCTTTGGCGAGCTGGTACATGTCTGGGGCGCCGACCATGGTGGCTATGTGAAGCGCATGCAGGCCGCCGTCGCCGCGCTTTCGGACGGAAAAGTGACGCTGGACGTCGTGCTGACCCAGATCGTCCATGTGGTGAAGGACGGCCAGCCGGTGCGCATGAGCAAGCGCGCCGGCACCTACGTCACGCTGCGCGACCTGATCGACGAGGTCGGCAAGGATGCCGTGCGCTTCACCATGCTGACGCGCAAGGCCGATGCGCAGATGGAATTCGACCTCGACAAGGTGGTGGAGCAGTCGCGCGACAATCCGGTCTTCTACGTGCAATACGCCCATGCCCGTTGCCGCAGCGTGCTGCGCCAGGCCGGCGACCCCTCGGCGGCGGAGCTTGCCGCGGCGCCGCTTGGGGCGCTTGCCGATCCGGCCGAACTTGCCCTGATCCGCCGCCTCGCTTCCTGGCCTCGCACCGTGGAGGCGGCCGCCCAGGCGCGGGAGCCGCACCGGATCGCCTTTTTTCTCCATGACTTGGCCGGCGATTTTCATGTATTGTGGAACAAGGGTCGCGAGGACGCGACCCTGCGGTTCATTCGGGGGGATGAGCCGGAAGCGACCCGGGCAAGGCTCGCCCTGGTCGCGGCCACGGCGACGGTCATCCGCTCGGGTCTCGCGGTGATGGGGGTCACGCCGGTCGAGGAGATGCGGTGAGCGACATCACGGTTCCATCCTGGCGCCCGCGACCGGAACGCTCCGGTCCGCCCTGGCGCATGCTCGCAATGGCGGGCGGGTTGTGCGCCGTCGCCGCGTTGGGCGGCGCGGTGGCCTGGGGTATCTCGCGCATGGGGCCGCAGCCGGTTCCGGTGATCGAGGCCGATAGCCGGCCGCTGAAGATCAGGCCGGAGAATCCGGGCGGCTTGGTGGTGCCGAATCAGGACCAGCTCGTGCTGCTCTCGCCCGCGGTCCGGCGGGCGGCGGAACGTAGCCAGGGCGCCAATGCCCGGTTGGATGAGGGGCCTGAACTGCCGGCACTCGACCTGCTGCGGCGAGAGGCGGCCCCGCCCGGGGCCGCGATCTCGCTTCTCCCGCCGGTGGCCGCGCCAGCGCCTTCCGACCCGGAAGCGCCCGCCCAGCCGGCGCCGCAGCCAGTCAGCATGGCGCCGCCGGTCGCGCCGCCGGCGCAGGTGAGTGCCCCCGCGCCCGCCCCGGCGATCCGGCCGGTGGCCGGCGGCCGGGCACAGGTGCAACTCGGCGCCCTGGCCTCGGAGGAGGCGGCGCGCGGGGAGTGGGAGCGACTGGTCCGCCGGGTGCCGGAACTTGCCGGCTTCCAGCCCCGCATCATCCGGCTGGAGCGGGATGGGCAGGCGCCGCTCTTCCGGCTGCGCACCGGTGGCCTTGCCGATTCCGCCGCCGCCCATGCGCTCTGCGAGGCGGTGCGCAGCAAGGGCGGCAACTGCATGCCCATCGGGTCCTGAGCCTGCCATGCAGCGGATGCGCGCGGCCATCGTCGGACTGTCCGGCCCCGCCCTGACGGCGGAGGAAGCGGCTCTGTGGCGGGAATCGCCGCCGCTCGGTGCCATCCTCTTCGCGCGCAACGTGGCGGACCCCGACCAATTGCGCCGCCTCACCGCCGATATCCGGACGGAGCTGGGGGAGGGAGCGCCGATCCTGGTGGACCAGGAGGGCGGCCGGGTCGCCCGGCTGCGCGCGCCGCACTGGCCGGAATTCCCTGCCCCCGCCGCCTTCGAGAACCTGCCGGAGGAAGCGGCGCGGGCCAATGCCGCCCTGCTTGGCCTGATGTGCCGCGATGCCGGATTCGACGTGGTCTGCGCCCCGGTGCTGGACCTGCGCCTGGCTGGGCAGCACCAGATCATCGGCGACCGTGCCTTCGCCGCCGGTCCGGCGGAGGTGGCCCGGCTCGGCCGAGCCTGGGTATTGGGCTTGCAGGAAGCCGGCTGCATCCCGGTCATCAAGCACATTCCCGGCCATGGCCGGGCAACAGCGGACAGCCATCTCGAATTGCCCCGCGTCACTGCCTCACGCGACGAGCTTGCTGAGGATTGCGGTCCCTTCGCCGCCCTGGCGAGGAGCGGTGCCTGGGCTATGACGGCGCATATCCTCTACGAGGCGCTTGACCCGGAACGGCCGGCCACCCTCTCCGAGTCCGTGATCCAGCGGGTGATCCGCGGCGCCATCGGCTTCCAGGGCGTGCTGGTCAGCGACGATCTCTGCATGAAGGCGCTGCGCGGCGAGCCGGGGGCACTGGCGCAACAGGCCATCGCTGCCGGCTGCGACCTCGTGCTGCACTGCAATGGCGAGCCGGCCGAGATGGCGGCGCTGCTGAAGGATTGCCCGCTCCTGTCCGAGGCGGCGGAGGCCCGGCTGGCCGAGGCGCGGGGACGAATGGAAGCGCTGCTGCGGCCGCTCGATCCCTTGGCGCTGCGGACGGCGCGGGACGCGCATCTGGCGGCCGCGGCGTGATCGGCGTGCCGTGACCTGGCTTCCCGAACTCGCCGTGGCCATCCTGGCCGCGGTCCTGGCGATCACCCTGCATGAGGCGGCGCATGGCTATGCCGCGCTGGGACTGGGCGACGACACGGCCAAGCGGGCAGGGCGGCTCAGTCTCAACCCGCTGCGGCATGTGGACCAGGTGGGCACCATCCTGGTCCCGGCTATTCTGCTGATCGGCCAATTGCTGACCGTGGGCCGGGTGGAGTTCCTGTTCGGCTGGGCCAAGCCGGTGCCGGTGAATATCTGGGCCCTGCGCAGTCCGCGCTGGGGGATGGTGCTGGTGGCGGCGGCGGGGCCGGCGATGAATTTCGCCCTGGCCTGGCTCTCCGGCCTGGCGGTGCATCCGCTGGAGGCCTGGGGCGCTTGGCTCTCCAACGACTCGCTGGCCTGGGGGTATCGCTTCCTGGCCTTGTCCATCCTGGCGAATCTGGTGCTCGGGCTCTTCAACCTGCTTCCCATCCCGCCGCTCGATGGCGGCCGCATCGTCGCGGGGCTGCTGCCGGCGCCACTGGCCCTGCCCTTCATGCGGCTGGAGCGGGTGGGGATCCTGCTGGTGCTGTTCCTGATCTTCCTGCTGCCGCGGCTGGCGGAGGGCATTGACCCGGTCGGCTGGGTACTGGGGCATGTGGTGGCACGGGCCTTCGACCTGGTGCTGCTGCTCTCGGGCAACGGGAGTGGGACATGACCCAGCCGGTGCTGCATCTGCGGCTCGACGGCTTCGAGGGGCCGCTGGACCTGCTGCTGGAATTGGCGCGGGCACAGAAGGTCGATCTGCAGAAGATCTCGATCATCGCCCTGGTGGACCAGTATCTCGCGGTGTTGGAGCAGGCGCGGCAGGTGCGGCTGGAACTCGCGGCCGACTGGCTGGTCATGGCCGCCTGGCTCGCATGGCTGAAATCCCGCCTGCTGGTGCCCGAGGAAGCCTCCCCGGACGAGGATGCCGAGGCCCTGGCCGGGGCGCTGACCGACCGGCTGGTCGAGCTGGAACGGATGCGCGCCGCCGCCGCCTGGCTCTCCGGCCGGCTGCAGCTTGGCCGGGACGTGTTCGGCCGCGGCGCCCCGGAATCCCTGAAGGTGGAGGACCGGTCCGGCATCTCCGCCGATCTGCCGGCGCTGCTCCAGGCCTATGCCGCCGCCCGCCGCCGCGCCCTGGCCAAGCGGCCCTACAC
>Ga0182742_1002995_pt1 | contig 17371 bp, 15 predicted proteins | sample eDN5th37CBELigMG_FD_128880 | JGI IMG/M metagenome (GOLD analysis project Ga0182742, IMG submission 128880) | Enriched Miracle-Growth compost microbial communities from Emeryville, California, USA - eDNA 5th pass 37_C BE-Lig MG (version 2)... ...
CGCCGCTAACTTTTGGGAGCAAGCTCCCAAAAGTTCGCTCGACTTGCATGTATTAGGCACGCCGCCAGCGTTCGTCCTGAGCCAGGATCAAACTCTCCAAAAGAATCGTTTGACTTGCTCATATGTTTTGCTGCATAAAGCAGCTAGAATTAACGTTGACGTTTTTGTTTGTTTAGTTTTCAAAGAGCAATTATTTTGTCGATTGTTGACGACTTAGTTATATTACCAAAGATGCATATAAATGTCAACACTCTTCTAAAAAATATTTCGATACGTCTTTATCGCTTCAACAGCGACGGTTATTAATATATCACTACAAAAAGTAGAATGCAATATATTTTTCATTTTTTCTTTTCAATAATTAAAAACAGCCTCAATCTTCATTCTTCCTCCAGAAAGTTAAAAAACCATTTTCTTTAAAATACCCTGGAAAACAAATATTTATAAAGAAAATGGCTTATTTAATTTTAAATTATCTGTGGCGCATTAATGGGAATAACAATACATCACGAATTGATGGAGAATTTGTTAAAAGCATAACCAAACGGTCGATACCAATTCCTAATCCGCCTGTTGGAGGCATTCCGTATTCTAACGCTTCAATAAAGTCATCATCCATCATGTGAGCTTCATCGTTTCCTTGTTCACGTTCTTTTAGCTGTGCCTCAAAACGTTCACGCTGATCAATAGGGTCATTTAACTCAGTAAAGGCATTTGCATGCTCACGTCCTACGATAAACAACTCAAATCGGTCAGTAAAACGCGGATCCTCATCGTTTTTCTTAGCAAGAGGTGAAATTTCAACAGGATGCCCAAAAATGAAAGTAGGCTGAATTAATTTATCTTCGACTCTCTGCTCAAAGAACTCATTAATAATATGACCGTACTCCATAGCATCTTTAATTTCAATATTATGTTCCTTCGCCAATCGTCTAGCTTCTTCAACATCACTTACGTTCCAGAAGTCTACTCCTGTATATTCCTTAATTGCATCAACCATATGAAGTCTCTTCCATTGTGGTGTTAAATCTACTTCATAGTCACCGTATTGAATCTTAGTCGTTCCTAATACCTCTTGTGCTACATGTGCAACAAGATTCTCTGTTAATGCCATAATATCGCGATAATCAGCATATGCCTCATATAACTCAATCATTGTAAATTCAGGGTTATGTCTTGTAGAAACCCCTTCATTACGGAATACACGTCCGATTTCATAAACCTTTTCAAGTCCGCCTACAATTAGACGTTTTAAATGGAGTTCAATTGCTATTCGCATAAATAACTCCATATCTAGTGCGTTATGATGTGTAATAAACGGACGGGCAGCAGCTCCTCCGGCAATCGCATGCATCATTGGTGTTTCTACCTCTAAATAACCATTTTGATCAAGATAATTGCGAATAGAACGAATGATACGGCTTCTTGCTACAAATGTATCCTTGCTCTCCTCGCTCATAATTAAGTCTAGATAACGCTGACGATAACGCTGTTCAACATCCTTTAGACCGTGAAATTTATCTGGAAGAGGGCGTAATGACTTAGTGAGCAGTTCAAAATGATTTGCCTTGATTGACAATTCTCCGACCTTTGTTTTAAAAAGCTTGCCAGTGATGCCGACAATATCACCTAAATCTGCAATATTAAAAATCTCATATTGCTCTTCTCCAACCGCATCTTGTCTAACATAGATTTGAATCTGTCCGCTTAAATCCTGGATATGGGCAAATCCTGCTTTACCCTTTCCGCGTTTTGTCATAAGACGGCCTGCAATTGTAACCGAAATATCCTTTTCTTCTATCTCTTCTTTTTCAAGCACCTCATATTGCTCTTTTAACTCTAGCGCAAGATGAGTACGTTCATAACGTTTACCGAACGGATCTAATCCTTTATCACGTAATTGAGCCAGCTTCTCCCTTCTTACTTGTAACTGGTCATTTAATTCTTCATGACTCATTATTGTTCATCTCCTAAATTGAATCTATTTATGTTAGTGTTAATTCTGTATCAGCTAATTTTTGCATACTATACCATTTTACACAAACTATTGCTTTCGTAAAAGTTTTAATGAAAAACTTCTAAAATAAAAGCTTTAAGTAGAGCAATAAACATGAGTAATACAGAAAAACTGCCGTTACTTAGCCCGGCAGTTTTTCTGTATTACTACTTTCTGGTTCAATATTTAAAAACAAGAATATTATCCTACTTGCTTTTGCGCTTCTACTTCTTCATCTGAAACAAGACTAGTTAACACAGAAACCATCTCTTCTCTTGTATTGCATTCATTAACAGCATTTCTGGCTTTACCGTTCCCGCGAACGCCTTTTAAATACCAAGCTGCATGCTTACGCATTTCCCTTACCGCAATATTCTCGTTTTTCAAATCAATCAAACGATCGAGGTGAAGGATACATACATCAATTTTTTCACGATCAGATGGTTCTCCTATTAGTTCGCCTGTTTCTAAATATTTTACTGTACGATAAATCATCCATGGATTTCCCAAAGCAGCTCTGCCAATCATCACACCATCGCAGCCTGTTTCTTCGAGCATACGCTTAGCATCTTGCGGCGTTTCCACATCTCCATTCCCAATAATCGGAATGCCAACAGATTCTTTTACTTGACGGATAATATCCCAATTTGATTTTCCTTCATACATTTGATAGCGGGTACGGCCATGCAGCGCAACAGCACTTCCACCGGCACGTTCAACAGCCTGCGCATTTTCTACCGCATAGATATGATCCTCATCCCAGCCCATACGCATTTTCACTGTTACCGGCTTATCGACTGCATCCGCTACAGCAGCAACCATTTCATAAATTTTATTCGGGTCAAGAAGCCATTTAGCTCCTGCATCTACCTTAGTAATCTTTGGTACCGGGCAACCCATATTAATATCAATAATATCGGCATTTGTATTCTTATCAACAAATTTTGCTGCCTCAACAAGCGATTCTTTTTCACCGCCAAAGATTTGCAGGCTGAGTGGCTTTTCCCCTTCATCAATATATAGCATGTTCATTGTTCTTTCATTTTTATATAGAATGCCTTTATCACTAACCATTTCGGCACAAACTAACCCTGCACCGAACTCCTTTACCGTTAAACGAAAAGCGGCATTGCAAACACCAGCCATTGGAGCTAATACAATTGGGTTCTTCATAACAATATCGCCTATTTTTAACATGCACTACCTCCTGCTAGTATTTCTATACTGATTGATTTTCCTCTAGCGGCCTTAATTCATTTCTGCTTATATTCAACACATCGGTTATTTTTTCAATCATTTCTTGGCTCGGCATCCGGTTTCCTCTTTCAATTTCCCCTAATACCGAAACAGATACCCCTAATTCCTTAGCAAAACTCTCCTGTGTAAACCCCTTTAATTTTCGAAAAGCTCGAATACGTCTTCCCCATTTTTCTCTTTCCATACTCGTACCCCTTCTTTATCAGATAACTGATCTGCTATTTCATATAAAGGCTGTTTAAACGTTGGAAGCAGGATGTCGGGGGAAATTTCTACTAATGGAATCATAACAAATGACCTTTCATGCATACGAGGATGAGGAACAACAAGCATCTCAGTTATAATATTCTCATCATTATACAACAAAATGTCAAGGTCAATCGTTCTTGGACCCCAATAAATTTCCCTTTTTCTCCCAAGGTCTTTTTCTACCTGCAAACAAGCTTCCAACAGTTGATAAGGCGACAATGTAGTATTTATTTGTGCTACCATGTTTAAAAATAAATCTTGCTCTTCATATCCAACCGGGTCTGTTTCGTAAATAGATGAAACATTTACCACTGTAACTGTGTAATCACTTTGCAGTCTTTTTAACGCTTCTTTTAGGTTATTCATTCTATTTCCCATATTGGATCCTAGGGAAAGGTAAGCTACGTGAATCATATAGGACGGCTCCTTGTAATTTCAACTGCAACAGATTCATAATGACCTGGTATAGGAGGATTAGGCTTAATTACTTTTACTGTAACAGCGCTCACTTTTATAAACTGTCCTAGTATTTCATCTGCAATCTTTTCTGCTACAGCTTCAATAAGCTTAAATGGTTCTCCTTCGACAATCGATTTACACACTTCAAACAAATCAACATAACTAATGGATTCCTCTAGATTATCCGTTTTTCCAGCCATCTTTAAGTCTGTTTCAACCTTTAAATCAACAAGAAATATTTGCCCGAGCTTTGTTTCCTCAGGCAAAACTCCGTGATAACCATAAAACCTCATTTTATTAAGATAAATTGTATCCAACTACATCTACCTTCCCCATCATAGCATCCATCATTTGAGCCATTCTGCTGATTTCTTTTACATCATGAACACGGAAAATCTGGCACCCTTTCTGTATGCCAAAACAAACAGCGGCACCTGTTCCTTCCACACGCTCGTCCACAGGAAGATTCAATACTCCTCCAATCATTCGCTTACGGGAAGGTCCTAAAAGAACTGGATACCCTAACGCTACAAACGTATCCAAATTCCTCATTATTTCGAGATCTTTTTGCATATCTTTGGCAAAACCAATTCCTGGATCTAAAATGATATTCTCATCCTTAACACCAGCATTTTTCGCAATTGCGATACTTTCATAGATATCATTCAAGCAATCACGTAAGAATGATTGATAGTTGGCATTATCCCGATTATGCTGAAGAATAATCGGTACTTCTAATTCAGCTGCTACACTGGCCATATCAGGGTCTGCTTTTGCCCCCCATATATCATTGATAATATGAGCACCAGCCTTTATTGCCGCCTTTGCCGTTGCAGCTTTAAAGGTATCAATGGATAACGGCACTGAAACAGCTTTTGAAATGGCTTCAATAACCGGAAGGACACGATCAAGTTCTTCCTGAACAGAAACAGGAGTATAACCAGGCCGCGTTGATTCTCCCCCAATATCAATAATATCTGCACCGTGCTCAACCAGTTCCTGAGCTCGTTCAACAGCCCGATCTATTTCATTGTATTTACCGCCATCCGAAAAGGAATCCGGAGTGACATTCAATACGCCCATTATTAATGATTTCTTTCCATAATCAAGTGTAAATGAACCGCATTGAATCGTCTTATTCGACATAGTAACACCTCAATAACGTAAATATTTATCATCTGTATTCTAAAGATTGGATTTATTATGATTAACAGCTTCTCTACTCATTTTATGATATTATAACCGTGAAAAAAAGAAAAATCAGCCTTTTTAAAAAAACGGCCAGCTAATAAACCATTGCTTTTTGTCGATAATTGATTTTTTATGCATCCCTCTTGCACCAAAATACTCTTTAACAAGACAAAATAAAAAAGAGGCTTTCCCGTAAAGGACAGCCCCTTTTATTTATATTATTCAGCATCAAATTGGTATAGTGGAGTACTTAAATAACGTTCGCCGTTATCAGGAATAATTGCAACCACTCTTTTCCCTTTACCAAGCTTCTTAGCAACCTCTAGAGCAGCATGGATTGCAGCTCCAGCAGAGATTCCACCAAGAATCCCCTCTTGTTGTCCCGCACGGCGGGCAGCTGAGAATGCTTCCTCTGTTGAAACTTTAATAATTTCATCATAAACTTCAGTATTTAATACTTCAGGAACAAATCCTGCCCCAATACCTTGGATTTTATGCGGACCTGGTTTACCTCCGGATAAAACTGGGGAGTCAACTGGTTCTACTGCATAAATTTTGATATCTTTATATTTTTCACGTAATACTTCACCCGCACCAGTAATTGTACCGCCTGTTCCAATACCAGCTACAAACGCGTCTAGTTGGTCACCGAATTGTTCAACTAGTTCTTTACCAGTTGTATTTCTGTGGACTTCTGGATTCGCTTCGTTTTCAAACTGCTGAGGTAAGAAATATCCATGCTTTTCAGCAAGTTCATTTGCTTTTGCAATCGCACCTTTCATGCCTTCAGGACCCGGTGTTAACACAAGCTCTGCTCCGTATGCACGAAGAAGATTACGACGTTCCATACTCATTGTTTCAGGCATTACTAAAATTGCTTTATAACCTTTAGCTGAAGCAACCCATGCTAAACCAATACCTGTGTTTCCGCTTGTAGGCTCAATGATAGTATCGCCCTTTTTTAATTTACCGCTAGCTTCAGCCGCTTCAATCATTGCTAATGCAATACGATCCTTTACGCTGCTTCCAGGGTTCATATATTCTAATTTTAAATAAACATCTGCACTGTTTTCATCAACGATGTGATTTAGTTTAACAACTGGTGTTTGACCGATTAGCTCAGTTATTGAATTTGCAATACGTACCATTTTAAGCACCCTTTCATATCCCGAGTAGTTTTATTGGATTAATTATCTTAAATTTAACTCTATTTATCCTAAATGTCAATTACTTTTATCGGAATTGTTTAACTTTTATAGAAAAACCTGTTAAATAGAGGGAGCCTTAAATAACTTCTTGCTTTAACGCCTGTAACTCCTCAGCGGTATATAGATATTTTTCATTGCAAAAATGACAGTGTGCTTCCGCTTGACCATCCGTTTCAATCATATCCTGAATTTCCTCTTTACCGAGCCCAATAATCGCATTACCAAATCGCTCCTTCGAGCATGTACAAGTAAAAGAAACAGGCATCTTTTCAAGAAACTTAACATTTTCACTGCCTAAAACCTCAGTTAACAATTCCTCAGGAGTCAAACCTCTTTCGATTTGCTTCGACACAGGGGGGATTTCTGTCAGGCGTTTTTCTATAAAACTAATGATTTCATCAGATGTACCGGGCATTAGCTGAATAATAAAACCGCCGGCAGCTAATATTGAATTATCAGGATTAACAAGCACTCCGACACCAACAGCGGAAGGAACCTGCTCTGAGGAGGAAAAATAATAAGTGAAGTCTTCCCCTAATTCTCCAGAAACAAGCGGCACCTGTCCCGTGAAAAAGTCACGCATGCCAATATCCTTGACAACAGTCAGCGAACCAGAAGTACCCACAGCTTTTCTGACGTCTAATTTTCCGTGCTCATTTAAATCAAAATGTGTTTGAGGATTCAAAACATACCCTCTTACTTCTCCCTTTGCATTTGCATCTGCTAATATATGACCGATTGGGCCGTCCCCTTCAATTTTAACAGTTAACTTTTGCTCATCAGATAACATTGCACCCATCATAACAGTAGCCGTCATCGTTCTCCCTAATGCAGCAGAAGCTGTTGGCCACGTATAATGACGACGCTGCGCCTCACTTACTGTTTCTGTACTGCGAATAGCATAAGCACGTACCTGCCCCTCGAAAGCAAGAGCTTTTACTAAATAATCTTCCATCTATATACTCCTTTCACGAAAAGCGAACACGCCTTGTCTACCCATATAACTCAAAAAGGTAAGCGCTATCGCTTCTCATGTACCTTAATTAATCTTAACTATTCTTTAGATTCTCCATGTTTCGTTTATAAATAAGCCTTAATCCCTTTAAAGTTAAAAATGGGTCTATAATATCAATGACCGTTGACTCTCTAGAAATAAGACCTGCCAGTCCTCCTGTTGCGATAACAGTTGGAGGCTGTTTACTTTCTGCCTTCATTCGGTTGACAATTCCCTCTACTTGACCAACATAGCCATAAAGGATTCCCGACTGCATAGCTGAAACGGTATTTTTGCCTATCACTCCATCTGGCTGCACTAGTTCAATTCTTGGAAGCTTAGCTGCCCGTGTATATAAGGCTTCTGTCGAAATGCCTATTCCCGGGGCAATGGCTCCGCCTAAATATTCCTTATCTTCGTTAATATAACAGTAGGTCGTAGCCGTTCCAAAATCAACAATAATCAATGGACTGCCATATTCATATATAGCCCCAACCGCGTTGACAATTCGATCTGCACCAACCTCTCTTGGATTTTCATATTTTATGTTTAATCCTGTTTTTACACCTGGGCCCACCACTAATGGCTTAATATGGAAGTACCTTTGACACATTCTTTCCAATGCAAGCATAATTGGCGGCACAACAGAAGAAATAATAATTCCATCAATGTCGGAAAATTTAAGGTTAACATGATCAAACAGAGACTTTATGACTATTCCGTACTCGTCCTCTGTTCGATTACGATGTGTTTCAACTCTCCAATGATGGATTAACTCTTCTCCTCTATATACGCCTAAAACGGTATTTGTATTCCCTACATCAAAAACGAAAATCATCACTATTCACCACGATTTCTTTAAGATCTTTTATTCTGCAAACATCATAACACAATAGTCAACAAAGTGAATATTCTCTCTACACAAAAAGGCGCCCGTTTAGGAGCGCCTTTTTATATACTTAAGAACGTTTATCTAGGTTCTCATCCTGCATAGCAGGCTTTTCAGCATCCAGATTCTTTTCTTCTGTTTTAGTTTCATCATCTTTTTTGCTGATTGTTACTTTTACATTTTCAGTAGAAGCATCAACCGCTGTTCGATTCGGAAGTGTTCCGTGATCAGCCAAATGTTTAATTTGTTCTGCATCCAATGTTTCCACGTCAAGTAAAGTATTAGCGATGATGTCTAGTTTATCACGGTTTTCTGTAAGTATCCTTTTGGCCTTTTCATAGCACTCTTTTATAATACGTTGAATTTCAAGGTCAATTTCATACGCAATGGCATCCGAATAGTTTTGCTCATTATGGAAGTCGCGCCCTAAGAATACTTGACCGCCTTGAGACTGTCCAAATTGAAGGGGACCAAGCTTGTCGCTCATTCCAAACTCTGTTACCATTCTGCGTGCAATTCCGGTTGCACGTTGGAAGTCATTATGAGCACCAGTACTTACTTCACCAAACACGATATCTTCTGAAACACGACCGCCAAGAAGTCCAGTAATCTTATCTAGAAGTTCAGGTTTTGTCATAAAGTAACGGTCTTCCTTAGGAAGCATAACAGCATAACCGCCCGCTTGTCCACGAGGAACAATCGTCACCTTTTGAACAATTTCAGCCTCATCAAGCATTAACCCAATAACTGTATGTCCAGCTTCATGGAAAGCAACAATTTTTCTTTCCTTTTCGGAAATAACCCGGCTCTTTTTCGCAGGTCCTGCAATCACTCGGTCTGTTGCCTCATCAATATCTAACATATCAATTTTCTTCTTATCACGACGTGCCGCCACTAATGCAGCTTCGTTTAAAAGGTTTTCTAAATCTGCTCCTGAGAAGCCAGGTGTACGCTGTGCAATTGCCTTTAAGTTGACTTCATCAGCCAATGGCTTATTGCGTGCATGTACCTTTAATACCGCTTCACGGCCTTTTACATCTGGGCGGTCAACTGTGATTTGACGATCAAAACGTCCAGGACGCAATAGGGCTGGATCTAGGATATCAGCACGGTTTGTAGCAGCAATGATAATGATTCCTTCATTTCCGCCAAACCCGTCCATTTCAACAAGTAATTGGTTTAGTGTCTGCTCACGTTCGTCATGACCTCCGCCAAGTCCGGCGCCACGCTGACGTCCAACCGCATCAATTTCATCGATGAAAATAATACACGGTGCATTTTTCTTCGCTGTTTCGAATAAATCACGAACACGTGAAGCCCCTACTCCGACGAACATCTCAACAAAGTCCGAACCACTTATAGAGAAGAAAGGAACTCCTGCTTCACCTGCTGTTGCACGGGCAAGCAATGTTTTACCTGTACCAGGAGGTCCTACAAGGAGTACCCCTTTCGGAATTCTGGCACCAAGTTCAACGAATTTTCTTGGGTCCTTTAAAAAATCAACTACTTCAACAAGTTCTTGCTTCTCTTCATCTGCGCCTGCTACATCTTTAAAGCGAACCTTCTTCTTATCTTCGCTGTACAGCTTCGCTTTACTCTTACCAAAATTCATTACCCGGCTGCCTCCGCCTTGGGCTTGATTTAGCAGGAAGAAGAATAAAATGAAGATAATGACAAACGGAATAATAGATGTAAAGAACGTTACCCATCCGCTTGTTTCTTTAGCCGGCATCTTTTCAAGCTTTAAGTCAGCGGCCAAAGAGTTGATTCGTTCAATCTCGCTATCTGTATTCGATACATAAGTAATAAAATACTTGCCTTCTTCATAGCCTTTTAGCTGTCCTCTCACTTCAAGGACTCCACGTTCAGGCTGCGTAGTTAAGGACGTTACATCACCATTCTCAAGATGCTCTATAAACGTATCATACGTCATATTTTCTGTCGGTTGATTACCACTATTGAAGAAACTTACTACGCCTATAATGACTAGAAAAATTAATAAATAAAAGATGGTATTACGGAAAATCCGATTCATCCCTTGCCTCCTCCCACGGTCAACAAACTATAGTGTATAGTACCATAGAAAAACATGGTAATACAAGAAATTACACTTCTAAAGCCAATAGCTGCTGTTGTTGTAGAAAATGTATATATAAAAATGTTGTTAACTATTAATTACTGTATACATGAGGTTTCAAAACACCTATGTACGGAAGGTTTCGATATTTTTCTGCATAATCCAAACCATAGCCGACAACAAAGGCATCTGGAACAATAAACCCTACATAATCAGCCTTTATATCTGCCTTACGACCAGTTGGTTTATCAAGCAGTGTAACAATTTTTACTGACTTTGCTTTACGATAATGGAATAACTCAACTAAATAACTCAACGTTAAGCCACTATCAATGATATCCTCTATGATTAGAACATCACGACCTTCAACAGATGTATCCAAATCCTTTAATATCTTCACCTCTCCAGAGGAAACCATAGCGTTTCCGTAGCTCGAAACATCCATAAAGTCCATTTCAAGGTGAGTATCAATCCGCTTAAGAAGGTCACCCATAAATAACACTGCACCCTTAAGAACACCAATCGCAAGCGGGAATTTATCCTGATAATCCTCTGTTATCTGTGCACCCAATTCTTTTATCTTATTTTGAAGCTCTTCTTCGGATATTAATACACTTTCAATATCATTTTTCATATTTAGTTTGCCCCCTAGATGATCATTGCATAATGATGTATATCTATCATTACATTTCTTAGCCTTTATCAAAAGTTTTCTCTATTCGATATTTGTTTATCCAAGCCCTTTCGATAAAACACTATTTGATTTGCTTTTTATATGTGATAAGAATATAATCCATATCCTTATTTACCACCGTTGACTCTCTGCATTTTTTCAATCTTGGCAGCCAGAGGATTCGGTTTTGTCCATCTGTTACGACTGGCCAGCTGTTTCTCTCCTCAATGGGTATTTTTTGATCGATAAAAATGCTTTTGATTTTTTTTGTCCCTTCCATTCCTTTTAAGCTCATTCGATCTCCTGGTTCTCTTGTTCTAACAATAATTGGGAGAGGTACATTCTTTTTATTTAAAAGAATGGCATCTTCTGAGCTTTCCCTATCATGTGTATACTTGAGGGAAATGCTGTCTCCATTTGGCAATATATATTCTCCCGGCTGATCAAACTCTATATAAAATCCTCCCTTTTGATCAGCGTTGAAAGTAAAGTGACAGAGGCGATAGGATCGCTTCACCTTTAAACCAGATGGAAAATCCAAACTGCCGGAGGGATTGTCCCCTTTAATAAGTATGAAAAATTGCTCAATATGTATCGCTGATAAGGATGCGGGCCTTTTTTTATATAGATAGTTTAATATTAGTTGAATGCCTCTCCTTTGTAAAGAAATTGGCATGGATTGGAAAGCATCTATATCAATAGTTATTTCATTATCTTGTTTCACTTTCCATACTGTATTCATTTTTTTAATTGTTAATTCCTGCAGCAGCGCTTCGTCTTGCTGCAGTTCTTCGCTAAAACGTTGAAATTGCTCATGTACATGTTCATTTTCTTGCTTTAAAAAAGGAACAACATGATTTCGAAACCTATTTCGAAGATAGACGTCTTTTTCATTACTGGGGTCTCGACGAGGATTTAATTCATGATCGGAACAATACTGCTCAATTTCCTTCCGGCTAAGACATAAAAACGGTCTAACAATGAAGCCGTCCTTAAAGGGTCTAATAAAAGGGATACCAGCCCTCGATGACCCTGAACTTCCACGCGTTAATCTCATTAAGATTGTTTCAATCTGATCATCACCATGATGAGCTAATGCAGCGTGTGTAAGCTGATATTCATTCATCACCTCAGCAAAGAACTCATAACGGCACTCTCTTGAGGAAACTTGTGAGCTTTTTCCCGTCCTTTTTATATACTCCGGGACATTTATTCTCTTCATTGTAAAAGGTATCTGGTGCTTATTGCAGAACTGCTCCACAAACTTGGCTTCATTATAGGATTCTTCTCCTCTAAACATGTGGTCAACATGTGCAACAACCATATAAAAATTCTGCTGTTGCTTCTGTTTTTCACTCAATAGATGTAAAAGCGCTAAAGAATCAGGTCCTCCTGATACACCCACAAGAAATCTTTTTCCAGACAACACGAAATGCTTTTGTTTTAAAAAACGGTCTACTTTCTCTTCAATCATTACCTTTTCCCTACCACAAATGTCTTGAAATTCATTTATCCTTTAATTAAGAATACCACTTTTCTAACCGGTAACCAAAGAACAAACCTTATAAATTTTTCGCCTAAATTATACGAAATCTGCATGTCATACCTGCTTTTTATACTTTCTGCTATATTAATTGGCCAAATATATAAAACGCATAAAATAATAGAATAACAACTGTTAGTACAAACGTTTCAACTATCCCGCCCTGTTTTTGCTTTTTTCGACTGGCTCCCGCTTTTACCCTTGATTGTGTTTGGTGATTCATTTTCTGAGCATTGACAGTGCTCCCTGCGTTTGTTTGTCTTGACGTCCTTCGATGGTTTGCGCTATCATGACTGACTGTTTTTATTAAATCATTACGCATGTCTTTAGCAGAATGATAGCGCCCTTCAAGTGCCTGTACAATAACCGCCTCAAATTTTTGTAAGACTTTGCTTTGTTTCAATTGATTGCGAAGCTGGGTGATTCCACCCGTTGTTTTCGTAAACCGCTTTGGAAAGACTGCGTTAATCATAATCATCGCAACGGCAAATAAATCGTAACTTGGTTCTGCCTTTCTTGAACCGAGTCCCCAATATCCCCTGTCAAAGAATTCCGTGAACTCCTTTATCGCCCTTCCCTTTATCGTCGTGCCGCCAACATCAATACAGCGTATTCTTGGTGTAGGACCTGTTACAATCAAGTTCTCTGGCTTTAAATCACCAAATACCCAACCACTCTCATGGAGCTTCTCTAAGTCTGACAAAAGCTGCAAAATTAATACAGGAAGCCAAGAAGGTCCCTTCTGCTCAATAAAGGACATAAAGTCCGGCCCTTGTATATACTCCATGGCATAAAATGAAATTTGTCCTTTACTATGTTCCCAATCATCCACATCAAGCAAAGAAGGTCCAAGGGCAGATCCCTGGACCTTTGCAAAGGATTTGAGCACATTCACCTCAGATGTAATAGACATTCCGTTATCACTCATTTTCAGTGCAACATATTCTTGGTTCCACTGTGCAAGATACACGATGCCATTGGCTCCGAACCCCAATTCCTTCAAAATGATATAACGGTGTTTATGCCATTTGCCTTGAATGATTGTTCCAGGTTTCACGTTATACTGATTCTTCATAGAATGATTCATCATCACGAGAAAGCAGACTCCTTAGCGAACGTTTTTTCTTGAAATATTGCAGCGCCTCATTAATGGCAGGTCCTGTTGGTGTAATTCCTCCTGTCGATAATTTTGAAAATACATCTGTCAAAGACCCAAGACGCGGCGTCCAATCTAATAATTTATCTACTTCATTCTTTTTCCCGGGAAATACGAACACAGAAAATCGGTTTTCTCCAGATCGGGCATTCAAGCTTAAGGATAAGTCAAGAAGAGCTTCTTTAACTGTTGGCAGCTTCTGCTTCATACTTGCACTTGTATCAACAAGGATAAGCACTTCGAGTTCGACTGTTTCTCCAAGCTCATCTACTACCTCCATTACCTCTCCCCTTTTTTCCGGTGGAAGGTCTTCTAAAGTATGTGAGCGCCCAAGTATTTGCTGCAGTTCCTTGTTCACAACTCCTTGGAGAGTCTGTGTCATTGCCTTTCTCGTAACCATCTGAACGGTCTGTGAAAGTTTATGAGCATAGACAACCTGACTAACACCGCCGCCAGCCATGGAGATGTCTTCAATTTCTTTCAGCCCTTGGTCGTCGATTACATCTTGATCCATTACACCAATTACATTTACAGTAATCCCCTGCTCCTTTGCCAGTGCAGCCATTGCAACGGGATCTTCTCCTTGATTTGAGCAACCATCCGTTATTAGTAAAATCTGCTTTAACGTACCTGTCTTCATCAAGTTCCCCTCCAAATCTGAAATGTTACCATTTTCGACGACAAGGAAGGAATTTATACATAAGCTTATTAGTTAGAATAATAATAGGCCATTCGTGTATCCGACACTAAGTTTAATCCAAAATGAATCACTTAGCGGGCTCGTACACCAATGGCCTTTATACAACAATAGCATGCAAATTCATTAATTAGCCTTCTGTTTAAACTGCGGGACAGGAATAGACGCCCATTTCGGGGTATTATGTTTAATTTTTGCCACTACAACGGTCATATCATCATCAATATATCCTGACCTCGACCTGATGACCTCTTCCATAATGACATCGGCTATCCCTTGAGGTTCTTCTGTCTTTAACTCTTTTATTTTCCGTTTCATCCACAAGTCGTGGTTTTCTACATGCTTTGGACCTTCAAACACGCCATCGCTCATCATAATGAGAAGATCGCCTGCCCTCAATTGTTCACTCACAACATCTACCTCAAAATCTTCAATAATACCCATAGGCAGATTACTTGCTTGTATTTTCAAGACTTTATTACCCCTTTTAACAAAACTTGGGGTGGAACCAATTTTTAAGAACTTTGCAGATGCATTTTGTAAATCTACCATCGCCAAGTCTAAAGTAGAAAAGATTTCATCGGTTGTTCTTAAAGATAAAACAGAATTGACTGATTTGATTGCGACCCTTTCTTCAATTCCGGATTGGAGAATTTTTTGCAAGAGCTGAAGCGTTTCCTGGCTTTCAATATGAGCCCGTTCTCCATTACCCATTCCATCACTAATGGCAATGGCGTATTTTCCACAGCCTAGTTCCGTTGTAGAATAGCTGTCACCCGAAATCAAGCCGCCGTCCTTTGCCGCATGAGCCACACCGACTTCTACAGAATAAGCCTTGGCAGATCGGAAGGTCACATGGCAGTAGTCATTTCCAAATGGAGATATTTCCTCCGAGTTCACAATAATGGTTTCTCCCAATATATCTGAAAGAATTGGTGCAATGAGTTTTTCACATTCTCCGTGCCCCTGATAGTCCGGTATGGTCATATCAATATCTACATTCCCTTGTTCGAGGCTGTAAATTTCCACTTGTTCAATCTCAATACCAAAATCCTGCATGGCTTCAAGGATAAGCTCTTCCTGCTTATGATGATTTTCCCTTTCCCGCTGAATTTCCTTTGCGAAGTTACCCATAATTTCAGACACGCCTAATAATTGATCCGCTACTAGTTTTCTAGATTCCTTTACCTGCCTTTTCAATTTTTGATTGGCTTGATAGTATGTTAATTCTTTCTGCATTGCTTCCACAACTTTTTTTGGCTTGACGCAGTGCACTCCCCACTCCCTGTATAATTTTTGCGAAACTTCTCCGCTTTTTTGCTCCATATCAAGCATAATTTCCTTCATAAAGCCATATGTTTCATTAAAGTTCCTTGTCCAACATTGCTCCTTACGATGACAAAGCTGACATGTTTTTTCTGTTACATTACTCAAAAAGTAATCTAGCTCTCTATCAATCTCATCCCATTCTGTCGGTTCGCTCTGATGATTGAAACTATGGGAAAGAGCCTGGAATACATGAGAAAACTGTGCTACCCTTTGCGATGTCACATCTCTCATCTTTCTCATATATTGCTGCTGCTCTTGTGAATGTTCTAAAGTACCTGGGATATATTTTGCCAGCTTTGAAGTGAGTGTTTTAGGGGTTAGAAGTAATAACGCTATAGCTGCCGCTGATTCCAGAAGTGTTTTAACTAAAGCTGAATTGCCGTCTCCATACATACCAATCAATAAGGTTGCTATCAATAGCCCAACCGAGACACCAATCTTTTTCCCCTCTTTTAATAGACCTCCTAGCAAACCTGAAAAAGCTAATAGACTCATATGCGTAAAGCTGGAAATACTGGCCAAACTAAAGATGAGACCCGTTACAACCCCAACAGTGGACCCAACTGTCGCTCCAGCAACAAAAGCAAATAACAGCACAAGATACCGTGCCAATACGTGGTCAACGGAGATGTCATACATTGTCCATCCAATGGTTCCAGTCATAACAGAGGCAAGCAAAATAATTAAACAGACAATTTCTTCCGTCTTTAATGATTGTCTGCGTTTTGAAATAGATAATAAAGGAAGTCCTTGTAAAAAGATGAGAGTTAAAATAAAGCCCAAACTTGATTCCACACCCGCCATCATCAACTCATACAATGTAAACTTACCAGATACAATGTAGCCTTCCACTAGACTGCCGGCAAACAGGACAAAAAATACGTAAAAAGGAATGGCCTTGACCTCATTTTTCAGCCATCTTTTCGTTGCTTTATAGGAAAGCAAAAATAGCACCGTCAACACAAAGGTAGAAACTGCATCGGCAATAGAAAGAGTAGCCGCTCCTGCAATAAGACCGATTAATGCTAATGGCGCTCGATCCTTTCTTACTAGATATACAGCAGCAAAAAAGGGAACACTAAATGGAGTTAATTTAGCTAAAATTAATGACCGTCCAAGTAAAAAGCCTATCAATAAAAGGATATAGCCCTTTTTTAGAAAAAAGGTTTCCATCTTTGCTTGAAAATTAGTAAAGGGGTTGGCCAACTTTAATTTAGATTTCGCAAAGTTAACGTCCCTGATTGGATCCATGAAATTCCGCTCCACCTTTTCCACGCAGCTTCACTCCCTGCCTAAGTATTTTAAATCTATTATATAGACGGGAGTTTTAGAAGTTTGTCAAAATGGCAGACAAGCCTCGTTTTTTCATTCGACTCAATTCCACCAAAAGTCTAAAAATAACAGGAGAAACCTTTGTATTAAACGTTGATACAGTAGATATTTACCATATACTAAAACATCCTGTCTTTTTGTGTGACAGGATTCTTTCTGCTGTATTTCATTTAGTTCCTTATCGAAAGGAGTATTAATAATCGAGTAGAGGGAAAATAAGCTAACTTATTTTCGCCCCTCTCACAACACCGTACGTACGGTTCGCGTATACGGCGTTTCAATTTATATTACAGTGTGTACTTTTAAGTATCTTTCTAAAGC
>Ga0182742_1002998_pt1 | contig 17360 bp, 20 predicted proteins | sample eDN5th37CBELigMG_FD_128880 | JGI IMG/M metagenome (GOLD analysis project Ga0182742, IMG submission 128880) | Enriched Miracle-Growth compost microbial communities from Emeryville, California, USA - eDNA 5th pass 37_C BE-Lig MG (version 2)... ...
CCAGTATTAGAGCAAGTAGTTCAACAAGGCAAGCCATTATTATTAATTGCTGAAGATGTTGAAGGTGAAGCACTTGCAACTCTAGTTGTGAACAAGCTTCGTGGTACATTCAATGCAGTAGCTGTTAAAGCTCCTGGATTTGGTGACCGTCGTAAAGCAATGTTAGAAGATATCGCAATCTTAACAGGTGGTCAAGTAATCACTGAAGATTTAGGTTTAGACCTTAAATCTGCTGACATCACTCAATTAGGTCGCGCTTCTAAGATTGTAGTAACAAAAGAAAATACGACTATCGTTGAAGGTGCTGGTGAATCTGACAAGATCGCAGCTCGCGTTAACAATATCCGTGTTCAAATGGAAGAAACTACTTCTGAATTTGACAAAGAAAAATTACAAGAGCGCCTAGCTAAATTAGCTGGTGGAGTTGCAGTTATCAAAGTTGGTGCTGCTACTGAAACTGAACTAAAAGAACGCAAACTTCGTATTGAAGATGCACTTAACGCAACTCGCGCAGCAGTTGAAGAAGGTATCGTTTCTGGTGGTGGTACTGCACTTGTGAATGTATACAATAAAGTAGCTGCTATCGAATTAGCTGGAGACGAAGCAACTGGTGTGAACATCGTACTTCGTGCTCTAGAAGAGCCAGTTCGTCAAATCGCTCACAACGCTGGTCTTGAAGGATCTGTAGTTGTTGAACGCTTGAAAAACGAAGAAATTGGTATTGGCTTCAACGCAGCAACTGGTGAGTGGGTAAACATGATCGACGCTGGTATCGTTGACCCAACTAAAGTTACTCGTTCTGCACTACAAAACGCAGCATCTGTATCAGCTATGTTCTTAACAACTGAAGCAGTAATTGCTGACCTACCAGAAAAAGATGCTCCTGCAATGCCTGACATGGGCGGCATGGGTGGAATGGGCGGCATGATGTAATCATGTCCTCCAGCCCTTGATATATAAGGGTTTTTGAGTAAGATGAGAGTGGAATGCTAACATTTTGCTAACATTGAGGCGAAATAATAGAGGCTTCTCATGAGTTCGTTGGAACTTGTGGGGGGCTTCTTTTTCATTTCTTTGGTTATATTACATAAACGTATAGGCAAAAAACGAATTCCTTGTATGGAATTCGTTTTTTATGGGGCCCTTTTGGAAAACTGGACCATGCCAGTGAGGCAAACTTTTTCTTCACCTAAATACTCCTTTGAGAGTTTATTTGTTAAAAGTAATTTCTCTTTATAAAAAGTTATACTAAAACTAAATTGCAATATAGCAGAGGAATTGCTAATTACAAAAAACATTTGACACATGCTTTTTTATGTTATATTATTATCTTGAATTCAAGATAATTAAATCTGAGATATTATCTTTTAGGAGGTGTTAGTGTGGCAAGAAAATGCACAAACCAACCATTTTTGATTTTAATGCAAACGTCAAGAGCACTCCAAGAGAGAATTAGAGACGATATGATGAAAAATAACTTAAGCATAACTGAGTTTTCAGTTCTAGAAGTTCTTTTTCACAAAGGTAAACAAACAATTCAACAGATTGGTAAGAGTGTCCTGATAACAAGTGGTTCAATGACATATGTAATAGATAGGTTAGAACAAAAAGGGTTTTTAAAGCGAAGTGCTTGTCCGGATGATCGACGTGCTATACATGTAACGTTGACTGATGCTGGATTTGAAATAATGAATAAAATAATGCCTGAACATGAGGATTTTGTAGATCGGGTTTTTGATTCACTAACCTCTCATGAGGTAGATACTCTGGTAGATTTTTTAAAAAGAGTAAAAGAAAAGGTAGAAAAGTAGTTCAAAGTAGTAAGGATATATTTTTTTGTCATATGTCTTGGGATAAAGATACTTTAATTGAAGATTATATATAAATAGAATGGTTTTATTTTATTAGTAAAACATGATAGTAAATTAGTCAAAAAACAAAAAGTAGGAGTGGTAAAAAGTGAGTAAAAAGACAATGGGGATTCACCACATTACAGCAATAGTTGGTCATCCACAAGAAAATATAGATTTCTACGCAGGAGTTTTAGGGTTACGTTTAGTAAAGCAAACAGTAAATTTCGATGATCCAGGTACGTATCACCTTTATTTTGGAAATGAAGGTGGAAAACCAGGGACAATCATTACGTTCTTCCCTTGGGCAGACGCTTATCAAGGAAAAATTGGGGACGGTCAAGTAGGTGTAACTTCTTATGTTGTTCCTAAAGGAGCATTGGATTTTTGGGAATCGAGGTTAGAAAAGTTTGATATTCCTTACACTAAAATCACACGATTTGGAGAAATATATTTGGAGTTTGATGATCCACATGGACTTCACCTAGAAATCGTTGAGAGAGAAGAAGGCGAAATCAATACGTGGACGTTCGGAGATGTAAGACCTGACGTTGCAATAAAAGGTTTTGGCGGCGCTACATTATTTTCAGCAAAGCCAGATAAAACAGCTGAAACACTCGAAAAAGTAATGGGTCTTGAAAAAGTAGATGAAGAAGGAGATTTTGTTCGTTATCGTTCTTCTGCAGATATTGGAAATATCATCGACCTTAAAGTTGTTTCAACTGGCAGAGGCCAAATGGGTGTTGGAACAGTTCACCATATCGCATGGAGAGCTAGTGATGACAAAGACCAATTAGATTGGCAAAAATATGTTGCCCAAAATGGCTACGGTGTAACTCCAGTACAAGACAGAAATTATTTCAATGCCATTTATTTTAGAGAACATGGAGAAATCCTATTCGAAATTGCAACAGATCCTCCTGGATTCGCACATGATGAATCACACGAAACAATGGGAGAACAATTAATGTTACCTGCACAATATGAGCAATATAGAGAGCAGCTCGAACACAGTTTAATTCCTATTAAGGTGAGAAAACTAGATTAATTTGAAAAGGAATGAATCCCATGCGTTCAATTGACCCTACTTCCATATCAGAAAGAGAAAATTATAAGTTTCTAATAGGAAGTATTATTCCGAGGCCTATTGCATTTGTTACAACTCTATCTGAAGAGGGAGTCTTAAATGGTGCACCTTTTAGTTATTTTAATATTGTCTCCTCAAATCCTCCGATGATTTCATTGTCAATACAACGTACAGAGGGCAGACAGAAGGATACTGCTAGAAACATTGCATCGTTAAAGGAATTTGTAGTCCATATGGTGGATGAACAAAATGTTGAAAAAATCAATAAAACAGCTGCAAGTTTACCACCAAATCAAAGTGAGATTGAATTAGCGGGATTAACATCGATTGAAAGTGTAAAGGTCTCTGTTCCTGGAGTGAAAGAAGCAAAGGTTCGATTGGAGTGCGTATTGGAACAATCTTTAGAACTGGGTGGGGTTAATTCTCCAGGTTGTGATTTTATCATAGGAAGAGTTGTTCAATATCATATTGAAGATGATATCTACGCAAAAGGGAGAATTGATCCTCGAGGGTTAGCTGCCGTGAGCCGGTTGGCTGGTGCCAACTATGCAAAAATCGGAGATCTGTTTGAGATAGAACGACCTAAGTAAAGTCTAGAGGACAGGTAAGTTTAAAACCATCGATTCTAAAAACGGGGACGAGGGACCTGTCCCTCTGTCCCTATTGAATGGAGGGAATGAGATGCAAAGAACAGCGGGCATTCATCATATAACAGCAATGGTTAACGATCCACAGAGAAATATTGATTTTTATGCAGGTGTACTTGGGCTAAGGCTTGTTAAAAAAACAATTAATTTTGATCGCCCAGAGGTTTATCATCTGTATTTTGGAAATGAAACGGGAGAACCAGGAACTGTTATTACCTTTTTTCCATGGCCTAAACAGCTAAAAGGTCGCATTGGCATGGGGCAAGTAGGGGTTACAAGCTATTCTATTCCTCCTGGCTCGTTACAATTTTGGGAAGAACGTTTGCGTAAGTTCGGTGTTGAATTTAAGTCTTCTATTCGCTTTGGAGAAAGTTATGTAACATTTAATGATCCAGATGGGCTTGAACTTGAACTAGTAGAGAGAAGCGAAGGACAAATCAACAATTGGAGTTCTGGCGGGGTTAAACCTAAGGATGCAATTAAAGGATTTGCTGGTGCAACTTTAATCTCCGCACAACCCAATAAGACTGCAGATGTACTTGAGAATGTATTAGGTCTCACATGCATTGGTGACGAAGAAGGTTTTCTTCGATTTAAGTCTGATGCATCGATTGGAAATGTCATAGATATTAAGTTAACTCCATCAGTTAGAGGTCTAATGGGAGCAGGAACTGTTCATCATATCGCATGGAGAGCAAAGGATGAAGAAGAACTTTTCAGATGGAGAAATCTTCTTCAAGAGAAAGGGTATCACCCAACTGAAGTACGGGACCGAAACTACTTTAAAGCTGTGTACTTTCATGAAGAGGGAGGAATCCTTTTCGAAATAGCGACCGACCCACCAGGTTTTTCAGTAGATGAGCCAACTAATGAGCTAGGTAAAAAGCTCATGCTTCCTACATGGTTAGAGTCAAAACGAGAAGAATTAGAAGAAAGCTTACCTTCTGTTGAGGTTCGCGTATTGGAAGGAGATAAATAATGAAGCACATATTTAATAAGGGTACAAATCCAGAAAAACCTACTTTATTAATGCTTCACGGTACAGGAGGAAATGAATTAGATTTGTTACCTCTTGCAGGAAGGATTGATGATGAGGCATCTATATTAAGTGTTCGTGGAAATGTTTTAGAAAATGGCATGCCACGTTTCTTCAGAAGATTGGCTGAAGGAGTTTTTGATATAGAAGACCTTATATTCAGAACAAAAGAATTAAATGAGTTTCTTGATGAAGCAGCTGACAAATATGAATTTAATCGCAATAACATTCTTGCAATTGGATATTCAAATGGAGCAAATATAGCAGCTAGTCTTTTATTTCATTACCAAGATGCAATAAAAGGGGCAATTCTTCATCATCCAATGGTTCCTCGTAAAGGAATTGAACTTCCTGATTTAACAGGGAAGTCCGTATTTATTGCTGCTGGAACGAATGATCCAATTTGCTCTCCTATGGAATCTACTGAGCTACAGTCTTTATTAGAAAAGGCAAATGCGAATGTAGAAATTCATTGGGAAAGTAGAGGTCATCAGTTGACAGTAACAGAAGTAGAAGCTGCTGCACAGTGGTATAAAAAATTATAATCTAAAAAATATTTTATAGGAGAAGAGAAAATGACACAAAAAAACGAAGTTGGAGCACTAATTTTACGACTTACACTGGGAATACTATTTTTTATACATGGTTTAGTAAAATTCCAAGGAGGAATTGAGAATACTGTCGGATGGTTTGAGAGTATTAATATACCTGGATTTATGGCATATGTAGTTGCTTTAATCGAACTAGTTGGAGGTATAGCACTAATTATTGGATTTGCTACTAGACTGGTATCTGTTTTAATTGCTCTAATAATGGTTGGAGCAATCATTACGGCTAAACTTCCTGTTGGTTTATTAGGAAATGGTCAAATGGCAGGATATGAATTAGATTTAGCCTTTCTAGCAATAGCTATTTATCTAGCGATTAATGGTAGTAAGTTACTATCACTAAATCGCGTACTGTTTAATCAAAATTCAAATGAACTAAAAAGTGCCGCCTAATAAGGAATGTAAATTTTAGAGAGTGGAATAATAGGAGGTGTATTAAATGGGTTTTTTATCAAAAATATTTGGTAAATCCTCAGAAAAGGAGATAGTGAATATGTCGAATGTTAAATTAGCAGTTATTTTTTACAGCATGGGTGGTACAAACTATCAATTAGCAAAATGGGCTGAAGAAGGTGCAAAAGAAGCTGGAGCAGAAGTCAAAGTTTTAAAAGTACAAGAATTAGCTCCTGAATCCGTAATCGAGGGAAATGAAGTATGGAAAGGAACTGTTGAAGCAACGAAAGACGTTCCAGTGGCAACATCGGCTGATCTAGAATGGGCAGATGCTATTATATTCAGTGTACCAACACGATTTGGTAACATGCCATCACAAATGAAACAATTCCTTGATACCCAAGGTGGACTTTGGGCTACTGGAAAAACGGTTAATAAAGTTGTAAGTGCAATGACTTCTGCACAAAATCCACACGGTGGACAAGAGGCAACACTTCTTTCGTTATACACAAGCATGATGCACTGGGGTGCTATTATTGCAACACCTGGTTATACCGATCCTGTTATATTCGGAGCAGGCGGAAATCCATACGGAACAAGTGTTACTGTGGGTCAGGATGGAAAGATGATTGAGGATGTACAGGCAGCTGTAAAACACCAGGCAAAACGTACTGTTAATGTTGCTGAATGGGTTAAAAAAGGAAATCAATAATGTAATCCTAGGAGCTAATCAGGTATAGCTGATTAGCTCTTTTTTAATCATTTTAGAAAGGAAAAAACATCTTTTGTGAGTAGGGCGGACCAGAATGAGGAATCCGTATACAAGAATGGCGATCGGCTTATATACAAATTACTTCAATTTAAAAATGATTAATATTCTTTTTTCCTCAGGTATGAGCTTTCTTACTGAGCTTTTTCACCATTTTTGCAAAAGTGATGGTTATTCTTGAAGGCATTGAGACAAAAGAGGATTTGGAAATTGCACAAGTCTATTTTGAAAAGTTCATTAGATATGACTATAAGATTTTTTATGTAGAAATCACTGCAATCCCTATAGTATATAATGGTGAGCCGGTAGTAGTTCAGCAACTGATTCGAGAATGGTTTTATTTAGAGAGAAAAAGACTAAGTAATGCTAACATAAGATAATAAGGATAAACGTAGGCTTCTCTATGTAAACTAGACTTTGTGAGAGGCCTTTTTTCTTTTGATAAAGTTACTAGGTGATGCATTGGCGTAATAATGGTGGAATAAACTAGTCCATATAATTATTTTGCTAACTTATCCCATAGTTCATAAAAATAGTAGATTTCTTCTATAATTGCTTTGTCATCTTTCACTTTTATGCCACCTTTTATTCGTGAAAGGGTCTCATTTATCTGGAATATATATTCCTTTTCTACGCTAAATTGAATTCTCCGGACAATCTTTTTCCATGCAGTTTCAGCATAATTGATCTTATTATTGGCTTTATCCCAATTCTTTTCTTTTACGTCAGCTTCGATTTGCTGTATGGTTTCATATAATCGGTCATCTTCTCCTAAAGGTTTTTTTAATAACGAGCCACTATTCATAATCAAAATAAAAAGTACTAATGTTAGAAGAGGGATAAGAAATAATAAAAACTTTTTCAATGTCTTCACCTCAACTATTTTAAAATGGTCCCTCATAGTCACCAATATCTGATTTTTTACTAACATGGTCTTCGTATACATCAATATATAATTTATCATTGGGTAAAATTAACGCATAAAATACTTGTTGAACATCATCTATACCTTTTGACCGTAATTGTTGCAATAACCAATTTCGATCTTTTTTTCTCTGCAATAAATTTTGATCAATAACTATCCCATCCTGTATGACCTCGGTGGATAGACCGCTTGGAGAAACGGGAATGTTTAGATCCTTTGGAGTTACGGGAAGATAATCGGATTTTTGTAGAACCGACAGTTTTCCATTTATTTCGAATATCGCTAAATCAACCTGTGTAATATCAAAAACTCCTCGATCACGAAGGAGCATTGTTAACTCGCTAATTTTAATTCGCATTTTCACTAAATTTTTTTCTAAAATCTTTCCATCCTCGATTACTACAGTTGGCTCTCCATCAAGAACCCTTCCTATGTAGCGATTTTTTACAGTTATAAATTGTAATAGAAAAGTAAATAGGGCAAAACCGGCTAAACCGACCCAGTGTGCCCAAGCCTTTGAAGATAAGTCAGTGGCTAATGAGGCTGCAATGGAACCGATTGTAATACCGTTTACATAATCAAAAAAAGTCAATTGTCCTACTTCTTGTTTCCCGAGAATTCGAGTGAAAATTAAGAGAGTAAAAAAAGAAATAATAACTCTTACAAAGACAACAAGAGCTTCATCAAACATATATATCCTCCTCTAAAAGTACCTCCCTTATAATATTTCCAAAACTAGGAGATTTAGCATAATTGAAGAGTGTCAGTAAATCGTGCCCATGATAAATGACTCTTGTTACATTATGTAAATTATAATAATGTAAAAATGCCATCAGTGTGCTAATTTTATATTTGCTTTGGATATGCAGAGGCTTACAATAGATTGATTTATTAGGAATGGTGAAGAAAAATGCTATATATGTGGCATATCGAGAAAATAATTATAGATACGTTATTAGAACTCAATCTAAAAATAAATGTTGAATCTAGCGATAATCTCAAAGTTCCGATGAGTTATAATGTAACAACAAATACGATAAAGTTTAATTACTTACAAATTAACGGATATAAATCTAAAATTAATTTTAAAGTAAAAGAAACAGATGTTAATTTCGTAAAGCTTATTCTATATCGTCAGCTTGGTTATTACTTAGAATTTAGAAAAAATACACGAGTTTTAAAGACTCTTATTTATGGAGAGGAAAAAGAGAAGGAACAGCTTTTAGCAGAAATCGAAGAGAATGCCTGGGATTATGGGAGATCACTGGTACCTGAATATCTATCAAAAGCATATGATCAAGTACGTGAGTTAGATAAATTACTTTTAAAAGATTGAAGGATTCTAAGAATTCTCTATGAATAGTTCTTTTTTCTTTCGTATCGCTGGGCGATATAACACTTGCAAATATACTTGAAAACCTTCATATTAATAGAAAGGAGGTGCGATATGAGACGCGATATACAACCTAATGAACAAGCTTACTCTTCCAAGGAAGTGGCGGAAAAGGTGGGGATAGCAACACCTACTGTCCGAAAGTATGGTCAAATCTTAGAACAGAATGGATATGAGTTTTTAAAAGATGGCGATCGGCGTATATTTGTTCAATCTGACATCGAAGTGCTTATAGCGCTACGCGATACGGACAAGTCTCTAGACGATACAGCTAAAGACCTTGTGGAACAACAAAAAGCGAGATTAGTAGAATCCAATGAAACAAATATTGCGATAACCAATACATATGAAAATCTACCTCAAGATCCTAATCAATTAAAAGAGGTGTTAATGTTTTTAGCAAATGAACTTGCGGCCACTCGAGAAATGAATGTTCAACTGACTAATGAAATGGTAGAGCTTAAAACAAAGGTATCTCGACTTCAGCAAGATCATCATATTATAAGTTCTACGATTGGAAATTCAGCGCAAAAAACGAATGCTAAAATTGAAAAATTAACTGAACAACAAAAGAACCATTATGAAACATTGCTGGAACAAGAAAAACAAAAATCTGACCTTTTACAAAAAGAAATACAGAGTATGCGGGACGAACAGAAAAGAGAATGGAATTCACAAAGTGAATTTAATAAACGCTTGGAAGAAGCAATACATAAACCAAAAGAAAAATGGGGAGGAATCTTCTCGATATTTCGAAAATGAGTCCTCTTGAATAGCGTAATCTAGAAAGGGTTGAAGGACTCTTTTTTTTGTATCGCTGGGCGATATATCCAACGATTTGGTCCTTCATGTATGATGTGAAATCATTTATTAAGCGATACGTTCAGTTGTAAAAAAGATTCCAGTAAATCATTAATAGTATTCAATAGGCAAGGGGGCTGTCCGCTATTCTTTGATTCATATCGCCAGGCGATATATGAGATTAGAAGAGAAGATAAATTGGAAAAAGCAGCCCTAGTAATTAGCACTATATTTCAAAATTCAACAAATTCCCGGGAAATATCTACAAATTATGAGCATGTCATTGACAAATTAAGATAAATAACAACATAGAGGTGACAACATGAAAGGCCGAACACATTTAGCAATAGGGTTAGGAATAGGAGCGGTGGCGTCAGTAAACCAACCGCTTGAAATGATGCCTGTCATTTTAGTTGCATCAGGTGTAGCTTCCCTTGCTCCTGATCTAGATGGAAATAATCTATTAAATAAACGTGTAACTAAGACGGCTAAACTAATTAAGAAGAGTGGCGTATTTGTCGGTGGAATATTAATGGTCCTGGCTTTAGTTGCATATTTCTTAGACGTCAATTACTTGTCCTTCATAAATGATAAATGGTTTAGTCAACAAAACAGTCCTTTACTTTTTGGATGGGGAGCGGTAATTTTAGGACTTTCCTTTAAAGGTCAAGAAACATTGAAAAATATTCTAATGAGCATTTTAAGTTTGATCTTATTGTACTATGCAGCTACGAACGAATTGTGGTGGTTGATTATGTTTGCCTTATATATAGGGGGTGCGGGGTGGTTCGCTCATAGAGGGCCAACACATACGATATGGGCATTGATTTATTGGTGGTATATGTCGCATCTATTGGAAGTTAACACGAAGGTAGACGGATTGGCTCTAATTTCAACGATTGCTTATCTTTCACATATCTTAGGAGATATGCTAACAAAAAAAGGGGTTAAATTTCTCTATCCGGTAATTAATAAAGTATTCCGATTCCGGTTTTAATAGTTGGACTAAGTAAGTAATTTATATTTTTTAACTAAGTAAGCCAAAAACATGAAATAAAATATGGGATTAGGTATACTAGAAGTATAAGTAATTCTAATATTTCTTAGACTGTTTTTTCTATAAAAACTAATGTCTAAGATTTAAAGCTTAACAGAAAGGTGGAAATGAAAATGAGTATGCTAGTAGCAGAAAAAAGGAAAGAAACTAAAAAAACAATCTTGAAAAAATTGAGGAGTGAAGGGAAAATCCCTGCAGTTGTATATGGTAGGTCCATACATACAGAGTCAATCTTGATTAATAACTCTGATTTAAGGAATGTAATCAAGGAAGTTGGTAGAAATGGTATTTTCTCTTTAAATGTTGATGGTAATTCAAAAAACGTTATTTTAAGAGATTACCAAAATAACCCTGTGACTAAGGAAATTATTCACGTAGATTTGCTTCAAGTAGATCAGAATACAGAAATTGATACAAGAGTAAGTGTAATCCTAAAAGGAATTTCTAATGGCGAGAAAGTCGGTGGAGTTGCTAAACAATTTGTTCATGAATTAGATATAACTGCTAAGGTGAATGATCTCCCTGATTTTATTGAAATTGACATTACTGAATTTGAAATCGGACACTCTGTTCGCGTAGCAGATATTAGAAAAGAGTACAGTAACTGTACAATCAAACATGAAGATGATGAAACGATTTTGTCAATCGACTATGTAAAAGCACAAGCCAATGAAGAGGAAGAAAGTGAAGTTGAAGTTTCGGGCGTCTAATCCTGCGATCTAACCTGGTAAGTTGAAAATAGGAATATAAGACAACCCAAAACTGCGTTTATAAGTGTAAAATAAATAGAATATAGATAGCAATACTTTTTTTAAAAAAATTTTAGTGAGTCTATAGTAGAAGCATTTATTTCTTCACTATAGGCTTTTTTTGTTAAGGGAATTATTTTCGTTTATCTGTTCGGATGAAGCTGAATCTAAAAAAATAATCAATAATTCGGGTAAAACGCAATTCCCTTTATCCTTTATTTTTTAACACTTCTTGCAACATCATTTCCAAACGATCTAATCGGTCGATAATCGGTTGAAGGGCTTCCTCGAGTTGCGACCGCAAACGATCTGCTTTTTCATTTTCCATGCTTTATTTCCTCCGTTTTATCATTTTGTTAAGGACCTCTTTCATATAGGATGTGTTACAATGTGGATATATAATCACTCTTTTGTTCTAAGAAATTATAGTGATATGAGGGCGAGGGATTAGGTGAAATGCAATTAGTTTTTACATATGTAGTGACCCTTATTGCGATAGGGATCTCAGTGTTTATTTCGCTTTTTTTCAAAGCTGAACTAGAGCGAATGTTTCGCGAAAAAACGAGCGTGATTGCGTTCCATATATGTAATGTGCTTATTGTGTTAATGGTGTCGTTTGCTTTTCATATCGTATTTACAATTTATATATTTGAGAATGAAATAAACTTGCTGCTACAAATGCTTATTAACTTGTTTATCATCCTGCCGATTTATGTTGTCGGGAATATCATATTTGAAAAAAATAAATTTAGGTTTCGAAAATACAGACCTGTTGAAGATGGAAAAGTGCTCGTAATCAATGAAAAGTACTTGCAGAAGAAAAAAAGGTAAATTGAATAGTAGGAAAGACTACAACCAGGCTCTCGAAGAACGAGACCTGGTTTTCTTTGTCTTATCGTCATGTGAAGAGAGAAGTTAGGTCGTATCGAGTTATACTTCCCAAATACGGTACGAAGGCACTATAAGGATACTACATATAGTATATTTTGATAAAAAAACTGAAAATTTCTGCACATCCGGAGGATATTAGAGGATTCGGGAGTATCTTGGAAGGATAAACCACTATTCCCCCTCAAATTTTTCGAAAGAACGAAATATGCTAGTTTATCATGAGATATGCTAGATTATCAGGTTTGTCCGAAATTTATTATTCCTCTATACTTTTAATGTAGCCCTAAAAAGTTATCGCTGTTAAACAAATAGTGCATATTCCCTCTAAGAACAATAGTTCAAAAGATATATCCTCAAACGTCCTGAAAAATGTAGCCTTTACAAATCCTCTGCATTTTTCGCCTGGCTGAATAATGAATTATACCTATCTATTATTCTAATCAACCATAAAATTCAATAGGGAAGTTTTTTATAAATATAAGGAGGAATTTGTTATCGCTTGAAAATGAATATGTATTCATTTTGGGGTTATTCTTGATATAAACTCAGTAAGTTTATAGGTTTACTTACAAATTAAAAAAGGGGAGAAAATTATTTATGAAACGAAAGTTATTTACATTACTAACCGTTTTATTACTAGCCTTAGTAGGTTGTAGTAGTGAAGGCTCATCAGGAGATGGAGAACCAGAAAAGTTAGACAAAATTGTGTTAGCTGATGCTGGTTGGGATAGTATTCGCTTCCATAACAGCATAGCGCAAAGAATCCTTGAAGAAGGATACGGTTATGACACAGAGGTGACTGTGGGTTCAACACCTGCAACATTAGAAGGTCTACGTCAAGGTGACATTAATGTCTATATGGAAGTATGGACGGATAATGTCAAAGAGCTTTATAAAGAAATGACAGATGCTGGAGATATTGAAGAAGTATCTACAAACTTTAATGATAATAGCCAAGGGCTGTATGTTCCGACTTATGTCATTGAAGGTGACGAAGAAAGAGGAATTGAGCCGTTAGCTCCAGATTTAAAAACGGTTGAAGATTTGAAAAAATACCCTGAGGTTTTCCCAGACCCTGAGGATTCAAGCAAAGGACGAATTGTAGGGGCTCCTACTGGTTGGGCAGTTAACGAAACAATGACAGCAAAATACGAAACCTATGGATTAGATGAAACATTTAGTTATATTAGTCCTGGTTCAGATTCAAGTGCAGTTGCAACGCTTGTTGATGCTTATGAGAAAGGTGAAGGTTGGGTTGGATACTATTGGTCTCCAACATGGGTAACAGCAAAATATGATCTAACTCTTTTAGAAGAACCAGAATATAACGAAGAACAATGGAACAAAGATTTTGGTACTGCATTCCCACCGAACGATGTTGTTGTAGCAGTTCATAAGGACATGCCTGAACAAGCACCAGAGGTTGTGGAGTTCCTAAAAAATTATGAAACGAGTAACGACTTAACTGAAGAAGCACTTAACTATATGAATGAGAATGATGCTTCCGCCGAAGAGGCTGCTGATTGGTGGATGAAGCAGCACGAAGACATCTGGACTTCTTGGGTTCCGGAAGATATTGCAGAAAAAGTAAAAAGTTCATTAGAATAATATATTTGTAGTAGTTGGTGCTGCCAACTACTACATTTTTCAAAGATTTTTGTCGAAAAAAAGTGAGGTGAATGGTTACATCAAGTAACCTGTTTATGGGTAGTTTTCCAGATATACGATGGGATTTTCTAGGTAAATACGTTGAAAAATTTATAAAGTGGATAGATACAACATTCGAAGGTTTTTTTGATTTCATACATCTTATCTCCTCTCAAACAATCAATGGAATTGATAGTTTTCTTAGCTTCATTCCGTGGTGGCTCTTCTTAATCATTATTTTCCTTTTAGGATGGCGCTTTAAATCTGCTCTTTCCGGTGTTTTATATGCATTCTTTATCTTCTTAATAGGAACATTTGGACTTTGGGATGTATTGATGATTACGATTGCCATCGTCTTAACCTCCGTAGTCATTTCGTTGATTATCGGGATTCCAGTTGGGGTATGGATGGCGTTTAGTAAAAAGTTCTCCATCATCATGAGACCAATCCTTGATGCCATGCAAACCATGCCAAGTTTTGTTTATTTGATTCCGGCCATTTTCTTCTTCAGTCTAGGAAATGTTTCGGCTGTATTTGCTACGTTAATTTATGCATTGCCACCAGTTATTCGATTAACTGAGCTCGCAATACGGAATGTTGATGAAGACGTCATTGAATCTGCTCAATCATTTGGTTCTTCGAGATGGCAAATGCTCACAAAGGTCCAATTACCACAGGCACTTCCAACGATTATGGCAGGGGTAAACCAAACAACGATGATGGCACTTGCAATGGTTGTTATTGCGTCAATGGTAGGTGCAAAGGGATTAGGTGAACAGGTTCTAATTGCGATTAACCGTATTGATATGGCACTCGGATTTGAAGCAGGAATTAGTATTGTGTTTCTAGCTATCATTATTGACCGCGTAACATCAGGAGTAGCGAATTCCTTCCAGAAACACAGGGGGTCTTAACTATGGAAACAAAAATTAAAATAGAAAACGTCTCAAAAATATTTGGATCGAAACCAAAATCTATCATTCCGATGGTGGAAAAAGGAATGAGTAAAAAAGAAATATTAGAAAAAACAAATCATACCGTTGGTGTTTATAACGCATCAATGGAGATCGAAAAAGGTGAAATTTTTGTCATTATGGGGCTGTCCGGTAGTGGTAAGTCTACCTTAATTCGCTGCTTTAACCTTTTAAATAAACCAACCTCTGGGTCTATCTATGTAGATGGCGAAGATGTTGTTCGCTACAATTCATCCCAATTGAAAAAATTCAGGCAGGAAAAAATTGCAATGGTATTCCAGCACTTCGGCTTATTCAGCCACCGAACAGTCTTAGCAAATGTTGAATATGGCCTTGAAATTAAAAATATCTCAAAAGAAGAACGTAGAGACATTGCCTTGAAGAATATTGAAAGTGTAGGGTTAAAAGGATATGAAGATAAATATCCAGGTGAACTCTCTGGTGGGATGCAGCAGCGTGTTGGATTGGCGCGTGCGTTAGCGAATGATCCGGATATTCTATTAATGGATGAGCCTTTCAGTGCTCTTGATCCACTCATCCGTAGAGAAATGCAACTCGAACTTTTAGAACTTCAGGACAAGCTTCAAAAGACAATCATCTTTATTACACATGATATCAATGAAGCTTTTAAACTTGGAGATCGAGTAGCTGTTATGAAGGATGGTGTCGTTGAGCAAATTGGTACACCAGAGGAAATCATTGAGACACCTGCGAATGACTATATCACTGAATTTATAAAGGATATTGATCGATCAAAAGTATTACAAGCTGAGCATGTCATGATTAAGTCAAGTGCAATGGTTTCTTTAAAAGATGGGTTACAGGTTGCTGTAAAAGAAATGCAGAAGAATGGTATATCTAGTGTATTCGTTGTAAACAAGCATCGACAACTACAAGGAATCGTGACGATTGACGATTGCATTGAGGGCATAAAGGAAAAGAAGACACTGACCGATGTGCTTCGAGATGATATCTTTAAAGTATCGAAGGATGAATATATCCAAGATATTATTCCGAAGGCATTGGAGACAAAGTTCCCTCTAGCTGTAGTAGACGAGGATTCTCGACTATTAGGGATTATCCTTCGGGTACATGTTTTATCAAGTTTAGTCTAATAGATAACTAACTTACTATGACTCAGATTATTTTATGAATCTGAGTCATTTTTTTTTTAGTAACCTCTAATTATAAAGGGAAATGTTGGTTCCCCATAGAAATCATAATATGGTGGATAGTATAATGGTTACATATATTGTAAGAAGATGCTAGGTAAATAGGGGGACGGAAAATGGCGCAGCTTGATATATTACATCCTGTTTTAGGAAAAGTAATTGAAAACATTGAAAAAGTAATGATCGGAAAAAGAGATGTAGCCACACTGAGTTTGGTTGCATTATTGTCAGAGGGACATGTCTTATTAGAGGATGTACCAGGTGTCGGGAAGACGATGATGGTACGTTCACTCGCAAAATCAGTAAGTGCGGAATTCAAGCGGATTCAGTTTACGCCCGACCTATTGCCGTCTGATGTAACTGGAACGTCCATCTATAATCCGAAAGAACTTCAATTTGAGTTCAGACCTGGTCCAATTATTGGCCATATTGTACTTGCGGACGAAATCAACAGAACTTCTCCGAAGACACAATCGGCCCTACTTGAGGGAATGGAAGAAAGCAGTATTACTGTTGACGGAGTAACCCGTATGTTACCTAAGCCTTTCTTTGTTATGGCAACCCAAAACCCAATTGAATATGAAGGAACATACCCACTGCCAGAAGCACAGCTCGATCGTTTTCTATTAAAAATGAAAATGGGGTATCCATCTGTTAATGAGGAAATTGAGGTATTGAATCGAGCGGAAAAGTCCAAGCCAATTGAAAAACTCGAAGCGGTAATTACACTTGAAGAACTAATTTCTCTTCAAAATGAAGCAAAAGAAGTTTATGTTGACCAAACAATTAAAGAATATATTGTAGATTTAGTAAGTCGAACGAGAGAGCATAGTTCCGTTTATTTAGGAGCTAGTCCGCGTGGGTCGATTGCATTAATGCGGGCATCTCAGGCCTATGCTTTGATACACGGTAGGGATTTTGTGATACCGGATGATATTCAATATCTTGCGTTATATGTTCTTCCACATCGAATCATATTAAAATCAGAAGCAAGATTTGAAGGAATGACAACTGAAAAAGTAGTATCGAAAATCATTGAAAGAACACCAATTCCAGTACAAAGGTCGTTGAATCGTTAATGAGGAGACTATTTCGAAAACTTAAAGAAATGGGGAAACTCGTCAATATTTTTCTTCTGATTGTAGCTACATTTGTATATGCGATGTTTCAAGGTGGGTTCGTAAGCTGGTTTCTATTTTATAGTTTTATCCCATTTGGATTGTATTCTTTTGTTCTATCAATCTATCCTATTAAAGATTTTAAACTGGAACGTCACATCAGAAAGGGTGAGTATGTAGCAGGAGAGGAATTTGAAGCAACAATCTTGATTCGGAGAAAAATTCCTTTCCCACTTATGTATC
>Ga0182742_1003001_pt1 | contig 17335 bp, 18 predicted proteins | sample eDN5th37CBELigMG_FD_128880 | JGI IMG/M metagenome (GOLD analysis project Ga0182742, IMG submission 128880) | Enriched Miracle-Growth compost microbial communities from Emeryville, California, USA - eDNA 5th pass 37_C BE-Lig MG (version 2)... ...
ACGTTCAGCTCCGCTCGCGGTGCGATTCTCGAACTCATCAAGGCGAACATCGCGATTCCGCCGGGCGTGCTGCTCTTCGAGGATCCGCCGATCCACGACATCCACCGAAAACTGCTGGCGCGGATGTTCACTCCGCGCAAGATCCAGGCACTCGAACCGAAAATCCGCCAGTTCTGCGCCGAGGCGCTCGACCCCCATGTCGGATCGGGCCGGCTCGATTTCGTCGCCGACATCGGCGCACAGATGCCGATGCGGACGATCGGCATGCTCCTGGGCATCCCGGAGGAGGACCAGGAAGCGATCCGTGACTTCGCGAACGAGCAGATGCGGACCGAGGAAGGCGGCAAGATGAAGGCCGCATCCGACGGCATGGTCAGCGGCGACATCTTCGGCGCATACATCGACTGGCGCGCCGAGCATCCGTCGGACGACATCATGACCGAATTGCTCGAGGTCGAGTTCGAGGACGAGACCGGAACGGTTCGCCGGCTGACCCGGGACGAACTCCTGACCTACGTGAACGTCGTATCCGGGGCCGGCAACGAAACCACCACGCGGCTCATCGGCTGGGCCGGCAAGGTGCTCGCCGAACACCCCGACCAGCGACGACAGCTCGTCGAGGATCCGCCGCTGATCCCCAAGGCCATCGAGGAACTGCTGCGGTTCGAGCCGCCGGCACCGCATGTCGCGCGGTACGTGACCCGGGACGTCGAGTTCCACGGCACCACCGTTCCCGAGGGCAGCGTGATGATGTTCCTGATCGGCGCCGCCAACCGCGATCACCGCCAGTTCGGTCCCGACAGCGACACATTCGACATCCATCGCGAGCCCCGTCGGCATCTGACCTTCAGTGTCGGCACGCATTTCTGTCTCGGTTCGGCACTGGCGCGGCTCGAGGGCCGGGTCGCGCTCGAGGAGATCCTGAAGCGTTTCCCCGAGTGGGAGGTCGACGCGGCGAACGCCGCGCTGTCGCCGACATCGACGGTGCGGGGCTGGGACACTCTGCCCACCTTCGTTCCCTGACGTCCGGCCGCGGAACGCCGCCGGTTCCGGCGGCGTTTCGTCGTGCCCGGGGTTCATCGCCTTTCACCACACGGGTGCGCGCCCGACGACACCGTCGTCTTCGAGCGCGACGATCGCCCCGTCGTCGAATCCGAGTTCGGCAAGGATCTCGTGGTTGTGCTCGCCGAGCAGCGGTGCGCGGCGGACGTGGACGTCGGTCGGCCCTTCCGAGAATCGCGCCGCCATCGTGCTGTACCGCGCCGTGCCGAACACCGGATGGCCGAGTTCTTCGAAGAATCCCCGGTGCGCGAGCTGCGGTATCTCGCTCTGCCGGTGCGGTTGCATCACCTTCGCCACCGGCACACCGGCACCCCACAGCACCTCCACGATCTCGTCCGCCGTCCGGCTCCGGCACCACCGCGCCAGCTGGTCGTCGAGAAGATCGTGGTGGCGACGCCGCCCCTCGGCGGTGCCGAGCTGGGGATCCGCCGCCCACCCGGGATCGCCCAGCGCAGTACGCAGGAACGACCATTGTTCGTCGGTTTCGACCGCGACGGCCACCCAGCAGTCGGGTCGCCCGAACTCGTCGAGCTCCTCGGTCCGGTACAGGTTCTGCGGCGCAGCGACCGGACCACGATTCCCGTCACGCTCGAGAAGCGTTCCGTACGCGGAGAACTCGATCACCTGCTCCGCGGCGATGTTGAGCGCCGCATCGACCATCGGTGCCTCCACCAGTGCGCCCTCACCGGTGCGGCGGCGTTGTTCGAGCGCCACGAGCAACCCCACGAGCGCATGGACACCGGCGTTCGGATCGCCGACCGAATAGGGCTCCACCGGATTCTGATCGCGATGACCGGTCAGCCAGCTCAGGCCCGAACTGTCCTCGATGACGTAGGCGAAGGCCGGGTTGTCGCGCCACGGACCGTCGAGGCCGAATCCCGGCATGCGAACCAGGATCGCGTCCGGACGCAGGGCACGAACCGTGTCGAAGTCCAGCCCGATCTGGTCGAGTACACGTGGGGTGTAGTTCTCGACGATCACATCGCACGTCGCGATCAGCCGGCGGAGCACCTCACGACCACGTTCGGTGCGGAAATCCAGGGCCAGGCTCCGCTTGCCGGTGTTCAGGGCGGCGAAGATCGGCGACTTCTCCCACCAGTCGTCCTCGGAGACCGGCACTCCCGCGATCAGCCGGGTACCGTCCGGACGCGACGCCGATTCCAGGTGGATGACATCGGCGCCGAGCATCGCGAGGACGTGGGTGCAGGAGGGTCCGGCCCAGAAACTCGTCATGTCCAGCACGCGCAGGCCGTCGAACGGCCGAACCGAACGAGAGCCGGCCGAACCGGCGGCGCCGTTGTCCGCCGGCCGCGGCGTCCCGATTCGCAGGCGCCGATCCCGCGTGTGTTCCCCGAGGGCGGGCGACGGTCGCGGTCCGGGCAACGCGCCGGGCTCGATGCGGTACGGGCGAACCGGTTGGACGAAGTCTCCGCGGGGGTTGTCCGTGAACGTCCCCCGGATGCGGTAGTGATCGATTCCGGTGACGTTCTCCCCGTTGCCGACCGGCCCGCTCGGAATCCGCAGGGCCGCGGCGAAGTCGAGGATCTCCTCGACGGACCGCTCCGCGATCCACGCCCGGATCTCCGGGGCCATCTTGATGGCCTGTTCGGTGATGGACAGCGGTGATTCCTCGTCGATCCATTCGGGGTGCCCCACCATGACGCACAGGTCGAACCACTGCTGCGCGGTTCCGCACCCCAGCGCGACCAGACCGTCCTGCGCGGTGGCCACCCCGGGAACGGTCAGCCGCCGCTCGGTGCGGAACGGGCGATCGAGTCCGTCGAAGAACGAGACCGGATGGTAGGTCAGACAGAGGATTTCGGTTTCGAGCATGGACACGTCGACGAGTTCTCCGTCGCCGGTGAGCCGGGTGCGTGCCCGCGATGCCAGCGTGGCCGCCGCGGCCGTCGCACCGGTCAGCCATTCCCCGATCCTGCCGCCGATGTGCACCGGTGCGCGGTCGGGAGCACCGCGCCCGAGCCCGATGATCCCGCCGGACCACGCCTGGACGGTGAATTCGGTGGCCGGCCGGTCGCTCCACGGGCCGTCCAGACCGAACGGGGTGATCGCGGTGACGGTCAGGTGCGGATACGCCTGCCGGAGTTGCTCGGGTCGCAGCGACGGGTGTTCGGCGACCGCCGATCCACGTGACCACACCACCGCGTCCGCGGTCTCGAGCAGCGCGTGGACCGTGTCGAGGTCGTCCTCCAGGTCGGGGTCCGCGACGACGCTGCGCTTGCCTCCCGCGAGGAACGCGAACAGGGCTCCGTCGCTGCCGGATTCGATCCGGGCGCCGGAGGCGCTCCAGGTCCGCAGCGGATCGCCGCCGGGTGGTTCGACCTTCACCACGTCGGCGCCGGCGTCGACCAGCATCTTCGTGCAGTAGGCACCGGCAATGCCGGTCGACAACTCGACCACGACGTATCCGCTCAGCGGTGCCGAGCCGGCCCCGCCTTCATCGTTCCCGTCCACGAATCCCTCGGTCCTCCTTCGGTCTCGACACACCGGGCCGTTCGGGCACCGTCACAGACCGAGGAAATCCATCACGTTCCCGCTGACGATGCGGGCCGCGGCGTCCGGGCCGACCGCGTCCACGACGGCGGCGAGAGACTTTTCCGAGTATCCGAACGTGCTCTCGTTGTGCGGGTAGTCGGACGACCACATGATCTTATCGATTCCGATCTCGTCGGCCATCGACAGTCCCAGCGGATCCACCATGAACGAGGCCCACATGTTCTCGTCCCAGTAGTGCCGGATGTCGTGTTCGACGGGACGGTCGAGCATGTGCCGGAACGAGGCGAGCAGGTGCTCGGCGTCCTGGATGGCGGCCGGCACCCAGTTGATCCCGCCTTCGAACCAGCCGATCCGCAGTGCCGGATGACGATCGATGATGCCGCTGAAGATGTACTTGGCGAACATCTCCCGGAACGGGGCGACGTTGTGCATCATGCCGACCGCGACGCTGTTGACCTCGCACGGGCTCGACAGCGGCGCTTCGCCGATGTGGTGCGAGACCGGAACCCCGGACGCCTCGATCTCGTCCCAGACCGGGATCATCGCGGTGCTGGCGTAGTCGATCTGGTTGCCGTCGTTGTCCTTGCCCGCCGAGAGTGGGAGCAGGAAGGTCTTCAGGCCGAGGGACTTCAGTTCGGCAAGCGTGCGCCGGGCACCGTCCGCGTCCCACCAGTTGACGAGTCCGACCCCGTAGAACCGGCCGTTCGACCGCTCCTGCAACTCGGCGATGTATTCGTTGTATATCCGGAAGGACAGTTCGCGAACTTCCTTGTCCGGGTAGAACAACAGCGCGAGGAGCGCATTGGGGAAGGCGAGCTCGACGTCGATGCCGTCCTCGCCGAGATCTCGAATCCGGGCTTCGAGGTTCGTGCTTCCGGACCCGTCCAGCGGGTCGTACTGCATGAGTACGTGACTGAAATCGCCCGGGAGGAAGGACTTTCCCTTACGCCCGAGCTGATACGCGCCTTCCTCGTACCAGACGCGCGGCGCCCGGTCCTTCATTTCTTCGGGAAATCGCTCGATGAAGATGTCGTCGGCGAGCGAGATGTGGTTGTCGGCCGAGAAGACCTTCGTCCCGGCGGGCAATCCCACCCCGCCCGCGGCGTGACCGCGCCGGTCCTTCGGTGGACCGAATCCCTCGGGCGGATACAGCAACGAGCTCGTGTTCGGAACCGGCATCGTGACCCTCCGTTTCGGATCGATTGGTTCACACATTTCGCGACGCGACATCGGCGTGATGCCCGTCGAGTTTTCGTCGGACCGGACCGGTGATCACCACGCGACCGGCAGCGAGTAGACGCCGAACGCCAGACGATCGTGCTTGAATTCGACGTCCTCGAACGGAATCGCCAGGCGCAGAGTCGGAATACGGCGAAGCAGCGTGCTGTAGACGATCTGCAGCTCCGCCCGCGCGAGCTGCTGTCCGACGCACTGGTGCGGCCCGAACCCGAACCCGACGTGCAGGCGAGCCGGCCGGTGCACATCCAGCTTGTCCGGTTCGGGGAACGCCTTGGCATCCCAGTTGGCCGGTGCGAGGTCGACGATGATGCCCTCCCCCGCGCGGATCGTCTCGCCGGCGATCTCGATGTCCTCGACCGCGACGCGGCGCTGACCGTTCTGGATGATGCTCAGGTAGCGCAGCAGTTCCTCGACCGCGTTGGCCAGGACCTTCTTGTCGTCGGTGTCGCGGACGACGGCGAGCTGCTCGGGGTTGCGCAACAGCGCCAGTGTGCCGAGAGCGATCATGTTGGCGCTGGTTTCGTGCCCGGCGATGAGCAGCCCGGTGCCGAGCTGCGCAGCCTCCTTCATGCTGATCTCCCCGGCCCGGACGCGTTCGCCGAGTTCGGACACGACGTCCTCGGCGGGTGCGTCGATCTTCGCCTCGATCAGCTTGATGAGGTACTTCGCCAGCCCGGTCCGGCCTTCGGCGGCCTGCTCGGCGGTCGCGTACCGGTCGACCCCGATCGTGGCGTGTGCCTGGAAGAACTCGTGGTCCTCGTAGGGCACACCGAGCATCTCACTGATGACCAGGGACGGAACCGGGAGTGCGAGGGCCGTGACGAGATCCGCGGGCTGGGGGCCGGCGAGGATCGCGTCGATGTGCTCGTCGGTGATCCGCTGGATCGCGGGGCGCAGCGCGTCGACCCGCTTGAGCGTGAACGGCTTGGTGAGCATCCGCCGGAAGCGTGTGTGTTCCTCCCCGTCGGAGGTGAACACCGAGCGCGGGCGCTTGTGCACCGTCGAGAGCATGCCCTCGTTCCAGTGCGGGAAGCCCGGCTTGCGGTCGTCGACGCTGACGCGCGGATCGGACATCAGCTCCTTGAGTTCGGCATAGCCGGTGACCAGCCACGGCGTGCTGCCGTCCCAGATACGGACCCGGCTGAGCGGGCGCTGCGCGCCCATGTCCAGCACCTGCGGCGGAGGAGCGAACGGGCATTCCGCGGCCCGGTCCATCGGATACTCGGGAATGTCTGCGGCTGTGACGCTTTCGGGTCCTGCCAGCGTGTAGGACATCGCGCTCCTCGTGATCGGTCGTGGGGTCATTCCTCGATGCGGATGGCCAGTGCAGGGCACATCGACGCGGCCTCGCGCACACCGTCGGCGAGGTCCTCCGAAGGGCTGTCGTCGAGCAACACGACGATGCCGTCGTCCTCCCGCTGGTCGAACACCTCGTCGGCGTGCGCGACGCACTGCCCGGCGGCGATGCATCTGTCCTGGTCCACGTAGACCTTCATGGCGTCTTCCTTCGTGGGTACGTGTGGGCGGTGGCGCCCGAAACCGGAGGTCAGCCGGTCGTGACGGGTGCCAGCAACAGGCCGATGATCGCGTCGATCAGGCTGGTGCCGGTCGCGGTCCAGTCGGATCCGCTGCCGCCGTCTGCGAGGGTGCGCTCGAGCTGGGCGCTCATGTGCACGATGAGCAGGCGGGCCATCGCGAAGCGTTCGCGGCGAACATCGGGCGGCAGGTCCGGCAACGACCGTTCCAGTCCCGCGATGATGGTCAGCAGTGACCGGGAGGTCAGCGACTCCTCCGAGACCACGTCACGGAACGCGGGGTCGGGCATGAGCTGTGCACTGAATCGTGCGTACCACGTGGGATTTCCGAGCGAATCGAGATGCTCGGTCAGCGGGCGCACCAGGCAGGTCACCCAGTCCCGCACATCGGCGGAGTCGCCGACCTGCGCGACCATCTGATGGCAGAGTCGTTCGACGTGCGCGTTGTGCTTGCGCACGATGGCCCGGACCAGGTCGGCTTTGGTTCCGAAGTGGTATCCGACAGCGGCGTTGTTGCCCTGTCCGGCTTCCTCGCTGATCTGCCGATTGGAGACGGACGCGATGCCCCGTTCGGCGAACAACCGCTCGGCGGCCGCGAGAATCGCCCCCCGGGTCGCGCTGACACGCTCGGCGCGAGCTGTTCGATTCGCGGTGGTCATCGCATCCGCTCCTTGTGTGCCCCACCCAGCGAGGCGTCGGCTCTCGTTCCGGGTGAGGACGTTGCGATCGGGGGCGGCCACCCGAGCCATCACTCGGGTGGCCCCTCGATCCCATCCCCCGTGATCCCCGTCACAGTAAATCCGACGGGCACGGTTAAGTCAAGCAGTTGATTTAAATTGCCGATCCGCAGGCGTGATGCCCGCCGGTCTCCGCTAAGGACGTCGGCGTGGGAGCGGCCGGTGCGGGAGCAGGCTTCCTGCGCAACGGTTTTCCCGCGGTGGTGCCACCGTCGACGGGAAACACCGTCCCGGTGAGATAACGTGAGCGATCCCCGGCGAAATACAGCGCGGCTTCGGCGACGTCCTCCGGGGTCCCGTCCCGTTCGAGCGGCCGATCCGTCTGCATCGAGGCACGAACCGCGCGCGTGAGCCGTTCACTGCGCTCGTCGGCCATCGCGCTCATGGACGTGGTGAGCAGGGCCGTGGGTATGCTGCCCGGCGCAATGCAGTTGACACGGATGTCGTACTGCGCCAATTCGATTGCCGCCGACTTCGTGAACTGGATGATCGCGGCCTTGGACGCCCGGTAGGTCATCACGCCACCGCCGGCCTGGATCCCGCCGATCGAGGACATGTTGACGATCGATCCGCCGCCGTGCTCGGCCATGAACGACGCCGCGTACCGAGTGCCTGCCATGACACCGAGCAGGTTCACTGCCATGACCCTGCCGAAGTCGGCGAGGTCGTCGTGAAGGAAACTCTTGTGCATCCTGCCCGGAATGCCGGCGTTGTTGCACATCACGTCGAGTCCGCCGAAGCGTTCGATCGCGAATTCGACCGTGGCCGCGACCTGCTCGATGTCCCCGACGTCGGTGTACCGGAACACCGACGCCGGGCCACAGGCTCGGACCAACTCCTCTGCGCGCTCACGTTCCACGTCCGCGACGACCACCCGAGCACCCTCGGCGACGTACCGCTCGACGATCGCGCGGCCGATCCCCGATGCTCCACCGGTGACGACGGCGACCTTGCCGGTCAGTTCGTTGACCATCGATTCGATTCCCTTTCGATTCGGAAGAGCGACCTGGACGCACATTCGCAGCGATCCGACCACCTCGGGAGCACCTCACATCGCCGAGACCGCAACGCCGCTGACATGCGCCGGCGCCGGAGGCTAATTCCACCTGCATCGATCCCTGGACGCGACGCAGAGCCCCACCGGCCGCGAGGGTACGGGAAAGAATGTTCCGGAGAACGGGGAATCCGGTCTTTCGCAGACATTCGACCGTGGACGGCACGACCTTCCGCTTCCCCGCCACCGAGACCATTCGCTGCGCGAACGAATATGGGACCGGCCACATTTCGGGCTCCGCCGCCCACGCCCCGAGGGGAAACGAATGTCCGAATCCTTGCCCGACCTCGCCTTGCAGAGTATGATTCTCATAACTCGGAATTACCATTCTGTTCCGAGGCGAAGGTGATTCGACCGGGGCATGCCCCACACAGCTTCCTTTCACGACCGCGCGGCGGACACCCGCATATCTCGAGGCACACGACCGACAGCCGAGCAGCATCCTCCGGTTCCGCCCGGCGCCACGGCCGGCGGCCGAGACACCACAGACACAGGAGGGAAAGATCGTGGGACGAGTTGAAGGCAAGGTTGCGTTCGTCACCGGCGCCGCGCGCGGTCAGGGCCGGAGCCATGCGGTTCGCCTGGCCGAAGAGGGCGCGGACATCATCGCCGTCGACCTGTGCGAGGACATCCCGACGATCGGGTACGCGATGGCCCGCCCGGAGGATCTCGAGGAAACGGCCCGGCTCGTCGAGAAGACCGGACGCCGAATCGTGACCGCGCAGACGGACGTACGCGATGTGGCGCAGTTGCGTGCGGCGCTCGACGCCGGCATCGCCGAGTTCGGGAAGCTCGACATCGTCGTCGCGCAGGCCGGCGTCGCAGGAATGAAGGGTGAGCCTCAGATCCAGGCCTGGTGCGATGTCATCGATACCAACCTGATCGGCACGATCAATGCCATCCAGGTGTCGCTCCCCCATCTCGGCGACGGCGCGGCCATCGTCGCCACCGGGTCGACGGCGGCCCTCATGGACACCTCGAAGGTCGACAACCCGGGCGCCGACCTGGGCGGCATGGCCTACGTGCACTCGAAGCGGGCACTGACGCACTACGTCTACGACCTGGCCACCCACCTCGCGCCGCGCGGCATTCGCGCGAACGTCGTCCACCCGACGAACTGCAACACCGCGATGCTGCAGAGCGAGCCGATGTACCGCTCCTTCCGCCCCGACCTCGAGCACCCGACCCGCGTGGATGTCGAACCGGCCTTCGGGGTCCAGCAGGCGATGCGCATCCCGTACGTCGAACCCGAGGACATCAGCAACGCGATCGTCTACCTCGTCTCCGAGGAAGCCCGCTACGTCACCGGTGTGCAGTTGCGGGTGGACGGCGGCGGCTACCTCAAGTGGTACGACTACCACGTCTGATCTCCCCTGCTCATCTCCCCTGCGGGGCACGGATTCACGACAACTCGAAGGACAGGTCAATGAAGGTGAAAGTCGATTCGCAACGCTGCCAGGGTCATACGCTCTGCGCGATGAGCGCCCCGGGCGCCTTCGAACTGAGTGAGATCGACGGTCACGCGTCCGCGGTGTACGACCGGGTCCCGGCCGATCAGGAGGAGCAGGTGCGCGAGGCGGCACGATCGTGCCCCGAACAAGCCGTCTCCATCTCCTGACCCCGCCCGAACAGACGTGCGCCGTGAACCACGACCAACCGAGGGAAGCCACACCGTGACCACCGAGAACATCGTCACCGACGAAGATCGCAAGAAGAACCGATACCACTTCGACCGCCACACACCCGAGTACCGGCATCGGTTCGAATCGATCACCCAGGAGATGCACGAAACCTGCCCCGTCGCCTGGACGGACACCTACGACGGCCACTGGGTCGCGGCCGGCAGCGCCGCGGTCTTCGAACTGGCCCGCTGCCCGCACATCTCGAACGATCACGACATCAACAACGAACGCAAGGGCTACAAGGGCATCTCGATCCCGACCGCCCAGCGCGCGTCACTCGTGCGCGGCGGGATCCTGGAGATGGACGATCCCGAACACCGCGAATACCGTTCGGTGCTCAATCCCTATCTGTCGCCGGCCGCGGTGCAGCGGTGGAAGCCGTTCATCGACGAGGTCGTCCGCGCGAGCCTCGACGAGAAGATCGAGCAGGGCCGCATCGACTTCGTCGACGACCTCGCCAATGTCGTGCCCGCGGTACTGACCTTGGCGATGCTCGGAATTCCGTTGAAGCAGTGGTCGATCTACAGCGAACCGGTCCACGCGGCGGTGTACACACCGGAGAATTCGCCCGACGCCCCGCGCGTCGCCGAGATGCACCGGGCGATGGGACTGGACCTGCTCACCAACATGCACGAGATCCGCCAGAATCCGCGGCCGGGACTGGTCAACGCGCTCCTCGAACTGCGCATCGACGGTGAGCCCGCACCCGACCTCGAACTGCTCGGGATGCTGGGGCTGATCATCGGCGGCGGTTTCGACACCACGACGGCGCTCACCGCGCACGCCCTCGAATGGTTGTCCCGGAATCCCGAACAGCGCGACGAACTCAGCCGCGAACGTGACTCCCTACTCGACTCCGCGACCGAGGAGTTCCTGCGCTACTTCACCCCCGCCCCCGGTGACGGACGCACGATCGCGGCGGACTTCGAAGCGGCCGGCACCGAGTTCAAGGAAGGTGAGCGTCTGTGGCTGTCCTGGGCGATGGCCAACCGCGACCCGTCCCTGTTCCCCGAGCCGAACCGAATCATCATGGACCGCAAGGCCAATCGCCACTTCAGTTTCGGACTCGGGATCCATCGGTGCATCGGGTCCAATGTGGCGCGCACGGTGTTCAAGTCGATGGTGACCGCGGTCCTCGATCGCATGCCCGACTACCGGTGTGATCCGGAGGGCACCGTCCACTACGAGACGATCGGCGTCATCCAGGGCATGCGCAATCTGCCGGCCACCTTCACGCCGGGACCACGGCTGGGTCCCGGCCTCGACGAAACGCTCGAGAAGCTCCAGCGTCTGTGCGACGAGCAGCATCTCGCGGAGCCGGTGACCGTACGCCGCGACGCGGCAAAGATCGGTGACCCGCAGTGATCAACCGTCCGAACTGAACAAGCACACTGCCGCCGTCGCCTCGACCACTTCTCCGGAGATGGTCGAGGCGACGGCGGCGGGCGGGAATCACCCGGCGGGCAGAAGGTCCGATCGCACACGAGGCCGCGACAGCCGTCCGGTGCAGAACGTCTCGGCGGCGGTCACGTCGGTTGCGCTCGCGCCTGCCGCGACGAGCGCCTGGGCCTTGAACGCCCTCGCAGCCAGACTCAGGCGGTGCTGCACGAGCCGCACCTCGCTGTCGAGCTCGGGCGGAATACGATCGCCCCACAGCGTCACTTCCGTGGGGTGGTGCCCCAGAGCGGCGTGGACCCCGTCCCGGACCCGGGTATCCGAGCTGTACAGGTCCGCCTCGACGGCGACGGTGTGCGGGTACAACCCTTTGCGGCGAGTCGTCAGGACGGATTCGAGATCACCCGTGCCCACCCCCAGGATCCGCAACGGGCGCGGATCCGATGCATCCTGAACGAAGACCGTGACGTTCCATCCGGCCATGACGCGATCGAACAGCCAACCGCCGGCGAACCGGACGACGTCCGCAGTGTTCAGCGCGACGACGTCGAGGCGGTATCGAGAGTCGACGGTTCCGGATTCCCCTGACGACCCGTTCTCTCCCGACCCCTCGCCCCCCGAGCCCTTCCGGTGAGCCGTGTCGAACTGCCGAGCTGTCATGGAAGTTCCTTTCTGCCTGACGAGACCGAATTACCGTGACGACCGAACGGTCCGACGCCTGCCGACAGACGCAGCGCACTCCATCGACCTCGGTGTCCCGGGTACTTCCGAACTGCATCCCCGCCGGTCCTCGGCGACATGCGCACCCCCGTGCGCGTCGCACGACAACGGTGTGGCACGGCAACCCCCCTGCGGACCGAGAACCTAGTAAACACACAGTAGGTTGGTTTGACAGATGTGACAAGGGTCTCATTCGAGACTGTTTCGGCACCTCGTCACGCCCGCGGCCGAGCCGACCCGGTCGCATACCAGGCCGGCTCCCGGGCAAGGTGGAAGCTCCAACCATTGCCCGCAACAACGCTTTACGAGCGTTCGGCAGCGGCGACGCTGCTCGTCTCCGGAGCTGTGCGGACAGACGAGAAATCGACCACCCTCCGCTCGGCGGCAACGGTCACCGCGCGGGAGCGCGTCGGACGGGCCGGTCCGCAAAGGGACCGCGTCCGAACGATCGCCCACACATTCGACACCGATGCTCCGCGAATAGAACTACAGCAGTGACACTTTCGACACACAGCCCCAGCCGGAAGACGGAACCGGCCGCGCGGTCACACCCCGGTCACCGAGGTCCTTGCCCGATAACGTTTCTCTCCAATAGCATTCGCGTACCCGTACGCGTTCCGGAATCCGACGGGACCGTCCGAGACTGTGGCACATCACAGGACGAGTGCGATTCCCCCTGCGTTCCGGATCATTTCGTGCCGACATGTGGGATGTCGGCGAGGCACATCCCTCGAGCCGAACGTTGACGCCGGCCCCGAGAATGCGGAAGCGTACAGGCGGAGCGCCGATGCCGAGCCGAGGATCGCAGCTGCTCGAACCGGGCCCGGTGCTCGAGCCGAGGAGGTACACATGCCGGACCGCGCGCCGTCGTCGACCGACGCCGAGTCCCTGCTCCTCGCCGCCGAAGAAGCCGAAGCCGAAGCGGTCGCAGCCGAAGCGCGCGCTCGCGCCGCGCGCCTTCGTCTGCAGGCACGTACGGCCGGTTCGGACGACCCCGAGGAGACGACCGAGGCGGAATCGACCGGGACCGGAAGCACAAGATCCGGCAGCCGACGACGTACGCTCGCGGCGGTGGCCGCGAGCGTGGCGATCTGCACAGCCGTGGCGGCCTGTGCCTACATGCTGTGGCATCACGCCGAGGCCGGCGATCACGACCGCCGCGCGGCGGAGTTCGAGGCAGCGGCACGGCAGGGTGTCGTCACCCTGACCACGCTCGATTTCGACGACGCCGACGCCGATGTTCAGCGGGTCCTCGACAACTCGACCGGTGAGTTCCACGACGACTTCCGGAACCGGGCCCAGGACTTCGTCGACGTCATCGAGCAGTCGAACGTCGCGACCGAGGGCACGGTCGACGCAGCCGCGGTGGAGTCGATGACCGACGACTCCGCGGTCGTGCTCGTCGCCGCGACCTCGAAGGTGACCAACGCGGCCGGTGCCGATCAGGAGCCGCGGGTGTGGCGGCTCAGCGTGACCGTCACCCGCGACGGTGACCAGCTGAAGATGTCGAAAGTGGAGTTCGTGCCGTGAACAACGATTTCGAGAATGATGATTTCGAGAATGATTCCGCCGACCCCGTGAGCACCACAGCCGGGAAGCTGCGACGCCTCGTGTCCGCTCGAATGGTGCTGCCGCTTCTCGCGATCGTGTCCGTCTCGGTGGCGTCGGGGCTGTACTTCGGCCTGTACCGGACGGATGCCCGCACCGGCGACGACGCGGCGCTCGCGGCGCTCGACGCCGCCACCGCCGGATCGGAGGCACTGCTGTCCTACTCTCCGGACACGATCGACGCGGATCTCGAGACCGCCAAGTCGTATCTGACCGGGGATTTCCTCACGTACTACACGGAGTTCACCGATCGGGTCGTCGCGCCGGCCGCGCGCGAGAAGTCGGTGACCGCGACCGCCTCGGTCGTGCGCGCGGCGGTCTCGGACCTGCAGGCGGGTGCGGCCACCGTGCTGGTCTTCACCAATCAAGTGACCGCGAGCGCCGACAGACCCGACCCGACGGCGATGTCGAGCAGCGTGCTCGTGTCGCTGACCGAGGTCGACGGCAGGTGGCTCATCTCCGCGTTCGATCCGGTGTGACCGGTCTGCTCATCCGGTGACGACGAGACAGAACACGTGGCCACCCGGGTCGCGGTAGGTGCGGAACGTCGGGCTCGGATTCGGTCCGATCACGCGGACCGCGCCGTGCTGCAGTGCCCAGCGCTCCGCGGCCTCGAGGTCGGTAACCGCCAGGTCGAGGTGGGCGCGCAGCGGCACGGTTTCGGCGGGCCAGCTCGGGGGGACGTGTCCGGGTGCCCGCTGGAACGCCAGTCCTCCTCCGGCCGGTGCCCGCAGCTGAACCCAGTCGTCGTCGGGGGCGTCGGAATCCGGTTCCCAGCCCAGCAGCGCGGCGTAGAACGCGGCCAGACCGCGCGGGTCGGGAGTGTCGAGTACGAACACCTGCAGACCGATCTCGGGGCGTGACATGCCGCCATGGTGCTCCCCGCGCCGCCGGACCGCAGCTGTTCGGCAGAAGGGGCGATCGGGTGCCCCGCTACCGGACGCCCTCCGGGGCGACCTCCCGAAGCACATCGGCGAGCGCGCGATAGTCCTCGGCGCGCCCGCTCGACGAACGGAACACGAGACCGATCGTGCGGCCCGGAACCGGTTCGGCGAATCGCGCGACCGCGAGATCGCCGGTGGCGCACTCGACCGCGACCGACGACGCCGGAATGAGCGTGACGCCGAGGCCGCCGGCGACGCAGCGCACGACCGTGGCGAGGGAGGTCGCCCGGGTGTCGCCGGAGAGCGGATGCGCGTCCACAGAGCGGCACAGGTCCAGGGTCTGGTCCCGGAGGCAGTGGCCCTCGTCGAGGAGCAGCAGCGGGAGTTCGTCGAGCACGGTCAGCGGTACGTCGTCCCGACCGGCGAGCGCGTGGTTCGGGGGTACGACGAGCACGAAGTCCTCGGCATAGAGCGGTATCTCGATCAGGCCGGTCGATCCGGACGGCAGCGCGAGCACCGCGACGTCGAGGGTCCCCGCGCGCAGCGACTCGAGCAGCCGGGCCGTCTGGTCCTCGATGACGTGCAACGACAGCGACGGCATGCGGGTCCGCAGTTCGGGCAGCAGCGTCGGCAGCACGTAGGGCGCCACGGTGGGGATCAGGCCGAGACGCAGTGGTCCGGTCAGCGGATCGGTGACGCCCGCGGCGGCGGCGACGAATCCGTCGGCCGCGTCGACGATGGCCTTGGCCTGGCTCAGGAGGCGCGCACCGTCCGGGGTCACCAGCACGCGGCGGGTGCTGCGTTCGATCAACTGCACGCCGAGACCGGACTCCAGGGCCGCGAGTCCCTGCGACAGCGTCGGCTGGCTCACGTTCAGGCGCGCAGCCGCCGTCCCGAAGTGACGGTGGGTCGCAACCGCGACGAAGGCACGGAGCTGCGACAGGGTCGGCTGATACTGCTGATCGGACACGCCTATCAGTATATCCCGACCGATAGATTTCCCTTTAGACTCGGGCGCGACGAACGAATACAGCGGGGGTTACTGTTCGTTCATGACGATTCAGGTCGACGTCGTCCGGGTCTTCACCGACGACCGCGGAGAACACGGCAACCCGCTCGGCATCGTGCTCGACGACGACGTGGACGCCGCCGACCGTCAGCGGATCGCGGCCGAACTCGGGTACAGCGAAACGATCTTCGTCCGACCGCCCGGACCCGGCGGGACGCGCGCCCAGGCCCGAATCTTCACTCCCGCGAAGGAACTTCCGTTCGCCGGTCATCCCACGGTCGGATTGTCCTGGTGGCTCCGCGATCGCGGAACCCCGATCGACACCCTCGAGGTCCCGGCCGGGCCGGTCGCGGTGCGCTACGACGGGGATCTCACCTGGGTGGGTGCGCGTGCGGACTGGGCACCGCCGTTCGTGCTCGATCAGCGGCTGGCCCCCGAAGACGTGGACCGGTGCAGCTCCGGAGACTTCGCCGATGCAGCCGAGTGGTATGTGTGGGCCTGGACCGGGGAAACAGCCGGAACCGTCCGGGCACGGATGTTCGCGCCCGCGTTCGGCATTCCCGAGGACGAGGCGACCGGGGCCGCTGCGGTCCGGCTCACCGCCCACCTCGGCCGGGACCTCGACATCACCCAGGGACGCGGATCGCGGATCCGGACGGCCTGGCTGTCGGACGGGCGAGTCGAGGTCGGCGGTCGCGTCGAACGCTGCGAGTCACGCTCCTTCGCCCGCTGACCGCCGCCCGGCCGCGAGATCCTCCTCGCTGAGGAGGACTTCGATTTCCCTTCCGAACTCGACTCCGGGTGCCAGCGGAAGGCGATCACCGCTCCAGAACCGGCCCGGGTCGTACCAGTTGCTGCCCCGCCGCCGCTGTTCGAGCAGACCCATCTCCTCCATCGTCATCCCGACGACCTCGGCGCAATAGGCGCTCTCGATGCTCACGTCCGACGGCTTCCGGAGCCGCGGCAGGCGACCGGCGAACCAGCGGCCCGTCAGTTTCGCGGTGGACGGGAACGGCGTGCCGTCGAGCCGCGCGATCGACCGCAGCAACTGGTCCTCCTGCTCCGGGCTGATCTGCGTGGAGATCTGCCGGAGCCAGCCCCGCTGCCCGTACCGGGCGCTCCACACCTGCACCGCACTGCGCAGATCGTGCAACTGCACGCCGCGCTGGTGCCGGCCGGTCCACATGTCGGGCAGGCTCTTTCCGAGCTCGGCGTGCCACATCAGCGGCGGCAGGTCGTCGAGGACGACCGCCATTCCGACGTGATTGACCGGCGCGTTCGTCAACGCCTGGATCGCACGATCGGCTCCGCTGCTGCCCCGGAAGATCCACAGGTCACCGGTGCGGGTGATCGCCACCGCCTCGTCGAGCGTGATCCGGGATCGTGTCGCGCTGTGCTCCATGCCCGACAGCCTTCCATGCCCGGGTGACCGGCTCCCGCGACCGGTCCGGCCGGGGTGGCCGGGTAGGCGGGTGGGCCGGGCGACGGACACCGTCGTCCCGATAGGGTCTGGGCCATGGCACTTCGGGGCAGGCAGTGGTGGAAGCTGGTCGGACTGGCCGGTGTGGTCGGCGTCGCGGCGACCGGCGCGGTCGCGGTGCGTGTGGAACGCAGGCGGCGGGGTTACACCCCGGACGAGGTGCGCTCGGTGCTGCACGAGCGGTACGCGCAGGCGACGGCCGCGCACGACTCCGCGGGCGAGGTTCCGCTGACGGAGATTCCGGCGACACCGGTCACCCGGCTGCGCCGGACACTGCGCAGGCTGTTGCGCCGCCGCTGACGCAGTCAGCCCAGTGCCACCGCTGACGCAGTCAGCCCAGTGCCACCGCTGACGCAGTCAGCCCAGTGCCACCGCTGACGCAGTCAGCCCAGTGCCACCGCTGACGCAGTCAGCCC
>Ga0182742_1003002_pt1 | contig 17334 bp, 16 predicted proteins | sample eDN5th37CBELigMG_FD_128880 | JGI IMG/M metagenome (GOLD analysis project Ga0182742, IMG submission 128880) | Enriched Miracle-Growth compost microbial communities from Emeryville, California, USA - eDNA 5th pass 37_C BE-Lig MG (version 2)... ...
GATTTTCCCGAGCATGATCTCCAGCGGCGTGATCGGCATCGCCAGCAACGATTCCATCGTGCCACGCTCGATCTCGCGCGTGACCGAAAGGGCCGTGAAAATTAGCATCGTCATGGTCAGGATGGTGCCGACCAGCCCCGGCACGATATTGAGCGCTGTTTCCGCCGCGGGATTGTATCGGGCATGGGTGCGGAACTCGAAAAGCGGGGCGCTGCTCGGCGGCAAGGCGCGATCGTTTTGCAGCGCTGTCCGCACGAGTTGGCCAAGCGCACCCAGCGCTGTGCCCGAGGCCATCGGATCGGTCGCATCGGCCGCGACCAGCAGTGATGGCCGCTCGCCCCGCCGAATTGCCCGTTCAAAGCCGCGCGGAATTTCGACACCGAACAAAACGGTGCCGGACGCCAACAGGCGATCAAATTCGGCCTCGTCCTCAACCTGATGTGTGACCTTGAAATAGCGCGTGTTCTGCAGCGCCTTGAGCACCGAGCGGCCGAGATCGCTATGTTCCTGCAGCAGTACCGCGGTCGGCAGATTGCGCGGCGTGGTATTGATCGCATATCCGAACAGGACGAGCTGCATCAGCGGGATCATCACGATCATCGCAAACGACACCCGGTCGCGGCGAAGCTGGATGAATTCCTTGATCAGCATCGCCGCGGTGCGCCGCCAGAACGCGGTCCAGCGCGGGACTCTGGCGTCTGACGCCACCGACGGCGCGCTAGGAGGCGACGCGGTCATTGGAAATTGTCCCTGGCCCGGCTCATCAGATCGATGAACACGTCTTCCAGGGTCGGCTCGGAGGCTTTCCAAGTGAGGCCCGGCCGGTCGCGATAGGGTTTGATCGCGGCCTCGAGCGCCGCGGCGTCGCGGCCCGAGACATGCAGACTGTTGCCGAATGGCGCGATCATGTCGATGCCGCGCTTGCCCTGCAATTCGTGCAGGAGAGTATTCACATCGGGCCCGGTGACGTCGTAGGTGGTCAGCCCCGCCTGGCGGATCACCGCGTCCACGGTGCCGTGCGTGAGCAGGTCGCCATAGGCGATATACGCAATCTCGTGGCAGCGCTCGGCCTCGTCCATGTAATGGGTCGAGACCAGCACCGTCAGTCCTTCCGCAGCGAGCGCATGGATCTCATCCCAGAACTCGCGCCGCGCCTTCGGATCGACGCCTGCGGTCGGCTCGTCGAGCAGAAGGAGCTGCGGCGACGGCAGCGTACAGGCGCCAAGCGCGAGCCGCTGCTTCCAGCCGCCCGACAATTCGCCGGCAAGCTGCTCGTCGCGGCCGTTCAGACCAAGCCGCGCGATCATGTCCCGCGCGGCCTGCGCCGGATTGCGCATGAGATGCAGCCGCGCGACGAATTCCAGGTTCTCGCGCACCGACAGGTCCTGATATAGGCTGAAACGCTGCGTCATGTAACCGACATGCAGCTTGATCTGGTCGGCCTGCGTGCGGATGTCGTAGCCGAGACACGTGCCGTCACCCTTGTCGGGCGTGAGCAGGCCCGTGAGCATGCGGATGGTCGTGGTCTTGCCCGACCCGTTCGGCCCGAGGAAACCGTAGATGGTGCCCTTCCTCACCTGCATCGAGAGATCGCGCACGACGACCCGGCTGCCGAACGCCTTCGTCAGGCCGTGCACGTCGATTGCGATATCCGGGTCGACGGTCATCTCGTCCCCGTGATCACTTCGGAGCAGCCCTTGGCGCCAGCGTCACATCGACGGGCTGCCCGACCCGCAGTGCTGTTGGTTCGTTCGGCAGCGCCTCGATCAGGTAAACCAGCTTGTGGCGCTCCTGCACCGAATAGATCACCGGCGGAGTATATTCGGCATATTGCGAGATGAAGCTGATCTTGCCGGTCAAGTCCGGCGGGCAGCCGTCGCAGCTGAAGCTGATCGGATCGTCGATCGCAATGCGAGCCAGCATCGGCTCGGCTACATAGAAACGCACCTTCACGTTGCCGGGCGGCAGCAGAGAGACGACCGGACGGCTGGCCGGCACCGTTTCGCCGGCTCGGTAATACACCTGCTGCACGAGCCCATCGACCGGACTGAGACCGCGCCGGCGCGCAAGGCGCGTCTTGGCCGCGTCGAGCCGCGCCTGCGCTTCCAGATAGAGCGCCTGCGCGACATCGAAATCCTTCTGCGTCCCTGACTTGCTTTGCAGCAGCTGCCGGGCCCGTTCGAAAGCCTGTTTCGTATTTGCGAGCGTCGCCTGCGCGATCCCGAGATCGGCTCGCTGCAAATCCTCGTCCAGCACGAACAGCAACTGTCCCTTGTCCACCGAATCCCCCTGCCGCACTAGCATCTGTTCGATGCGACCCTGCTCGTCGGGGCTGACGAAGATGAAATCGCCCTCGATCCAGCCCTGCACGATGTCGTCGTTGCCGTCGCTGCAGGCCGCAACCAGCATGCAAAGCGCGGCGCAGGCCGCACCGAGCCATCGCCGGCCGTTCATGACTCGTCTCCGTCACGTTCGAGGAGAATGTCGATATGTGCCTTCAACATCGCACACGCATCGAGCGGCTGCAGATGTCCGAACACGCTGTTCCAGACCACCGCGACCAGCAGCGGCGCGGCCAGCAACTGGGGAAATTCGACCAGCGCACGGTGCCGCAATTCGCCCCGATCCACCGCGCGCTGCAATATCGCACGCAGACCAATGAAAACCCGGCTCAGAACTTCCCGATGGTAGAATTCCGCAAGAGCGGGAAAGCGAATGCCCTCCGAGATGACCAGGCGAATGATGTCCTTGCGCCTCGTGCCGAGCACTTCCCGCGCCAGGATATCGACGAGACCGTGCGCCAGTTCGCGGAACGGGACGTCGACATGCGCAAGCCCTTCCAGATTTCCGACCAGCGGCGACAGCATCGAGCGCGCCAATTCCTGAAACAACGCCTCCTTGTCGGCGAAGTAGAGATAGATCGTGCCTTTGGCGACGCCGGCGCGCCTGGCGATGTCATCGAGACGCGCGGCGGCGAAGCCCTGCGATGAAAACTCCTCCAGCGCCGCGGCCAGGATCGCCTCACGCCGGGCGGCGCTGCGGACTTCACGCGCGGTGCGAGGCGGCGCGTCTGCCTCGCCCCGCGGCTTTACGGGTGCCGTACCAGCGGGTGTGGGAGCAGCGTTGCGTCGAGCCTTGGTGCCCATGATTCAACCAAATTTGACTGACCAGTCAGTCATAATTATGGCCCCACGGTCAGGCAAGCAGCGTCACCTACACGATGCCGTGACCCATAACATCCCTTTAAAATCAGTCAGTTACCGATCCCACGCGAATTTAGTCACACGCAAAGGTGCGGATGACGCAGTCCTTCCCGCCATTGCGGTGGCGCTCTCGCAGCGCGTGGTTCTGATGGCGGCCAGCGCCCCGCCAGTCGCTTAGCCGTACGGTCCGCACGCGTTCGAGAGCTCGACCGCCAAAGCCATGCAGGAGCTTTTCATTGTGGCGACCACCTTGCAGTTCCGGCCGCTGCATTTTGCCAGAGCAGCCGCTTTCGCCAGCGCCGGGCTGGCATAGCCGCGCGCATAGCCATAGGCGCCGCACCCACCGATCGCGAGCACGCCATCCGCAAGGACCGCTGCGGGCATGATCGTCGGGGCAATCAGCAGCGCGGCACCAATCGTCGCGCTGAGCGCACGCATCCCCCTCTCCTCCCCGGAGTTTCCCCGCCGGACAGAACGATGAGTCGGCAGCAGCGCGCACCGGCGCGCGGCATTCAGCCGCGTTCGAGCTCGGCTTTCACCGCATCGAGCGCTTCGGGCGTGTCGACATCGATGAGCGCGCCGCTGCCGGTCGCCGGCACTTCGACCACCGCCTCGTTGTATTTCGCGATCAGTTGGCGCGCGCCGACATCGCCGGTAAGAGCCATCAATTCGGGGAAAAAGCGCCGCGACCACAGCACCGGATTGCCGCGCTTACCGTCGATCACCGGCGCCGCGATCAGTGCGCCCTTTTCTGCATCGTAAGCGGCAATCAGCCGGTCGATCAGCGCGGCATCAACCTGCGGCATGTCCGCCAGCATCACCACGGCGCCGTCGATATCCTCCGGCAAGGCGGCAAGGCCGGCGCGCAGTGACGTGGACAGACCATCCCCGAATTCGGGATTGTTGACCAGTTGTACTGGCAGTTCTCGCAGAGCATCTGCGATGGTCTCGCTTTGGTGGCCGGTGACGACCACAACCGGCCTCGCCTTCGAGGCCAACGCCGCATCCGCGGCAATCCGCGCCAGCGGCTTGCCCATCACCGTGGCCAGAAGCTTGTTCGGTCCGCCCATGCGGGTGGAGCGCCCGGCCGCCAGGATAACCGCAGCGAAGCGGCCGCGCTGCGGCGGCAGCGGCTCCTCGCGCGGCTGCGGCCGCGTGACGATCTCCATCAGCAGGCCGCCGACCCCCATGCCGGTGATGTCCGCGCGGGTGACGGGCAATCCAGCAAGAAGGCGCATCAGGACCCAATCGAACCCGTTTTCCTTCGGCGATCGCGCGCAGCCCGGTGCGCCGAGCACGGGACGGCCATGTGTGGAGCCGATCAACATCAGGTTGCCCGGATCGACCGGCATGCCGAAATGCTCGATCGTGCCGCCGACCGCCTCGATCGCGGCGGGAATCACGTCGCGGCGGTCGGCGATGGCGGACGCGCCGAACACGATCACCATTTCCGCGCCTTCGTTCTCGATCTCCCGGATGGCTTTCGCAAGCAGTGCCTCGTCATGGGGCACGCGCCGCTCGGCGACAATGTTCGCACCGGCGGGCGCCAGCCGCTCGCGGGTGATCTTCAGGGTCTTGTCGATCACCTTCGGCGACAGGCCGGGCAGCATGGTCGAGACCACGCCGACCTTCCTGATCCGGTAGGGCGCGACGCTCACCAGCGGCCCTGCGGATTGCACGGTCTGCATCGCGTTGCGGAAAACATCTTCCGGCACGGCAAACGGAATGATCTTCACCGTTGCGATCATCTCGCCCTCGACCACCGGCTTGTAGGCCGGCAGAGTCGCCACGGTGACGGCTTCGTCGATACGGTTCATCGCATCAACCTGGTCGCGATCGACCACAAGGACGCCCGCCATCTCCGCGAACAGATTGCAGCGCCCGGTGAACGCCCGGTCAGTGCGAACCCGCGCCCCCGTTGCAGCCTGCGCAATGGCGGCCGCCGCCTCGTCCTCCGACACGTCGCCCGGCTCGAGCCGCGCCACCACGATCTCGGAGATGCCCGCAGCTTTCAGCGCCGCCACGTGGGACGGCTCGATCACCGTCCCCTTCTTGAGCACCAGCGAGCCTTCGCGGATGGTGTGGACCGCAGTGCCGCCAAGGGCTTCCTCGGGCGGGACGGGACCGAATTTCATGACACCTCTCTTTCACATTTCCCTTGAAAGGGGAGGTCGAGGGCCGAGCGGAGCGAAGGCCGTCGGGTCGGGGTCTTCATGCCTGCCAATTTCAAGCGGGTCATGCCCCCTCCCCGGCTCGCGCGAGGGCGCGCGCTGAGCCTCCCCTTTCAGAGGAGGGTGCAGAACGAAGCTTCTCCGGCGATTGCCGCATCCGCGCGGTGATCTGGGCCATGATCGCAACCGCGATTTCCGGCGGCGACACCGCACCGATGTCGAGCCCGATCGGCGCATGGATGCGCGCGATCTCGTTATCGCCGATGCCCTGCGCCTTCAGCCGCTCGACCCGGCGGCCGTGCGTCTTTCGCGAGCCGAGCGCACCGATATAGAAGCAGTCCTTCGACAGCGCGTGCAGCAGCGCCGGATCGTCGATCTTCGGGTCGTGCGTGAGCGCAACGAAGGCGGTGTATCTGTCGATATTGAGCCCCGGCAGCGCCTCGTCGGGCCATTTCGCGATCACCGGCACCTCCGGAAAGCGCTCCTGCGTGGCGAACGCGGTGCGCGGGTCGACGATGGTCACGTCGTAACCGAGAAGCCTGGCGATCGGTGCCAGCGCCTGGCTGATATGGACCGCCCCGGTGATGACAAGTTTGGGCGGCGGCGCATAGACCGTGAGAAACACCTTGCCGGCCGGCGTCTCCGCCATGCCGCTCTTGCCGCTGCGGATGTGAGCTTCGATCAGATCCTTGAGGGGATCGCTGGCAACTTCACCGGCTTTGACGAGTCGCTGCTCGCCGCTTTCGACATCGGTGATGACGACGGCCGCGCGCCGGTTGGAGCGTTCGGCATTGAGGGCGGCGAGGATTGAGAGTTTCATTGTTCGCCCTCCACAAGCCGCTCACGCGCACGCACCCCCCTCCCGACCGCCTGCGGCGATCGACCTTCCCCGCAAGGGAGGAGGTTGCTCCGAGATTGCGGCGCAGCCGCTGCAACAAGATCCAGTCTCAATCCACCTTCTCCACATAGACGCGGATGGTGCCGCCGCAGGAGAGCCCGACCTTCCACGCCGTTTCGTCGGCGACGCCGAATTCCAGCGTCTTGGGCTTGCCGCTCTCGATCACGTCGATCGCTTCCGTCACCACCGCGCCCTCGACGCAGCCGCCCGAGACGGAGCCCAGGAAGTTCCCGTCTTCGTCGATCACGAGATTTGAGCCGACCGGCCGTGGCGCCGAACCCCAGGTCTCGACCACGGTCGCGAGCGCAACGCCCTTGCCGGACTTGCGCCAGTCCTCGGCGGCTCTGAGGATGTCTTCGTCCGTCGCCAATGATGGGTGAGTCATCTCAGTCATCTCCAGCCGATCTTTAAATCCTCGCGTCGAACACGAACCTGCCCGAAAACCGGTTCGGACCTTCCGGTTCGCGCCCTACGCAACCTTGTTCAACCAGTACTTCGCCTCCGCCTTGCCGTCGCCGTCGGACGACAGCGCCCGGCACAAATCCTTCATCGCATTGAGATTGTGAATCGGACGCAATTCGTCAACATACGGCAGCATCACCTTGATGCCGCTCGCTTTTGCCTCGAAGCCCTCGAACCGCAGCAGCGGATTGAGCCAGATCAGGCGGCGGCAGGAGCGATGCAGCCGGTCCATCTCGAAGCCGAGCTGGTTGCCGGGCTCGCGCTCGAGCCCGTCGGTGATCAGCAGCACCACCGCGCCCTGCCCGAGCACGCGCCGCCCCCAGTCGCGGTTGAAGGCGGCGAGCGAGGGAGCGATCCGGGTGCCGCCCGACCAGTCCAGCACCCCGCCGGAACAGGCCGCGAGCGCTTCGTCCGGATCCTTCTGTTTCAGCGCGCGCGTGACATTGGTCAGACGCGTCCCGAACAGGAATGTCGAGACGCGCTTGCGCGCATCCGTCACTGCATGCAGGAAATGCAGGAACAGCCGCGTATACTGGCTCATCGAGCCGGAGATATCGAGCAGCGCCACGATCGGCGGCTGGCGCGTCCTGGGCCCGAGATATTTGAGATCGATCACCGCCCCGCCCGCTTTCATGCTCGAGCGCAGCGTGCGGCGCAGGTCGATCATATGGCCATGCGGCGAGACCTTCAGACGGCGCGTCTTCACCTCATCGAGCGGCAGCACCAGCCTCGCGATCGCCTGTCTCGCTTCAGCGATCTCCGCAGCCGACATCTGCGCGAAATCCTTCTTCTCCAGAACCTCGCGATCGGAGACGGTGAGGCGCGCGTCGATCTCGACCTCCTTCTTCTTTTCATCCGCAGGCTTCTGCTGGCTCTTGAACATCGCGTCCAGCACGCGCTTGGCGGCCGGTGGCGGCGGCGCATTGTCGGGCTGCGGCACCACCTGCGGCAGCATCATCGCCATCAGCTGATCGAAATAGGCGCGCTTGCGGAAGAAAATGCGGAACGCCTGGTCGAACAGGATCGTATGCTCGTGCCGTTTGACGAAGACCGCGTGAAGCGTCCAGTAGAAATCCTCGCGATTGGTGATGCCGGCGACACGCAGCGCTTCGAGCGCATCCATCACCGAGCCGGGGCCCACCGGAATGCCGGCTGCGCGCAACGCGCGCGCGAAATAGACGATATTCTCGGCGAGCCGGCCGGGTGCTGCCGTGTCCGCTGACGATTGCTCCGTCTCACCTCCCCCCTTGAGGGGGAGGTCGGCGAGCGTAGCGAGCCGGGAGGGGGGTAAGCGATCAGGCATGGCGGAGATGAGGTGGGCAACAACCACCCCCCTCCCCAACCCTCCCCCGCAAGGGGGGAGGGAGCGCACCGAACGCGCCGCTCTCGCTCCGTCTATCCGCAAGCAAAAGCATCGCGTGTCCTACTCCGCCGCCTTCATCTGGGCGCGCACGTCGTCCAGCAGTTCCTTCACCTTGGTGCCATCCAGCCGCGCGATATCGTCCTGATACTTGAGCAACACGCCGAGCGTGTCCGATACCGTCGCCGGATCGAGCGCCACCACGTCAAGTTCGGACAAGGCCGTCGCGAAATCCAGCGTCTCGGCGACGCCCGGCGCCTTGAACAGCTCCAGCCTGCGCAGCCGTTGCACGAAATGGACGATCTCGGCCGACAGCGTCTGGTCGATCCCCGGCACCCTGGTGCGTACGATGGAGAGTTCACGCTCGGCGTCCGGATAGCCGACCCAGTGATAGAGGCAGCGGCGCTTGAGCGCGTCGTGGATTTCGCGGGTCCGGTTCGAGGTGATGATGACGATCGGCGGATGCTCGGCTTTCACCGTGCCGAGTTCGGGGATCGTCACCTGATAATCGGCCAGCACTTCGAGCAGAAACGCCTCGAAGGCTTCGTCGGTGCGGTCGAGTTCATCGATCAGAAGCACCGGCGCACCCGCGGCACTCGGTTCGAGCGCCTGCAGCAGCGGCCGCTTGATCAGAAAGCGTTCCGAGAACACGTCATGCTCAAGCCGCCCGCGATCGGTACTTCCCTCGGCCTCGCCGAGCCGGATCGCGATCATCTGCGCGGCGTAATTCCATTCGTACACCGCGGCCGAAATATCGAGCCCCTCGTAGCATTGCAGCCGGATCAGCTTGCGGCCCAGGGTTTGCGCGAGCACCTTTGCGATCTCGGTCTTGCCGACGCCGGCTTCGCCTTCAAGAAACAGCGGGCGGCCCATTTTCAGTGCGAGAAAAAGCACCGTTGCGAGCGACCGGTCGCCGACATATTGCCCGGCGGTGAGCAGCTTCAGCGTGTCGTCGATGGAGGCCGGAAGGGGGCGCGGGGTGGATGTCGTCAAGCGAGAACCTCAAATGAACCGGTCATTCCGGGACGGCCGCCGATGGCGCGAATCCACAGCCACGACCTGGCGTATGGATTCCGGGCTCGCAGCTTCGCTGCGCCCCGGAATGACGGGATATGCCAGCTTGCCCGGCACAGCGTCCAGCCTACATATAAGCCAGCTTTCGCCGATCGCGAACGGATCAACCAAGGAGGCAGCCATGCCGCAGACGCCCGCCGAGCCCATCGATTCGGGCGTCCGGATCGGCCATGTGCATCTTCGGGTCGCCGACCTCGAGCGGGCGCTGCCGTTTTACCGTGACGTGCTCGGCTTCGAGGAGACATTCCGCCGTCCCGGCGCGGTGTTCATGTCAGCCGGCGGCTATCATCATCATATCGCGCTCAACACCTGGGAGAGCCGTGGCGGACAGCCGCCGCCGCCGGGCTCGACCGGGCTCTATCATCTCGCAATCCTCTACCCGACCCGCCGGCTCCTTGCCGACGCGCTCCGGCGCGTTGTCGAGGCCGGCATCCAGCTCGACGGTGCGAGCGACCACGGCGTCAGTGAAGCGCTCTATTTGCGCGACTTCGACGACAATGGCGTCGAGCTGTACTGGGACCGCCCGCGCGAGGAATGGCCCAGAGACGAGAACGGCGGGATTCGGATGAAGACCGAGCCGCTGAATTTGAGGGATCTATTGGCGGAGCTGGAGAAAGAGGCGGCGTAACCGCTGCGGAATACCTCGCGACTGCATCACCGCATCGTCTCCAGCGCCGCCGAAGGCTCGGCAATACGACCCACTCAGGTCGGCCCGCTCGTATCCACCCGGCCGGAAACCCACGGTCGGTGGGCCATGGCCGAGTTGGGATTGTCGCCTATATTGAGTATCGAACCTGTAGCCAAAAATTTGCTGGAGAGATTGAATGGCCGAAGCGCGCGTCGAGCGGCGGTTGGCCGCAATCCTGGCGGCGGACGTCGTCGGGTACAGCCGGCTGATGGGCCTCGACGAGGAAGGCACGCTTTCTGCGCTCAAGACACATCGAAGAGAGCGCATCGACCCGAAGATTTCCGAGCATCGCGGCCGGATCGTAAAGACGACGGGGGACGGCGTACTGGTCGAATTTCCGAGCGCCGTGGAGGCCTTGCGTTGCGCCATTGAAATCCAGCGCGCGATTGCCGAGCACAACGCATCTGTCCCTGATGATCGCCGTGTCGAATTTCGGATCGGCATCAATGTCGGTGACATCATTATCGACGATGACGACATCTTTGGTGACGGGGTCAACATTGCCGCCCGCGTAGAGCCGCTGGCCTCCTCCGGCGGAATTTGTCTGGCTGACGCTGCGTACCAGCAGATCAAAGGAAAACTCGTCTTCGACACCAGCAGCATGGGCGAGTACCAGTTGAAGAACATCGCACAGCCGGTACGCGTCTATTCCGTCCGCCTCGATGCGGACCGCTCGTCGCGCACGGCCGGATTGTCGGACAGGCCCTCCATCGCCGTCTTGCCTTTCGACAACATGAGCGGCGAGCCGGAGCAAACATATTTCTCGGAGGGAATTACCGAGGACATCATCACCGAGCTGTCGCGGTTTCCCGACCTGTTCGTGATCGCGCGAAACTCCACCTTTGCCTACAAGGGCAAGGGCATAAAGGTGCAGGAGATCGCACGCGACCTCGGCGTGCACTATGTCCTTGAAGGCAGCGTGCGCAAGTCGGCCAATCGGGTGCGGGTGACGGCGCAATTTATTGATGCGGCAACCGAGGCCCATCTCTGGGCGAACCGGTTCGATCGCGAGATAACCGACATCTTCGACATTCAGGACGAGATTGCGCGCACGGTCGCGGCCACCGTGTCCGGACGGGCCAGCGCGGCTTTCGCCCAACGCGTCTTTTCCAAGCCGCCCGAAAACATGGCCGCCTGGGAATACGTTCTCGCTGCCAAGGTGCTGCATCACCGCGGCGAGCGCGACGACAACGCCAAAGCGCAGCGCCTCATCGATCGGGCGATCGAAACCGATCCGGCCTTCTCGGTCGCGCATGCCTGGAAATGCTGCATCCTGGGCCAGGCCTGGGAACGCGGCTTCGGCGAGTTTTCGCAACTCTATCCCGTCGCTATCGCCGAATTGCACACGGCCATTGCGCTCGATCCCAACGATCTCGAAGCCAACCGGGTGATGTGCGAAGCTTACATGGCAGATCGCAAGCTCGATGACGCAAGGCGCCACAACGATCGCGCCTATGCGATCAATCCGAACGATCCACGCATCGTCGCCCAGCGGGGCGAACTCCTGACATGGTTCGGGCAAGCCGAGGAAGGAGCCGAGTGGATCCGCACAGCGATGCGGCTTGATCCTTTCGAAATCCATTCCCGCGCCCACCTGCTCGGTCGCGCGCTTCTGAACCAGGGACGATACCGTGATGCTGCGGAAGCCTATGCGGCCAACCCCAAGCCGCGCTGGTCGCGCCGTGCCGAGCATGCCGCAGCACTCGCGTTGGCAGGCGAGATGGAAGCCGCAAAGGCGCAGGCGGCGGAGGTCTTGCGGCTCAATCCGAATTTCTCGCCGGCCGATTACGTGGCGTCATTACCTTTTGTGCGCGCTGAGGACGCGGAGCGGATGAGGGACGGGCTGAGACAATGCGGCTTTGGAGACTAAGAAAGCGAAAATACTCAAGGACGCGAGGCGATCCGGGTGACAGTTGCGGGCGGCCAGAGAAAGAGAGCGAGAGAGAGCAAGCCCCCCTCACCCCAGCCTCTCCCCCCCAAGGGGAGAGGGAGCACGCCAATGTGCGGCGCCGTTTTGGTCAGCGAGAGGCTACTCGTCCTCGCCGCCCCGCTCATTCGCAGCCGCCACCGCGCGGCGCGCCATCACGCCGACGAGATGCGCGCGGTATTCGGCCGAGCCGTGGATGTCCGAGTTCATGCCGTCCGGCGATAGCGTGATGCCCTCGAGCGACTTCGGCGAAAAGCGCTTCTTCAGCGCCTCCTCGAATTCCGGCACGCGGAATACGCCGTTCGCACCGGCGCCGGTCGCCGCCACGCGGATTTCCGAGGAACGCTTCGACACGAACACGCCGACCAGCGCAAAGCCCGAAGCGGGATGCTTGAACTTCTGGTAGGCCGCCTTTCTCACGATCGGGAAGCTGATCTCGGTGATGATCTCGCCGTCCTCGAGCGCGGTCTCGAACATGCCCTTGAAGTAGTCGTCGGCCGCGATCTTGCGCTTGTTGGTGACGATGGTGGCGCCAAGGCCTAGCACCGCGGCGGGATAATCCGCATTCGGGTCGTTGTTGGCGACCGACCCGCCGATGGTGCCGCTGGCGCGGACATGCGGATCGCCGATCGAATCCGGCACGCTCGCGAGCGCCGGCATCACCTCGAGCAATTCCTTGGAATTGGCGACATCGCGATGCTTCGTCATCGCCTTGATCGTGACCGTGCGCGGCGTCACCTCGATGCCCGACAGGCCTTCGATCTTCGACAGGTCAACGAGAAGCTTCGGGGCGGCGAGCCTCTGCTTCATCACCGGGATCAGCGAATGACCGCCGGCCAGCGCCTTGGCATCCTCGTTGCCGGAGAGCAGCGCCACCGCCTGCTTCACGGTGGTCGGACGCTCGAACTTGAATGCATACATGGTGCGTTCCCCTTACGTATCTCTCGAAATCACGCGGCCTGGGCCGGCGCACTCTGCTTCAGCGCGCGCCAGACCGCGGCCGGCGTCGCCGGCATGTCGATATGTTCGGTGCCGATGGCGTTGGTGATGGCGTTCATGACCGCGGCCGGAGCCGCAATTGCACCCGCCTCGCCGCAGCCCTTCATGCCGAGCGGATTGGACGGGCATTTCGTTTCGGTCATGCCCACCTGGAAGGTCGGAAAGTTCTCGGCGCGCGGCATGGCGTAATCCATGAACGAACCGGACATGAGCTGGCCGTCCTTGTCATAGACCGCATGCTCCAGCAGCGCCTGGCCAACGCCCTGGGCGATGCCGCCATGAACCTGACCTTCGACGATCATCGGATTGATGACAGTGCCGAAGTCGTCGACCGCGGTCCAGCGGTCGATTCGCACCGCGCCGGTGTCGGGATCGACCTCGAGCTCGCAGATGTGGCAGCCGGCCGGGAAAGTGAAATTGGTCGGGTCGTAGAAGGCGCCTTCCTTCAGTCCCGGCTCGATTTCACTGGTCGGGAATTTGTGTCCGACATAGGCCGCCAGCGCGAGATCGCCGAAGCCGATCGACTTGTCGGTGCCGGCGACCGAGAACATGCCGTCCTTGAACTCGATGTCGCCTTCGGCGGCTTCAAGCAAATGCGCCGCGATCTTCTTGGCCTTGGCCTCCACCTTGTCGAGCGCCTTGACGATCGCCGACATGCCGACGGCGCCTGAGCGCGAGCCATAGGTGCCCATGCCGAACTGCACCTTGTCGGTGTCGCCATGCACCACCGTGACATTGTCGATCGGAATGCCCAGCCGCTCGGAGACCAGCTGCGCGAACGTGGTCTCGTGACCCTGCCCATGCGCATGGCTGCCGGTGAGAACTTCCACCGAGCCGGTCGGATTCACCCGCACCTCGGCGGATTCCCACAGGCCCACGCCGGCGCCGAGCGAGCCGACCACCGCCGACGGCGCAACCCCGCACGCCTCGATATAGGTCGAATAGCCGAGTCCACGCAGCTTGCCGCGCCTGGCGCTCTCGCGCTTGCGCTGCCGGAATCCCTTCACATCGTGGATATCCATCGCCTTGGCGAGCGAGGCGTCGTAGTCGCCTGCGTCATAGAGCGAGGCGACCACGGTCTGGTACGGGAAGCTCCGCACGAAATTCTTCCGGCGCAGCTCCGCTGGATCGACGCCAAGTTCGCGCGCGGAGACTTCCATCAGCCGTTCGACCACGAAGGTCGCTTCCGGCCGCCCGGCCCCGCGATAGGCGTCGACGGGCACCGTATTGGTATAAACCGAATCGACCTCGCAATAGATCGAGGGGATGTCGTACTGCCCTGACAGCAGCGTCGCGTAGAGATAGGTCGGCACCGCCGACGAGAAGGTCGACATATAAGCGCCGAGATTGGCGATCGTCTTCACCCGCATGCCGACGATCTTGTTGTTCTCGTCGAAGCCGAGCTCGGCATGCGTGACGTGATCGCGGCCATGCGCGTCGGTGACGAAGGCCTCCGAGCGGTCGGCGGTCCATTTCACCGGCCGCGCCACCTTCTTTGCGGCCCACAGGCACACGACCTCTTCCGGGTAGATAAAGATTTTCGAGCCGAAGCCGCCGCCGACATCGGGCGCGATCACCCGCAGCTTGTGCTCGGGCGCAACACCGATGAAGGCTGAGATCACCAGCCGCGCCACATGCGGGTTCTGGCTCGTTGTCCACAGCGTGAAATGCTCGGCCCCGACATCGTATTCGGCGACCGCCGCGCGCGGCTCGAGCGCGTTCGGCACCAGGCGATTGTTGATGAAGTCGAGCCGCGTGACGTGCCTGGCTTTCTTCATCGCGCCCGCATTCGCGTCCGGATCGCCGATGTGCCAGCGGTAGATGGTATTATCGGGCGCACATTCGTGGATCTGATGGCAGCCCTTTTTCTGCGCCTCCACCGGATCAATTACGGCCGGCAATATCTCGAAGTCCGTGACGACCTTTTCCGCCGCATCCTTCGCCTGCGCCAGCGTCTCGGCAATCACCACGGCATAGGCGTCGCCGACATGATTCACCTTCCCGGCGGCCAGCGCGGGGTTGGGCGCCATGTTCATCGGCGAGCCATCCCGCGAATTGACCATCCAGCCGCAGATCAGCGAGCCGAGCTTGTCCACCGCAAAATCTTCGCCGGTATAGACCGCGATCACGCCCGGCATCCGCGACGCTTCCGCGGTGTCGATCTTTGTCAGCTTCGCATGCGCATGCGGCGAGCGGATGAAATGGGCGTAGACCTGTCCGGGTCTGGCGTGATCGTCGGTATAGTGGCCCCGACCGGTGATGAAACGCTGGTCTTCCTTGCGGCGCACGGGAGCGCCAATTCCGGTGGCAGTCATGACAGACTCCTTCCCGAATTGTCGAAAAGACGTGTCCTATTTCACCATCGTCATTTCGCCATGGCCTTGGCGCCGGCAGCGATCGCCTTCACGATGTTATGGTAGCCGGTGCAGCGGCAGAGATTACCGTCGAGTTCGTGACGGATGGTCTTGTCGTCGAGATCGTTGCCCTTGCGGTTGACCATGTCGATGGCCGCCATGATCATGCCGGGCGTGCAGAAGCCGCATTGCAGACCGTGATGCTCGCGGAAGGCTTCCTGCATGGGATGCAGGGTTGAGCCATTCGCCACGCCTTCGATGGTGGTGATTTTCGCGCCATCCACCTGCCACGCGAAGGTGGTGCAGCTCTTGCGGGCGACGCCGTCCACATGCACGACGCAGGCCCCGCATTGCGAGGTGTCGCAGCCGACATGGGTGCCGGTAAGCCGGAGATTTTCGCGCAGAAACTGGACCAGAAGCGTGCGCTCATCCACGTCCGCGCTGGTCTGCTTGCCATTCACGGTCATCGTGACGGATGCCATGAGGTCCTCCCTCGGCTGAAATCGCAGTGTTTTTGGCCCGAAACCGGCCGACCCGCTCGCTTCGGAGGCGAAATCTTGCCGTTTTCAGCAACTTGGAACGGGAACAAGTCTTAACAGGCCGCAAGCGCCGGTCAAGCGGCGGCTTGCCCATGCGATCGGCTTCGTCCTTTAATCAGCCCCGGCCCGCGGCCGCGGCCCGTTAGGCGGATATTAGCCACTGCATCGTAGGTAATTTTCGGTTTACAGCTTCGCCATAAACCGACCGCATTGGGTAACGAGTAAAGCGTACATGAAATTTGCACTCGCCCTCGCGGCGGCGTTGATCGCAACGCCGGCCGCCGCACAGTCGCCGGTCAAGCCGACCGCGCTGCTGTTCAATGGGCTGGCGCAATACCAGCCGGGAATCCTGACGCCGCTCGCCGCGCTGGCGAACGACCTGCGTCACCAGGGCTGGCGCGTCGTGATCGACAACCACCTTGGCATCTTCAGCCGCGACGAAGAACCCGTGCTGATCGTGGGGCATTCGGCCGGCGGCGCGCGCGCCTACATGTTCGGCAAGCGCATGGTGGAAGAAGCAAAATTCCATCCGACGATCATCACGCTCGACGCCGCGACGGTGTGGGGCGACGTCTATCGCTGTCCGGTGGAAAGCTGCATCAACATCCACACAGCGACGTATCCCAGAATCCCGGGCTCCTATAACCTGCGCACCAGCAAGATTACCGATTCGATCGTGACCCATGTCACGATCCCGCTGAACCGCGACATCCGCAAAGCGATCCTGAAGCAATCTGCGGATCTGATGCGGGGCGGCTCGCAGCTCACGACGCTGGTTTCGGCTTACAGTCCCGAGCCGCCCAGAGCGGGCCGCTCGCTCGCCGATGCCTGGCGGCGCACCATCGGCCAGCCGCGCGAGACGAATTAGCGCGCAAGGCCTGCAAGCCTTTATTGCGCGCTCTCTATACGGGGCGTCAGCCGGCCTTCACCGCCTCGGCGAATCGGGAGAAGAAATCGTCAGCCATCTTCTTGGCCGCGCCGTTGATCAGGCGCTGGCCGAGCTGAGCCAGCTTGCCGCCGATCTGGGCTTCGACATCGTATTTCAACAGCGTGCCGCCCTCGTGGTCAGACAGGCTTACGGTCGCGCCGCCCTTGGCGAAGCCGGCAATGCCGCCGTCACCCTGCCCGGAAATCTTGTAACCATTCGGCGGATCGATGTCGGACAGCTGCACCTTGCCTTTGAACTTGGCCTTGACCGGGCCGACCTTGTTGACCGCAACCGCTTCGAACTCGTTTTCGCCGACGACATTGAGTTCCTCGCAGCCGGGGATGCAGGCCTTGAGCACTTCCGGATCGTTGAGCTTCGCCCACACCACCTCGCGGCTTGCTTCCAGCGGAATCTCACCCGTCATCGTCATCGCCATCGGCGGTCACTCCATTCGCTAAAGTTCAGGCTGCGGCGACGTAGTCCTCGACGGGACGTACCACCTTGCCATCGATAATCGGCATGCAATCCGGCGGAAAATCCTGGCGGATGCGCCCGCCAGCTTCGGCGACCTTATCAAGAAAGCGCGGCAAATGCGCCATCGCCCCGGTCGGCAGGTCGTGCAACACCATCAGAGTCCAGTTCTCCGGCGTCGCGGCTTGCGCACGGCAATGCGCCAATGCGCGGTCGACCCAGCCGTCTGGATCGGCCCAGTCGCGCGGAATGGAATTCCA
>Ga0182742_1003003_pt1 | contig 17326 bp, 11 predicted proteins | sample eDN5th37CBELigMG_FD_128880 | JGI IMG/M metagenome (GOLD analysis project Ga0182742, IMG submission 128880) | Enriched Miracle-Growth compost microbial communities from Emeryville, California, USA - eDNA 5th pass 37_C BE-Lig MG (version 2)... ...
CTCCTACTATTTCATGACCATACAGCAACCTTTCAGCATAGCTGAAAGGCGTGTGAAATGTTCATTTCACACGAATGAGTCAAAAATCTGGCTTATCAACACAGTACTTTAACAAAGCCAAAATAAAAAGATGTAGATTAGTTAGAATTAATGAAAGCTCCATTTCCTAATGCTATCGAAAAACTAGCAATGATGTCAGGCATCGAAAGTTAAGTACAAAAGCTTTCCTAGGATTAAAGAAGCATTTTTTTTAGAAAACCATACACCTTATGCGTGTTTCCTGACGCGGTCCTATATTTAACAGATGTTTTAGTTATTTTGTCTAATAGCGAGAAAAAAATCTTCATACAGTTTGTGTATTGTTTAGGTTTTTTTTTCTTGTTAATCTAAAAAATATACAGAAAAGTCAGAACTTTCTTATAAGTGGTTATATAAGAAGGTTGGAAAGGTAGTGATATTTCAGTGTTATTTAAAGAAACTGAGTTTCCTTAGAGGGTTAAGATGATAAAGACAAATAAGCAGGAATGTGGATTTGATGTCTTAATTAGTACGAATTCTACTCATATGAATGATTTCTCAGGGTATATGAGTTATGCATATGACTTGTGCAAGGACTAATTATTACATTGGATAAGGACAAGCCTATATGGATGTGAAGAGAGATGAAAGCTAATGGTGCGAAATGATCAAATGGATGCATGAGGAACATATAAGCGGATACAATAATCATTTTGTACAATCAGACAGAAGCAATCCGATGGAATATTCTTCACAAGTAATAATAGTACATATTTTACTTAAATGTACTTAACCAATCAAGCTTGAATAACCACATTTAATGAAAGCGTTTTCCTTGTTGTAAAAAAACTAAACAAAATGTTATCGACTTCAAAGACTGACATTCACTATAAAAAGCTTCATCAATTCTAATTTACAACATGGTTGAAATACACTGGGATTTGACTCCATCAATGCCCGCAGTTTTCCTGGAAGCAACTTATCAAAATATCCGGCCTTAAAATCAAAAAATAATAGTAGGTACTTTCCATTCTATTTTCACTCAAATAGCATAAGTATCATTTTTTATTTGAAACGGATATCAATCAATCTACTCAAGAAAATTTTTAAATGATCAATTCCTATACCTGTAATGAAGATGGAGGAAAACTAAATATGAGTAATTTAAAAAAAGAGGATATTATTGTTGTAGATACGAAGGTTGCTAAGCAAACGGTTGTCGTTACTTCGCTTGGTAATGCAATGGAATGGTTTGACTTTGGTCTCTATGCGTATTTAGCGGTTACGATTGGTAAAGTTTTCTTTCCTGAGATCGACCCTGCCCATCAATTGATTTATGCATTTGCCACTTTTGCTATTGCATTTATCGCTCGTCCACTCGGCGGTCTTGTTTTTGGGATGTTGGGAGATCGAGTGGGACGGAAGAAAGTTCTCTCTCTTACACTAATAATGATGGCCGCTTCTACATTGTTTATCGGCCTTATTCCGAGCTATTCCACTATTGGTATCGCAGCGCCTATCTTGCTATTGGTTGCCAGGTTAGTCCAAGGCTTTTCAACTGGAGGCGAATATGCGGGTGCTATGACTTATATAGCTGAATCAACATCGGATAAAAAGCGTGGTTTTTTAACAAGTGGTTTAGAGGTTGGAACAGTCGTAGGTTTTTCTGCTAGTGCCGCATTAGTTACTCTTTTGACATACCTTATCGGTCCTGACAGAATGGTTGAATGGGGGTGGAGAATCCCGTTTTTGATTGCTGGACCTATGGGGTTTATTGGATTTTATTTGCGTTCTCGCTTAGAGGAAACGCCTGCATTCAAGGCGATGGAAGAAGCAAAGGAAGAAGATCGCCATCGTGCTTCTTTGAAAGAAATTTTGACAAACCATTGGAAACCTCTTTTCATTTGTATAGGAATCGTGTTCTTTTATAATACATCACTTTATATGGTTCTCACGTACATGCCATCTTATTTAACTCAAGAACTTGGCTACGGTGAAACAAAAGGATTAGTTTTTAATCTTCTTGTGATGATTTTACTTATTCCTATTATTTTAGGGATGGGTTACTGGAGCGATCGCATTGGCCGCAACAAAATTGTTAAAGGAGCTCTAATTGGTACCATTTTACTTAGTGTACCAGCCTTTATCATGATGGGTACAAACAATAACTTTATTGTTTTTGCTGGATTATTTATCCTTGGCATTACGCTTGCGGCTTTTCAAGGTGCTCTTCCTGCAACATTACCGTCCCTATTTTTTACAAAGGTACGTTACGGCTCGCTTGCCATTACGTATAATGTTTCTACCTCTTTATTTGGTGGTACAACCCCACTAGTTATTGCTTGGTTGGTTAGTATGACAAAGAACAGCATGGTCCCTGCCTATTACTTGATGGCAGTTTGTATCATCGGACTTGTAGTGGTTGGCTTTTTTGTAAAAGAAACTGCCGGTAGGTCGTTACGCGGGTCTGCACCAACTGTAGATCATCCAAGCGAAATCGATGAACTATTAAAGAATCCAGACAAGGCTCTCTGGTGGAAAGAAGAATTGCCAGTAGAAGCAGGGGTAGAAGGGAAGTTTAATCCAAACGTAACCGCCAAATAGCATAGGAATAAATATGGTAAAACACCTTATAAAAGATTTATTTATAAGGTGTTTACCTTTGTTTAAGTCATTTAGTATTTCTAGACAATCATCTAGTATAAAAAACTAGCGAGTTTGATGGACTTCTCAATGGTGCACAACGAGCTTAAAGATACTATTGCCTTGATAACAATTGAATCAGAAAACACTAAAAAGATACTATTGACATAAAATATTTGTATATTAAGAATTATTGCAATATATTGATAATTATATATAATTAAAATGTAGGATATAGGGGTGGATTTATTGAAACAGGCATATGAAAGATTACAAAGTGGGCAGCTCATTCAAAAAATATGGGAAGCAAGAAAACAAATTAAACCATTAATTTCGTCAACCCCATTGATTCATTCTTTACCTTCCTCAGAAAAAATAGACTCAAATGTCTATCTTAAACTAGAAAATCTTCAGAAAACAGGATCCTTTAAGGTTCGTGGAGCGGCGAATAAAATTTTAAATTTGACCGAAGAAGAAAAAAAGTGCGGGGTTGCAACATTTTCAACAGGAAATCATGGTTTGGCAGTTGCTTATGTTGCCCAAAAACTTGGTATACAGTCCACCATTTGTATATCCAACCGAGTTCCAAAGGCAAAGGTAGACGCATTAAAAAAATCCGGTGCACAAATTCAAATCATTGGGGACAGTCAAGATGAGGCTGAGAAATATTGCTATGAACTCGAAGAGAAATATGGCATGACCGTCGTTAAGCCATTTGATGATCTTGATGTGATTGCCGGACAAGGAACCATTGGATTGGAGATTCTCGAGGAAGTTCCCGATTTAGAGGCATTACTTGTGCCGTTATCAGGTGGGGGGTTATTAGCAGGTACAGCCCTTGCATTAAAATCGATTCATCCATCCATTCAAGTAATTGGTGTCTCAATGGAGAAATCACCTGTCATGTATGAAAGCATTAAAGCAGGAAATCCAGTTGTACTGAGAGAACAGTCGACATTAGCTGATAGCTTGCTAGGCGGGATTGGATTAAATAATGAGTATACGTTTCACATAATTAAGGAAAATGTTGATGATTTACTTCTCGTTTCTGAAGAGGAAATTGCTGAAGGAATGGGATTTATGATGGATGCCCACCGAATGGCTGTTGAAGGAGCCGCTGCTGTTGGTATAGCAGCTATTTTAAATAAAAAATTATCAAAAACCTATAGAAAAATGGGAGCGATTGTTACCGGGTGCAATGTTGATTTATCTGTTGTCACCCATGTCCTTCAAAACTATGTGCAAAGAAATGGATAAACTCTATCATCCTATGAAAGTTGGACTTCCAATTAGAACCTCCAAAATTGAAAGGAGAGATGGTGAACATGTTGCAAGTTAGTGATATTATCGAGCTTCCCCTATTGAAAACCTCCAAAATAAAAGCAGGTAAAGACGTTTTAAGTAACCGGTTAATTGAATGGGTTTCGGTTATTGAAAGCCCCGTTGAAAATTTTGTCAGAGAAAATGAATTTGTCCTTAGTACAGGAATTGGCTGTCATGAGGATATTGATATTCTATTAGAATTTGTAAAGGATGTATATAATTCGGGGGCATCAGCATTAGCCATTGCTACAGGCCGTTACATATTTGAAATTCCTGAAGAAGTTATACAATTTGCAGAGGAAAGAAATTTTATTTTAATAGAAATTCCATGGGAAATTCGCTTCGCTGATATCATTCATGAAGTGATGAGAGAATTAAACCTGATTCAACAGCAGGATTCAAAACGTTCTAATGGGATTCATCAAAAGTTAATTCAAATGATTTTAGATGGTAAAAACCTAGGGCAAATTTCAGATTATGTAGAAGAAGAGCTAGGTCTTCCCATTTTAATTTTAGACAAGAAAGGAAATTCGGTAGCTGGCAGTGCGAAGCAATCAAAGGTTTTTAGTATAAGAAATCAATTTATTAAAAATCAAAAAAATCAGGAAGCCTCTAACCATCCATTGCACTCTAAAATAAGAAAAATATCTGATGAAGAATTGAATTTGTATCATCTCTCTATTCAAACGAATGGAGTACATGAAGGGGAAATATGTGTTCTTTCTGATATAAATTATCAGTTGAATCAGCAAGAGATTCATATTATTGAACATGCGATGATGGCTTGTGCATTATGGCTCTCTCGAAAAAGTGTCGTGACGAAAGCCGAGATGCGTTTGCAAAATGACTTTCTATTAAGGCTAATTAAGGGTGAGAATTTGTCTGAGGAATATAAAATGACGCAAGCAGAGCAGTTTCAATGCAGCTTGGATATCCCCTATGAATGTATTATTGGGTTTCCAGAGAATTTAGCATCCTTGATGGAAAAAGAACATAAAAGGCACTCCCAAAATAGTAATTGGCTGGAAAAAATGATTATTTACATAAAAGAAGAATTAGTATTTGCAGCAGAGGCGGTTAAACATCAAATGCTATTTGCTTATGAAGGTGACCAGATAATTATTTTTTTAGAAGTAACGAAGGAATCGAATGCGGATTCAGTTAATCATTTTTTAGATTTGGTTGAAAGAAGATTAAAGCATTTATTTCCTAGTTTGACTTTTTCATGGGGGATCGGAAAACATAAAGATGGGAATTTTTCCAAAAGTTTCAAAAAGGCTAAAGCGGCATTAGATATGGGAAGAACTCAAATTGGAATTGGCAAACGGGTCAATTTTGATGAAATGCGCATGAATCGGTTATTACTCAATTTGGCAATCAATGAAGAAGTACAAGAAATCATAGCTTCCCCTATCTTACCATTGGTTGAATATGACGAGAAACGGGATATGGATTTAATTAATACGTTTAAGGCTTATAACAGAAATAGTGGAAATGTTAGTCAAACCGCACGTGAACTGAATCTTCACCGTCAATCACTTTTATATCGGTTAAGAAAAATTGAATCATTAACAGGACTATCACTCGTTAATCCAGATGATCTTTTCCTGTTGGATTTCAGCATTCGGGTTTGGTCAACAGGGGCCATAAAGAGAGACCAAATCAATACAAACCTCTCCAATATCAATGGATTGTAAAAAAGGGAGTTTGCTACAGAGATACTGTAGCAAACTCCCTTTTTTATATACTTTTCAAGTAGAAATTTCGTTAAAAAAGAAAAAAGGTCTACTATATGATTCAAATTGTATAAAAATAATTTCTGAAAATTCATACATATTAGCGAATGTTTTATTGAGGCATTCCTCCTATAATGAAATTAACAAATGGTCATAACGATTTAAAACACACTATTGATACAGTAAAGAGAGGGATTATGATGTTGCCATTTAGTTTAAAAGAGTATAAAAAACGGTTAGATCAAACAAAGAAAAGTATGCTGGAAAGAGGCATTGAAGTTTTAATAGTGACGAACCCAGCAAATATGAATTATCTATCTGGATATAATAGCTGGTCATTCTATGTTGACCAAATGCTAATTGTTATAGTTGATGAGGATCAGCCGATATGGATAGGCAGAAAAATGGATGCGAATGCAGCAAAGGCTACTACCTGGCTTTATCATGAAAATATAATCCCTTATCCAGAGGACTATGTCCATTCTAAAATAAAGCACCCTAGTGAATTTGCGGCTCAAATATTGACTCAAATTGGCCAATCCAAAAGTCGAATTGGACTTGAAATGGACTCTTACTATTTTTCAGCACAATCCTATGAATGTTTAAAGAGGAATCTACCAAATGCGATATTCTCTGATGCTAGTTTACTAGTCAACTATGTCCGTATAGTTAAATCAGATCAGGAAATTGAATTCATTAAGAGAGCAGCAAAAATCGTAGAAATAGGCATGCAAACGGCTGTGAATTCGATTCAAGAAGGCGTTAGAGAATGTGATGCAGTTGCCAATATATATGGAGACTTAATCCGTGGGACTAGTGAATTTGGGGGTGATTACCCTGCTATCGTACCGATGCTGCCTGCGGGAGAAAATACATCTACTCCACATATCACTTGGACAGATAAAAAATATACAAATAACCAAATGGTAATCATTGAAATCGCAGGCTGCTACCAGCGCTATCATTCACCACTAGCACGTACCGTTTCACTTGGAAAGCCAAGTCAAGAAGCAATGGACGTATCCAAAATTGTGGTGGAGGGATTAAACGCCGCGCTTGAAGCAGTCAAACCAGGTGCGACTTGTGAAGAGCTTGAAATCGCTTGGTCAAAGGTTATTTCTAAGCATGGAATTGTCAAAGATTCAAGAATTGGTTATTCCATGGGATTAAATTATCCACCTGATTGGGGCGAGCATACAGCGAGCATTCGCAGAGGGGATCTCACCGTATTACAGCCGAATATGACGTTCCATTTGATACCAGGATTATGGTTTGATAATTACGGAATTGAGATTAGTGAATCATTCAGAGTGACAGAAACTGGCTGTGAAGTGCTTACGAATTTTCCAAGGCAGTTGTTTGTAAACGAAAGTCATAATCTTCAAGTTTAACTTCATTCAGCAGAATTCTCCCACTTCTAAAGTTAAGGGATGAATGCAAAAGGGCTCTTCGATTCAGTGAGGTTCAACCCCTGCTGAATGAAGTTAAGCCTCCGGCGGATGGCTCGGATTTTTTAAAGGTAATTTATCGAGCGAGCTCGACGACGGACAGGACGTCCTAGTCAGGCGAAAGCCACAGGATGTGGCGCTTTGAAGCGTGATAAAAATCCGGACGCAAATTCGACGGGCGAATTTGATTAGGTTTTATAAGGAGTGAGCCATTTTGAAAATATTTACAGAAAGCGACATTCGCTCTTTTATCAAGTTAAACAAAGAAGTGATTCACATTACTGAAGACGCTTTTAAGCAATTAGTGACAAGCCAAGTGGTGATGCCTCCAATTATGCGTATTGATGTGAAGGAGAATAACGGAGAAGTAGATGTGAAATCAGCGTATATTCCAAATAAAGAATTTTTCGCCTTAAAGGTCTCCTCCGGTTTTTTTAATAATTATCAATTGGGCCTGCCAAGTGCGAATGGATTTATGATGCTCATTAGTACGAAAACGGGCGAGCCCAAAGCCTTTTTACTAGACAATGGGTATTTAACAGAAGTCCGAACAGCAGCAGCAGGAGCCATTGCAGCGAAACATCTAGCAAAAGAAAATGTAACGACTGTCGGGGTAATTGGGACAGGAGCACAGGCAAGATATCAAATGAGAGCGCTTAAACTCGTTCGTGAGTACAAAGAAATCCGAGTATACGGACGCTCAGAATCGAATGTTCAGAAATTTAAAGAGGAGATGGAGGCTGCTTTGAATATTACAGTCATCCCAGCCTCCTCTCCTGAAGAGGTTGTAAAACTTAGTGAAATTGTCGTGACAACCACACCTTCAAAAAGCCCAATTATAAAATCAGAATGGCTTCATCCTGGCCTTCATATTACGGCGATGGGATCGGATGCTGAAGATAAACAAGAGCTGGAAGGAGCAGTTATTGCCAAATCAGATCGATACGTGTGCGACTCCAAGGCACAATGTCTTCGATTAGGTGAACTCCATCATGCGGTGAGAGAAGGACAAATGAATAAAGAGGACTCTGTCACCGAGCTTGGCGAAATCATTGCTGGAAAAGTTCCAGGAAGAATCAATAATCATGAAGTGACTGTCTGTGATTTAACTGGCACAGGTGTACAGGATACAGCCATTGCTCTCTATGCTTATCAGCTGCTTGAAGCCTCCGAAACCATTGGGCTGACGGTGGATAATCATAAACAACTGACAGTGATGTAGGATATTCAGAATAGGAGGTACTTTCATTCATGATTGTAACGAATGACCTGATTAAAGAGGCAAAGGCTATCGAAGACCAGCTTGTGAGCTGGAGGAGGCATCTTCATCAAAATCCGGAATTAAGTTTTCAAGAATATGAAACTGCTAAATTTGTTGCTGAAACATTAAAGGAGATAGAGGGAGTTTCTATTCAAACCAATATTGCTAACACAGGAATTGTAGCAACCATTTCTTCTGGAGAAGGAAAAACAGTGGCGATTCGTGCTGATATGGATGCGCTGCCCATCACGGAAAAAAATGAACATGGCTTTCAATCAAATAATTTAGGTGTTATGCACGCTTGTGGTCATGACGCTCACACAACGATTTTACTTGGTGCTGCAAAGATTCTAGCAAAAAAAGCAAAAGAAGGATTATTTCAAGGAACGATAAAGCTCATTTTCCAACCTGCGGAGGAAGCGACAGATCAGGAAGGTTTATCTGGGGCACCACGCATGATGCAGGAGGGGATATTGGAAAATGTAGAATCCATTATTGCTCTTCATATGTGTCCATGGGAGCCTGTAGGAACCATACAGATGAATGATGGCTATAGTATGGCAAATGTTGATGTTTTTCATGGAAAAATAAGAGCGACAGGCGGGCATGGGGGATATCCGCATTTAGGCACGGATCCCATTTGGATGCTAGGATTCTTCTTGCAAGCATTTTATGGGATGATTTCGAGGAAAATATCTGCACTAGATACAGCGGTTGCGAGCATTGGTCAAATCGAGACAGGAACGGCGAGCAATATTATTCCTGAAGAAGTATCCATAACAGGTACATTAAGGACCTATTCACCTGAAGTCAGAGATCAGCTGGCGAAAGAGGTGGAGCAAGCATTTAAAGTGGTTGAGTCATTCGGAGGATCCTACATATTCGAAGTGGAACGCGGGGAGCCAGCCTTAAATAATGATCCAAAAGTAAATGAAGTGATAAAAGAGGCGGCAAAAGAATTATACCCAGCGATAAAAATCGTACAAAAACCTTTTGGACTTGGCGGAGAAGATTTTGGATATATGACAAGACAGATTCCAGGAGCTATGTTCTTTCTTGGATGTGCACCGCAAGATGGAATTTCACGTGACTTGCATACCAATATTTTTGATATTGATGAGCGCTGTCTGCCAATGGGCGTATCCATTCTTGCAGAATCTGCTCTTAAACTACTAAAGCAGGATTGATCATTCTTTTATAACTTCTAAGGAAGGTGTGATGTTTATGAAAACGGAAGTACTTGGCATGAAAATGTTCCTTGCGGGTGAATGGATCAGTAAAGAGGAAACGATTGCGGTATTAAACCCTCAAGACGATTCATTTATTACAAATGTTCCTGCAGCATCAGCAGAAGATATGCTATTTGCTATTGAACAAGCGAAAGAAGGGGCTCAAATTGCTGCTTCGATGCCTGTTCACCAAAGAATCAGTATCTTAAACAAGGCTGCCAATTATATAAATGAAAATAGCGAAAAATATGCTGAAACGATTGCGCTAGAAGGCAGTAAAACGATTCGTCAAGCAAGAGCTGAAGTGAAGCGCTGTATCCAAACATTGCAAATATCAGCTGAAGAAGCAAGACGTATACATGGAGAAACCATTCCTTTCGATCAAAGAGAAGGAAGTGAGGATCGCCTTGGCTATTATTATCGTTTTCCAATAGGAATCATTGCCGCCATTACACCTTTTAATGACCCACTCAACTTAGTTGCACATAAAGTCGGTCCTGCTATAGCCTCAGGAAATGCCATTATTGTTAAACCGGCAACTGTTACGCCTCTGAGTGCTCTTCTTTTAGCGGAAGCCTTTGAAGCTGCAGGTCTGCCTCCTAAAGTGATCTCTGTTATCACAGGACATGGAGGAGAAATAGGCGATATACTAATTACTCATCCAGCCATTCGGATGGTTTCCTTTACAGGAGGACTCGAAACGGGAGAAAGAATTGCCCATAAAGCAGGTTTGAAAAAGATTAGCATGGAGCTTGGATCCAATTCTCCTGTTATCATTTTGAAGGACGCCGATCTTCCAGATGCTGTTGAAGCGACCGTTTCAGGGGCGTTCTATGCAGTGGGACAAAATTGTCTAGGAGTCCAGCGTGTGTATATTGAACAGGATATTTACGATGAATTCTGCTCAGAGTTTATTGCTCGGGTAGGGCAATATCGAGTGGGCGATAAGATGCTGGAAACAACGGACATGGGTCCAATGATTAATGAAAAGGAAGCGATAAGGGTAGAAAAATGGGTGAATGAAGCCGTTGATAAAGGTGCCACTCTCCTAATTGGAGGCAAGCGTGAAGGGGCATTTTATTCTCCAACCGTCTTAACAGATGTACCGGCAGATTGCACCATCGCACAGCAGGAGATATTTGGACCAGTTGTTTTATTGTACCCTGTGGATGATTTTGCATCTGCCATTGAAAAGTCCAACGATGTGGACTATGGATTGCAGGCTGGAATTTTTACAAGAGACATTGAAAAGGCATTTGAAGCCATTGAAAAAATGAATGTTGGCGGAATTATGATTAATGACAGCAGTGATTATCGGATTGATGGTATGCCATTTGGCGGTGTGAAGGGATCTGGATTGGGAAGAGAAGGTGTGAAGTTTGCTATCCAGGAGATGACAGAGCCAAAGGTCGTTAGTTTTAAGTTAAATTATAAAAAATCAATGTAATTGTCATGCCGATCTTTTACTAGTCTTAAAAAAAGCTCAATAGCTGAAAAAATACAATTAAAAAGTTGATACGGGAAGGGGAAATTACGATGTTATTAGAAGTAACTGAAAGCGCGCAAAAAAAATACGAGGAATTGGCAGAACTTGATAAGAAGCATTTCTTTCATCCATCCACTTCATTTAGACAGCAAAAGGCAGATGGCCCAGGGTTTATTTTTACAGAAGGAAAAGGAATCTATTTAAAAGATATCAGAGGAAGAGAAGTCATTGATAGTTTATCTTCTTTGTGGAATGTAAATATTGGCCATGGAAGAGAAGAACTGGCCATTGCAGCGATGGAGCAAATGAAAAAGCTAGCTTACAGCTCAACTTTCGCAACGAACAGCCATGAACCAGTCATTCGATTAGCGGCAAAAATTGCTGAAATGGCACCTGGAGATTTGAACTATACGTTCTTCACATGCGGCGGTTCAGAGTCAAATGACACGGCATTTAAAACAGCACGTTATTATTGGAAGGTGAAAGGTTATAAAAATAAAACAAAAATCATTTCTCGCGGCAAATCTTATCATGGTGTATCCATTGGTGCTTCACCTGCCACAGGATTGTTCCCATTTAGAGATTTCCCGGGTTTATCTCAAGATCACCTATATGTAGATTCATCGATAGAGGCACTGAAGGAAATGATCGAGCGTGAAGGGGCAGAAACCATTGCAGCCATCATTTCAGAACCAGTTCAAGGCTCTGGCGGCGTTAACTTACCACCATCACAAAACTTCTTTAAAGAAGTTCGTGAGATCTGTGATCAAAACGATATCCTGTTCATTGCGGATGAGGTAATCAATGGTTTCTACAGAACGGGTAAAAACTTTGGAATTGACAACTTTGATGTGGTACCAGATATGATGGCCATTGCGAAGGGGATTACGAGCGGTTATGCTCCACTTGGAGGGGTAGTATTCACGGATAGACTGAAAGAAGAGTTAACAGAACTGACAGAAGGTAACTTCTACCACGGATATACGTATAGCGGTCATAACACTGCCTGCGCAGTAGCCCTTAAAAACTTAGAAATTATCGAACAAGAAAAATTAAATGAAAATGTCAATCTAATGGGTGCAGAATTGCTAAAGGGATTCAAATATTTAGAGCAAACTCACGAAGAAATTGGAAACATTCGTCAAATTGGTTTGCTTGGTGCTATTGAAATTTTTAAAGACAGAGAAACAAAAACAACCTTCGAAGAACCAGTATCACTAAAGGTAGTAGAGGAAGCTCTTAAGCATAATATGATCGGCCGCGCCATTGTTTATGAGGGTCAAGATACCATTGCATTTGCACCGCCGTTCTGTATCACAAAAGATGAAGTAGAAAAAGTGATTTCGATTATTGACACTTCCTTAACAGCAGTTAAACAAAGACTATAATAGAAAGAACATTTAATGCCTTTTATTATATGGGAATCCACCATTAATAATCTGAATTATCAAAAAGTAAAATGCTATCATTAACCATTTAAGGTAAGGTAGATACTCTGAAGTTTGTCCAAGTGCATTTGCGAGGAATCACCCTGTTCAATGATACGAAAAAATCGACTTTCATTTACGGTTGGGATAGGTGAGTAGATTCTTTTCCGAACCAATCATATCGCATCATGTAAAGGCAGGGTGATTGATAAATAAGGTGGGTAACATTGTGGTAAATACGATTGAAAAACAAGAGGTACGAATGGAGAAAGACTTTTTAGGATCGAAGGAAGTTCCTAGGGAAGCTTATTATGGGATACAAACACTACGTGCCGTTGAAAACTTCCCAATAACAGGCTATAAGGTCCATGAAGAACTGATTAAAGCTTTAGCTATCGTTAAAAAGGCTGCCGCTCTTGCTAATATGGATGTGAAGCGTTTGTACGAAGGGCTAGGGAAGGCAATCGTCCAAGCTGCAGATGAGATTATTGAAGGAAAAAGAAATGATGAATTCCTTGTTGATCCTATCCAAGGTGGAGCCGGTACATCCATGAACATGAATATAAATGAAATCATTGCTAACCGTGCCCTTGAGCTACTTGGGCATGAAAAAGGGTCATATATGCATCTAAGTCCAAACAGTCATGTCAATATGTCGCAATCAACTAATGATGTATTTCCTACGGCTATTCATATAGCCACGCTTCATTTATTAGAGAAGCTATTAAAAACGATGAACAGTATGCAAGCTGTGTTTCAGGAAAAAGCCCAAAAATTTGACCATATCATAAAAATGGGGCGGACCCATTTACAAGATGCGGTTCCAATTAGGCTTGGTCAAGAGTTTGAAGCCTATAGTCGTGTGTTAGAGCGTGACATAAAACGCATTAAGCAATCACGTGAACATTTATATAAGGTAAATATGGGAGCAACAGCTGTAGGAACAGGATTAAATGCAGATCCTCGCTATATTGAAAAGGTTGTGAGTTACCTAGCGCATATAAGTCAGCTTCCATTGCAAAGTGCGGATCACCTTGTTGATGCTACCCAAAATACAGATGTTTATACAGAAGTTTCTGCTAGCTTAAAGGTTTGTATGATTAATATGTCTAAGATTGCTAATGATATCCGATTAATGGCTTCTGGTCCTCGTGCAGGATTAGCTGAACTTATCTTACCAGCTCGTCAACCTGGCTCATCTATTATGCCTGGAAAGGTCAACCCAGTCATGCCTGAAATGATTAATCAAGTAGCCTTTCATGTCATCGGTAACGATCATACCATTTGCCTAGCTTCAGAAGCAGGTCAGCTTGAACTAAATGTGATGGAGCCCGTTCTCGTATTTAATTTGCTTCAGTCGATTAGTATTATGAATAATGCATTCCATGTTTTTACAGAACATTGCTTAAAAGGCATTGAAGCAAATGAGGAACGTTTAAAAGAGTACGTAGAAAAAAGTGCAGGGATTATTACAGCTGTAAATCCACATATCGGATATGAAGTAGCAGCACGTATTGCTAGAGAGGCTATCCTAAATGGAAAACCCGTACGGGAGTTATGTTTGCAATATGATGTATTAACTGAGGAAGAACTTGAATTAATTCTAAATCCATACGAGATGACAAAACCTGGAATTTCGGGAGCGACTCTATTGGATAATGATTAAATAAACAATGTGTTCAAGGTTTGAATTTCATTCAGCAGAGGTCCTCCACTTCTACAAGTGGGGGATGAATGCAAACAGATCTTCAACTCAGTGGGTGTTCAAACCCCGGCTGAATGAAGTTAAGCTTTCCGCGAATCCTGCGATTTTTTTAGGGGTAATTTATCGAGCAAGCTCGATAAAAATCCGGACACAAATTCGGCGGGCGAATTTGATACTGTAGATGGAGTGGGTGTGTATGGTAACACAGGTACTACAAAAAATGCAGACAATTGTTCGTTATCAGAATCATACCGGTAAAATATATTACGGAATTGTTGAGGCTGATGAAATTTTACAATTGCACAGTGATTTTTCTGAAATTGCAAACAATGAATTAAAATTTGATGGTGTAAGGCTTAAATATAGTGATGTGAAAATTTTGGAGCCTGTGTTTCCCTCAAAAGTGATTAATTTTGGCTGGACATATGCTGAACATGCAAAGGAAACTGGGGGAAAAGCTAATCTTAAAGAACCGTTTCTTTTTTTAAAACCAACATCTTCCTTAATCCCAAATGAAGGGGAGATCATTCTTCCTTCCAGTGATTTAACCAAGCAGGTTGAAATGGAGGGGGAAGTGGCACTTGTTATTGGGAAACAAGGAAAAAATATAAAAGAAGAAGAGGCAATGGATTATGTTTTTGGTTGCACCATTTTTAATGATGTAACTGCAAGAGATCTTACAAAAACGGATCCTCAGTTCACACGCGGCAAAGGATTTGACACATTTGGTCCATTAGGCCCGTGGATTGTAAAAGGGATAGATCCAACCAATTTACAAATCGTTACAAAACTTAACGGTAAAGTTGTACAAGATGGCAATACGAATCAGATGTCACTCTCCATTCCATACCTGATCAGTTGGATTTCACAAATTATGACTTTAGAACCAGGGGATGTATTGGCTACTGGTTCGCCTTCTGGTAGTTGTCCAATGAAGTCAGGCGACGTCGTGTCGGTGGAAGTAGAGAATATCGGTAAACTATCTAATTATGTAATCTAGTATTCTCATTTTTGACCTATATATGTAAGACGAAGGCTTGGCTGTGTTTCACGTAAAGGAGTTCTTTCTAACAGTGCATAAATCTATGATAAAAAAATCGAATGGAAGAAGGAGTTTTTAAGATGATTATTGGGGTACCGAAAGAGATTAAAAATAATGAAAATCGTGTAGCTATTACTCCGGCTGGAGTGACGACATTTAAAAATAATGGACATGATGTATGGGTGGAAACAGGTGCTGGTTTAGGAAGTGGATTTGCAGACAACGATTATATCGATGCAGGTGCCATAATTGTATCTTCCGCAAAAGAAGCATGGTCTACTGAAATGGTGATCAAGGTAAAAGAACCCCTTCCTGTAGAGTACGGCTATTTCCGAGAAGGTTTAATTCTTTATACTTATCTTCATCTTGCTCCAGAACCTGAGTTAACGAAGGCATTAATAGATAATAAGGTCAATGCCATTGCTTATGAAACGATCCAATTAGACAACGGTTCTCTTCCCTTGTTGACTCCGATGAGTGAAGTGGCGGGCAGAATGTCCATTCAAATCGGGGCACAATTCTTAGAAAAATCCAAAGGTGGAAAGGGAGTTCTTTTAGGTGGCGTACCTGGCGTTTCACCGGGAGAAGTGGTTATTGTAGGCGGAGGTATTGTTGGAACGAATGCTGCTAAAATGGCCCTTGGTTTGGGTGCAAGAGTAACTTTACTGGATATTAATGCGGACCGTCTTCGTCAACTGGATGACCAATTCCAAGGGCGCGTAAAGACTTTGATGTCCAATAGTCATAATATTGCAGAGGCAGTAAAAAATGCAGATTTACTGGTTGGTGCGGTCCTCATTCCTGGTGCACGTGCTCCTCGATTAGTTACGGAAGAAATGGTAAAAAACATGAGTCCAGGTTCAGTAATCGTTGATGTTGCTGTTGACCAGGGTGGATCAATTGAAACGATTGATCGAATTACAACACATAATGAACCCACGTATGAAAAGCATGGTGTTCTCCACTACGCTGTAGCGAATATGCCTGGAGCGGTGGCACGCACATCGACTCTCGCATTAACGAATGTGACGATTCCTTATGGTGTACAGATTGCAAATAAAGGATATAGACAAGCTGCATTAGATAATAAAGCTTTGGCTAAAGGGATTAATATTATAGATGGCAAAGTGACATATAAAGCAGTGGCTGAAGCACATGGTTATAACTATATCCCAATTGATACAGTATTGCATGATCAAACTATTTCTGTCTAAATATTAGTTAAGCAGAGATGCTTGAAGGGGTCGTTGGTTCCAATCTTTCCTAAGGAACGATTAGTGGCAGCAATTGGGTTATATGGTCCTGAAGTAAGATTTAATCAGGAGCAGGCTCGTTTTTATATTGATAAACAGATTCATGCACAAGATAAATGTACTTCTCGGCTTTCCTCCATCCATGAAGGTTATGAAAGAAAGTAGATAGCAGTGTTTAAATGAGCGGTTCATTGCTCATTGAATTCCTTAATTTTTTTATAAAAGAAATCTTACCTAAACGAGACGACGGATGCTCTTAAAAAAAAAGAGTGGAAGTCGTCTTTTCTTGAATAATGATGCATGATTTAAGCTTTTTAGTTAATTACGTAAAATTTTCTATATTTTCAGTAACTAAAACTAGTTCTATAATTGAGTTGTAATATTTTTAATTAAAAGACGGTACTCATCTAGTTATCTAGGGTATAAATCATGAAAAGGTAGAATCATTTATTAAAAAGGTAGCGGAAGTTGCACATGAAACACTGGATGCTCTATATCAATCTATTAGAGTTTTTGTTAATGAAGTACCAGCAAATCGATTCTCTGTTGGCCAAAAACTAAAAAGTGAGTAGAATTCATTATTTAGGAAATGGTCATATTTTATTAAAGAATAAAGAATTTAAAAGAAAGTAATATATATCCAACTTATTAAATCGACATAGGAATTCTTTTTCTATCATTTGCGGGTAGTAAACATGGTTCTTACGCCGGATATTTGACTCATCCGTGTGAAAAGTCCTTTTCACACGCCTTTA
>Ga0182742_1003004_pt1 | contig 17321 bp, 17 predicted proteins | sample eDN5th37CBELigMG_FD_128880 | JGI IMG/M metagenome (GOLD analysis project Ga0182742, IMG submission 128880) | Enriched Miracle-Growth compost microbial communities from Emeryville, California, USA - eDNA 5th pass 37_C BE-Lig MG (version 2)... ...
CGTCGTCGGTGTGCTGATCGAGGTGCCCGTGATGCTCTCTGTCGTCTGGATCGTGAACCGCTCGAAAGGCTGGTATGAGCGCGGCGAAAAGCTCAGGGGCGTGGCCGAGGCGAAACGCTGATGCCGCGCGATCTTCCCAACATCGATGGCGCATGCCTGGACGTGCCGACGATCGACCGGCTCCGGGCCGCGCCGTCGACCCATCCGCCGCGTATCCTCTTGCTCTACGGCTCGTTGCGCGAGCGCTCCTACAGCCGTTTCCTCACGCAGGAGGCCGAGCGCCTGCTGACGCAGTTCGGCGCGGAAACGCGGGTCTTCGATCCGCATGGCCTGCCATTGCCGGACGGCGCCGACGTCAACCATCCGAAGGTCAAGGAATTGCGGGAGCTCTCGCTCTGGTCGGAAGGTCAGGCCTGGACCAGCCCGGAGCGGCACGGCGCAATGAGCGCGGTGATGAAGGCGCAGATCGACTGGATTCCGCTCTCGGTCGGCGCGGTTCGGCCGACGCAGGGCCGCACGCTCGCCGTCATGCAAGTGTCCGGCGGCTCGCAGAGCTTCAATGCCGTCAACCAGATGCGCGTGCTCGGCCGATGGATGCGCATGGTGACCATTCCCAACCAGTCCTCCGTCGCCAAAGCCTATCAGGAGTTCGACGAGGCAGGCCGGATGAAACCGTCATCCTACTATGATCGGGTGGTCGACGTGATGGAGGAATTGGTGAAGTTCACGCTGCTGACGCGCGACGTCTCTTCCTACCTGACCGACCGCTATTCCGAGCGCAAGGAGAGCGGTGAGGCTCTGATGCGGCGGGTCAATCTGGCGGCTGCAACCTGAATATTCTAACCCGGGCCGATCACACATCATCGCTCGCGAGAATGACCCAACCAACGAGGTCTCCTGAATGGATCACAGCCCACGACAGTCGCAAGGAAGCGTCTCCGAGGTATTCCGCGTCTTCCTGAAGCTGGGGCTCACCTCCTTCGGTGGACCGATCGCGCATCTGGGCTATTTCCGGGACGAGCTGGTGACGCGGCGAAAATGGCTGAGCGAAAGCGCATATGCCGATCTGGTGGCGCTATGCCAGTTCCTGCCCGGTCCGGCCTCCAGCCAGGTCGGCTTTGCGCTTGGCCTGACGCGGGCGGGATGGCTAGGCGCGTTTGCAGCTTTCCTCGCCTTCACCCTGCCATCGGCTATGATCCTTCTCGCGCTCGCCATGACGGCCACGCGGCTGGAAAGCCCGCTTGCGCTTGGCGTCCTGCATGGTCTCAAGATCGTCGCCGTCGCCATCGTGGCGCAAGCCGTGTGGGGTATGGCAAAAAACCTCTGCCCCGATAAGGAGCGAGCCACGATCGCGGTCGCGGCCGTGCTTCTGCTCGCCTGGGCGCCGGGCGCAATCGGAATGATGGCTGGCATTCTCCTCGGCGCAATCGCCGGGCTGGCCCTCAGTAAAGGACAGGTCACGACCGGCGACCATCTGCCGGTCCCGGTTTCACGCAAAACCGGACTGACGGCCTTTGCGCTGTTCGCCGTCTTGCTGATTGGTCTCCCGATCCTCGCGGGGCAAGCTCAGGGATGGGCGCTTGCGGACAGCTTCTATCGCGCCGGCTCGCTGGTCTTTGGTGGCGGACATGTCGTTCTGCCGCTGTTACAGGCCGAAACGGTCACGCCGGGATGGGTGTCCGATGATGCCTTCCTCGCGGGCTATGGCGCAGCGCAGGCGGTGCCGGGACCGCTCTTTACCTTCGCCGCCTGGCTCGGGGCGACCATGGGGCCGGCTCCGAACGGCGTGGCCGGCGCGACAATCGCTCTTGTCGCACTTTTCCTGCCGGGCTTCCTGATCCTGATAGGGGCGCTGCCCTTCTGGGATCAGTTGCGCCGTACGACATTGGCGCAGTCGGCCATGCAAGGCGCCAATGCCGCCGTGGTCGGAATCCTCGGCGCCGCGCTTTATTCGCCTGTCTTCACCAGCGCGATCGGCGGCATGCCGGACTTCGCACTGGCCTTGATTTGCTTTGTGGCGCTGATGGCCTGGAAAGCTCCGCCATGGGTTGTCGTGTTACTGGCGGCCGTAGGTGGAGCTGCGCTTGGCCTGATGATGTAAGGCGGTTTCGAAAAGCTCTCGGGCGTTCACTCTGTCAGACCGAGGACATTAATCGAACCAAGCCGACTCGCCGCGTCGCCGCTTGAATATCCAAGCCCAGCGACATCAGGACGAGTTTCTGCACAGCCTGTCCCGCAACGCCCCCTTTAGAGTGAGAGGCCGGCCGGGGTTCCCGTGACGGGTTGAGGACCGGAGGAAAGGCTTCCGGCGCCCGTCGCGGAGACAATCCCGATGGGCAGATATGACCGCAGCGCTCGCGCCGACTCGGACCGCACGAGCCTCTACGATGACATCAGCAACAAGATCATCGCCGAACTGGAGGAAGGCCGTGTGCCCTGGGTCCAGCCCTGGGGCACCAGCGCGGCCAAGGCGCCGCTCGGCCTGCCGAAGAACGCCAGCACGGGCCGCACCTACAGCGGCATCAACATTCTCATTCTCTGGGCCGCCATCGTGCAACACGGTTTTCCCGGCCAGGGCTGGCTGACGTTTCGCCAGGCTTTGTCGCTTGGAGGCAATGTCCGCAAGGGCGAGCGCGGCACCACCGTCGTCTATGCCGACCGCTTCACGCCCGAGGACGAGAAGAAGCGCGCCCGTGAGACCGGCGAGGAAGCCCAGGCGATCCCGTTCCTGAAGCGCTTCACCGTGTTCAACACGGCGCAATGCGAAAATCTCCCCGAGGAGATTGAGGTTGTCGTGCCACCGCCGCCGCCCGGCCTGATCGAGCCGAAAGTCGAGGCGCTCATCAAGGCGACCGGCGTCGATTTCCGCATCGGCGGCGATCGCGCCTATTTCGATGTCCTGAACAACTATATTCAGGTCCCTCCGCCCCAAGCCTATTTCGAGCCGATTAACTGGCACAGGACAGCGCTCCACGAGGTCGGTCACGCCAGTGGCCATGACACACGTCTCGGCCGGGATCTTGGCGGTTCGTTCGGCTCGAAGCGCTATTTTGTCGAAGAGGTTGTCGCGGAGCTTTCGAGCGCCTTTTGCTGTGCGACGCTCGGGATTACGCCTACGGTGCGGCACAGCGATTACATCGGTGCGTGGATCGATACGATGCGCGAGGATTCCCGCGTCATCTTCCGCGCCGCCTCCCAGGCCAGTAAGGCGGCCGACTGGATTCTCTCCTTCCTGCCGCAGGACGAGCAACCAGCCACCGAGGACGAAACCATGATCGACAGGAGGGCGGCATGATCCTTCTGACCGACGAACTGCGCGAGCAGCTTCTCGCCAATGGCCGCCAGCGCGATGTCGATCATGTGCCGGTGGTCAAGTTCTTCAATCCGCTCGGCGAAGGCGTCTGGCTCGCGACCGAATTGGACGCTGATGGCGATACGCTCTTCGGGTTGGCCGATATCGGCGAACCCGAGCTTGGCTATTTCTCGCTCGAGGAAATGTCATCGATCAGCCTGCCCTTCGGCATGGGGATCGAGCGCGACATCCTCTTCACCGGGGATTTCCCTATCTCGGTCTGGGCAGAGGCTGCACGCCAGGCCGGGAGCATACGCGCGGCCGGGCGCGTGCTGTACGCCGCGACCCGACCCGAACGTTGATCCGAGCAAGCCGGCCCGGATCGGCTGCGCCGGAACCACCGGCGCAGCCGAGAGCGAGAGAGGGGATCGGGTTTTCGCGACGGGTTGAAAGCGGAGAGAGAGGCTCTCGGCGCCCGTTACGGAGAAGCCTCCATGGCAAAGACCAAGAAGAAGCCCGCCGTCCCGATGATCGTCTTCTCGCGGGCGCGCGATATTCCGTTCAACCGCATCCGGCTGTCGGACAGCAATGTCCGCGAGACCGACGTCGAGGCCGGCCTCGACGAACTCACGTTCGACATCGACCGCCGCGAGGATCTCGTGCAAGGTCTCAATGTCCGCGCCATCCTCGACGCCGACGGCAACGAGACCGGCGATTTCGAGACGCCTGCGGGCGGCCGCCGCTATCGCTCAATCGCCCGGCTGGTGAAGGCGGGTCGCTTCCCCGAGGACGGGCTCATCCCCTGCATCGTCAAGAAGGCCGACGCCAAGACCTCGGCCGTCGATGACTCGCTGGCCGAGAACGTGCATCGCCTGGCATTGCATCCGCTCGACCAGTTCCGCGCCTTCAAGCGCATGGTCGAGGGCGGCATGTCGACAGAGGAAGTCGCCACCGCCTATTTCACGACGCAGCGCTATGTCGAACAGCGCCTGCGCCTCGCCTCCGTCTCGCCCAGGCTGCTCGATGCCTATGCCGCGAACGGCATGACACTGGCGGTGCTGGAGGCGTTCACTGCGCATCCCGACCACGCACGCCAGGAGCAGGTCTGGGATTCCGTCAGGCAGTCCCCCTTCCGCGAGCCCTGGCGCATCCGCCAGATGCTCACGGAGACCACGGTTCCGGCCTCGGACAAGCGTGCCAGGTTCATCGGCCTCGACGCTTATGTCGCGGCCGGCGGCCCGGTGCTGCCGCGCTACCTGTTCGACGATGAGGATGAGGGCTGGCTGGAAGACGTTGCTCTTCTCGACAGGCTCGTCTCCGACAAGCTGAAGTCTCTCGCCGACGAAGTTGCAGCCGAGGGCTGGAGGTGGATCACCGTCAGCCTCGAACTCCCCTATGGCTATGACTGCGATCTGCGTGCAATCACCGGCACGGCCGCGGAATTGAGCAGCAAGGAACGCCGGGAGCGCGAGAAGCTGCGCAAGGAGCAGGAGCGTCTCGAGGCCGAATACGCCGGCTACGACGAACTGCCCGACGAAGTCGACCAGCGGCTCAGTGAGATCGAGAAGCAGCTCGAAGCCTTCGAACGCCGGCCGACTGTGTATGATCCGGCCGAGATCGCTATCGCCGGCGCCTTCGTCAGCGTCGATGAGGACGGCGAACTGATCGTCGACCGCGGCTATGTCCGGCCCGAGGACGAACCGTCCGCGACCGTCGACGGCGCGGTGTCGGACGCCGACGTCGGCAGCGATGCAGACGGTGAGACCAAGGCGGATGTGCAGCGCGCCGTAATCACCATCGGCGGCCAGCCGGTCGAGCCCGAGGAGGATGAGCAGACCGTCAAGCCTCTTCCCGAACGGCTCGTGGCCGAACTGACCGCCCATCGCACCGTGGCCCTGCGCGACGCGGTCGGCGCCAACCCGCACATCGCCATGACTGCGCTGCTGCACAAGCTGGTCCGCGACACCTTCCGGCGGAGCACCACCGGCGCGGCGTTCCAGGTCTCGGTTCGCGAGGTCTATTGCGGCGAACAGGGCATCGATCTCAAGAACAGCCCATATGCGAAGGCCATCGATGAACGGCACGCGGGCTGGAAGGCCGATCTGCCGGCGGAAGACGATGTGCTCTGGGACTGGCTCGACGCGCTCGACGAGGCCAGCCGTATGGCGCTGCTGGCGCATTGCGTGTCGTTCGGCATCAACGCGCTTTATGAGCGGCCGAATCCGCACAGCGCGACGGGCATTTCCGAATACGGGCTGCGGCGTCGCATGGCGGAGGCGGACCGCCTTCAGCGCGCGACGGGGCTCGACATGGTGGAAGCCGGCTTCCGCCCCACCGTCGCCAACTATCTCGGCCGCGTCACCAAGCCGAGAATCCTCGAAGCCGTGCATGAGGCACTCGGCGAAGACAAGGCGCGCCTGATCGACCACCTGAAGAAGGACGACATGGCGCGCGAGGCCGAACGGCTGCTGGCCGATAGCGGTTGGCTGCCCGAGCCGCTGCGCCTGATCGCGGTCGAGCCGGAACATGCCGCCGACACCGGTGACGAGGCGTTGCCGGCCTTCCTCACGGATGACGACGAGACCTCGGCGGATGCCGACGGGATCGGCGAGCCGGTCCACATGATCGCCGCCGAATAGCCCTGCGGGGCGGCTTCGGTCGCCCCGTTCATTCCCTTCTTTCCACCGCACGGCCCGGCACCCCCGCCGGGCCGTTTTCGTTTCAGGAGATAGAACCCATGTCCGCCTACAACATCTTCGATGCGCCGCTCGGGTCGCTGGTCAGATACTTCGACAATTCCCCTAAACCGCCCGCCCGCTTCACAAAGAAACTCGCGGCCTGGGAGCGGCGCAACGGCGTCGGCCGTCTCGTGCGCAAGGAGCCGGCACGCGAGCGGCCGACCTACACGAGTCCGCCATGCTTCACCTTACATGAGGGCAACTTCGCATCAGGCGCGGTGATCCTCGTCACCGTCATGCGCACCCATTCGCTCGAGAGCGATCTTTCCTTCGAGATCGTCGAGCGTCCCGCCATCGGCATGGTTCGCGTCCTTCAGCAGCTCGGCGACAACACCGAGCTCCTGCATCTCGCGGAGAACCGTGAGGCAGCCGAACTCTGGCTGGTGAAAGCGGGATACCGCTCCGCCAGGCTGGAAGAAGTCACCGCCGACGAGGTCGGCGCCGATGTCGTCGAGGGCCGCGCAGCGGCGTGACGCCCAAGACCACGACCCGATGCACAACCCGGCCCGGCCTCCCACGCGAGCGTCGGGCCATTTCTTTTCAGGAGAGAGAATTATGGCTATCCCCGACTACGCCCGCACCAACTTCAACACGCTGCTGCGCGCCGCCGGCGACGGCAATCTCGCGCTGATGGAATGCGCCGACGCGGTGACGGGCGAGAAGCGCTATGTCATCGCCGCCGTCGGCCGTGACGGCGGCGACTATGTCTTCACGCCATTCGGCCATCTCGCGGCCGGCAATCCCTACGACGCTTATCTTCCGCCAGATCCCGACAACCCGGACGGCTTCCTGCCGAAGGACGCCGGAGGAGATCAGGGGTGACCAAGCGCAAATGCCTCCCGACAAGCGGCCGCCTTCTGGTAGGAAACCCGTGGTGGCGCGACATAGACACTAACAGATTCGCTAGTAGCCACTCTCCGGTGGCTGTCGTTACCATTTCGGGTAATGCCGCCGACGGAGGAATACATGGACATCCCGCATGTAGAATTTGAATTTCTGCCGAAAGATCATCCCGACCGTTTGGAGAACAGCGGGATGTCGAAGCTCTTCGTGTCGCGCCTCCGTGCGGCATGTTTCACCCGGCTGACGGACTTCGACGGCATGAGCGATGCGGAAATGCTGCGTCATCCAGGCGTAGCTTCTCGCGTCATGAAAGCCATCAAGGAGGCTCGGGCCAGGCTCCGCCTGCCCGACGCCGACAATCCGGCCGCCTGAATCACGCAGCACGGCGGTCTTCTTCGCCGTCTTGCCAATGCCTGCCGCGACCAGCGCATCGCCTGGTGGGCGTGGATCGAGGCTGCGGCCTGAGAGCTAGAGGAAGGCCGGGACGGGTTCGAGCCGGTGCAGTCGAGAGAGAGCGCTGCGCGGCTTTTCCCGTCCCGCTCTCCCGAGGTTCCTCGCATGAACATGATATCCGCCACCGTGGCCGCCGACGCGGCCGCGCCGATCCCGCTCGGCTTCGAGGCCGATACCGCCGCCGCCATCCTCTCGGCCGCTGAACTCCTTTTCCCACATCTCGAACGCGGCCAGCGCATCGACGCTCCGGCGCTGCGCCATGCGATGGAAACCGCCTTCGGTGGCTCCGATGCATCGGGCGTCTGGACGTGGAAAACAGCCTATGAGGCCTGCGAGGCGGCGACGGTGCTGTTCCTGCGCAAATTCGGCAAGGCGCTGCTGCGTAAGGCAGACTCCCCAGCCGCAAGCCTGCCGCTGCTGGTGAAGATCGCCGGACTCCTGCCCACGCACACGCGCCGCTCGGCCGAGAGCGAAGCCTTCCAGCAATTCTCGACGCCGATTCCGCTCGGCCTCGTCGCCATGACGGCCGCCGCGATCACTCCGGCCGACCGCGTGCTGGAGCCTTCGGCCGGCACCGGCCTTCTCGCCATCCTCGCCGAGATCGCCGGCGGCGCGCTCGTTCTCAACGAGCTGGCCGAGACCCGAGCCAATCTTCTCGCCTCGCTTTTCCCGGCTCTTCCCGTCACGCGCTTCGACGCCGCCCAGATCGACGATCATCTCGATCCAACCGTCATGCCGAGCGTCGTGCTGATGAACCCGCCATTCTCGGCCATGGCCAATGTCGAGACGCTCATGGCCGACGCGGCGTTCCGCCATGTCGCCTCGGCGCTGGCGCGCCTTCCGGCGGCCTGATCGCCATCCCAGACGACAAGCCCGTCAAGTTCACCGTCGAGCTGCCGGCCGCCGTTCATCGCGATCTCGTCGCATATGCCGAGGCGATCGGCCGTGAGAGCAACCAGCCTGCGCCCGATCCCGCCAAGCTTGTCGCGCCGATGCTCCAGCGATTCATGGCGACCGACAAAGGGTTCCGGAAGGCAAGAGGCCAAATGGGAGCCGCGGATCATTGAGCGTTTGCGCCGGAACCATGCGTTGCCTGCGCTGCTTCGCGGCCAAGCTCATTCCTTGATCACATCGGCGACTGGGGATGACAATGGCAGCCGGCCCACACTGATCAGTCGGCGAGATCGAAATGCACGGGTTCGCCGCTCCAAGCGTGATATAGATGTGCGCCATCCCAGTATGAAACTTGTCCGTTGTCGAGTTTTCGTTTCGCTCGCCAGACGAGGTCGCCTCTAAGTCTAGAGATGGTCGAAGGACCGAATTGCGGAACCTCCAAACCTCTTTGACCGTATCCGTCATCAGACACTGTGTGATTGCCGAGACCCATCAGCAATGCTGCGTGTTTGGTTTCTTTGATGACCAGCGCAAAGTTGTTCATGATAACATTGTATCCAGAATGTGCATGGAGCACGCGAGGGTCGCGGCGATTACGTACCTCCGAGATGATCCGGCTAACGACCTCGGGCGAGACCAAAGATGATTTGTCGGCGATGATGCCTTCCGTTGCTCTGGCGCACCAGTTAACTACGTCTTGTCGCTCGGCCAGCTCTAATGAGTTCGCGAAACGGGCGGCCCATCGACGGGCTCCCGGCAGGTAACTCGATGTAGTAACAAACAGGGATTTGCTCGCTCCTTCGCCGATACCTATCCCGTAGAGAGCTGCGACATTTGTCAGATCAATTTTATTGCCGATGGCGTACCTCTTCGCCTGCACGACCGTGAGGATGTCGCCAATGGGATCTCTCTGCCAAAGCCGGAGGTCGACGCCGTTGTCAGCACCGCCGGGGCCAAGCTCAGCGGTAAATCCCTGATTCTGAAAAATCCGAAACAGCAAAACCTCGAAATCACGCCAATGAAGGCAATTGAGATCATCAGGGTTGCGCACGAAATGATTATAGAGCTCTTGATAAACGTCCGCAGTGTCTTGAGTAATGAGGCCACAAACCCAGCGCCAATGAAAATAGCGGGAGAACGCTGAACAGAGCGGCTCAACTTCGGTATAGATGGCCATCGTGTAGCCATTGAGGTTCTCGTAGAAATATCCGCGTTTTTCCAGCAGTGCTCGGAAACTCGGTTCATGGCCTTCTGAATCCTCTCCACCAAGCACCGTGACCAGATCGCCGCCGCAGATCAGAAGGGTTACGACTGGCGGTTCATGGGGCTCCCCTCCAACATGATCGAGATAAGGCTTGAAGTCACAATCAAACCAAAGGTCCTTGCTCTCCGCCCAGCTTTGAATCTCTGCATGAAGGGCAGCTATCTCGGATTCGAGATCGGCGTCTGACCATTTGCGATTGTTCGTGAAATTGATTCCCTCGTTCTGGCTCATGGTCCGGTGCTCTGTGGCGAGTCTCTACTCGTAGACTCGGATGTCGGGTATCGCCACGGGGCCATCGTGAACAAATGCAAGGCTGTGCCGCGCGCGCGTGGCGCCGACATACATCCTGGCCACGGACTTCGAGACATGGCTAATTTCTCCCGTGCTCAACCATTTTTTTGCTAGGCCATGCGGGAATATCATGACTCGATCGAAGGTTAGACCTTTTGACTCTCCGAAATTCATGGCCGGCAGATCGCGGCAAGCTGTCTTTCGATCGAAGCGCAGTACCTGCGGCGCGAATGTTGCGATGTAGGCGTCGACTTTGGCGGTTGCGACGATGAACACACCATCATGACCGGTCACCATTTCGTTTAGGGACTTGGTGCTGGGCTCGTTGGGGAAGAAGCGATCGCCGAGATCGGCGATATGCTGATGGCAGCGATATGTATGCTGCTCGTAGGTCAGTGCCGCGAGCCCTGCCTTATCCCACGCTTTAAATTTCTTAATGATGTTGACGCCACCGAAGGCCGCGTTTTTCTTACCCTGGTTGGTCTTGAGCGTGGCCTGCCTATGGTCGCCAACTAAGGTGAGCTTGATTCCTGCCTTCAGGATCAGTTCGAGGACGTCGAGATCATAGCCCGCCATGTCCTGGATCTCGTCGACGAAAATGTGGTCGAAGCGCTGCGCAAGCCGACGCATAACCGCGCCGTTCGTCCGACGGTCGCATTCACAAATGAATTTCGAGATCTTATCGGAATAAATGAGGCGGCCACCTGCGAAGTAGTGGGCGGCCGTATTCGATTCAGGAATGTAGGGAACAGAGCGTCCTTCCTCCCACTGAAGTCCCTCGATGCGGCGATCATGCATTGCACGCCTGTACGGACGCGCAAGGTCGCGCAGCAGGAAGCTGAACCATGTCGTCACTTCGAGATTGGGCGGGATCGCCGGTCCCAAGCCGTAGAGCTTGCGCTCGATCTCCTTTTCGTTGTTCCTCGTATAGGTGACGAGCAATGCCCGTTCGGTGCCGCAGGCGGCCTCGCCGACAATGCGGGTGGTTTTGCCGCCGCCTGCGGCGCACATTATAATCCGGTTAACTGATGGCACTGGCGATATACCCTGGAACGGTCCAAGGTTCCGTCGTCTTGAAGAACTTCAGCGCCGTGTCGGCCTTGTTATCCTTCATATAGTCCAGAAGGGCCTCATCCGAAGCGAACGTCTTGCCGAGCACCTTTTCGATCGCAGCTTTTCCGTTCGCCTTAAGGAGTTGTGGCTCGAGCGTCGGGAAGTTTTCATCGGCGTCATAGAGGATGCTAATTTTCGGCTTTCCAGCGTAGTCCGCATATTTTGCGGCGAGAGCAGCGATCTTGCCATCGTTGTCCGTCACAACCGCGACAGTTCGATCGAGGAGGACCGCAATTTCGAGGAAGCGTCGGAAGGCGAGAGAATTGACGGAGATGACGTCAATGCCATTCTCAAGCGGCATTTTACCGTGCTGCTTCACATAGGCCGCCTGGACGATCAACTCGTCCGACGGACCTTCCACTAGAATGGCGCGCCTTGCCAGGATCAGCCGCAAGGTATCGTGACCTGGCAGGCGCATGAAGTAATCCTGCGTGCCGCTGGTCAAGGTGTTGAGCCGGATTGACTTGCCATGATGGAACAAGACCACTGCCTCGACGCCCAGCTTGTTGAGGACGAAGCTGCTGTGTGTGGTGATTATGAGCTGTCGGCTGCCGCGACGTGTGGCGATGTGGCTGATAAGCTCGTTGAGGTTTGAGAAGGATAGATGATTCTCCGCCTCTTCGATCAGGATCAGATGCGAGTCGGCCGACGACTCCATAGCCAGCTTGATCTTGATGGCGTTCTGTTCCCCCTTGCCGACCAGTGGAAGCGGCACGTCATCGAGGTGTGGCATGACGCCGGTCTCCCAAGTCGCGCGCGATGACGTGTCGAGAGAGACTGAAAGCGCCTTTTCGGATATTTCGCCCTTCTTTTTGGCGAGCGCCTCGTTGACGCCCTTGACCTTGGCGTTGTCAAGGAAAGCGTCCTTCATCATGCGGTAGGATAGAGCGAGATCGACTTTCTGGCCCTTGCTTAGGCTGTCGCGCATGATGTCCACGACGTACCGGCTTGCCGCCGCGTTGTTGCGGATTGTGCTCGCGTCGATGAAGGCAGGCTTGATCGGAATCGAGCGTGAGGTGACGAGCTCGTTGTCGGCGAACCCTCGCCATCTCACCACATAATATTCGATCGGCAGGGTCCGAATCAGCGTCGGGTCGGCGACGTAGGATTTGAATTCCTCCGCATATTCCTGATTGAACTCGATCGAGAGTGCGACGCCCGGGAGGTCGGCGCCGACGGTGTTGTTGGTCCCCTTGAGTTTCGACAGCGATGTATCGTCGTGGAAATACAGCTCGATTAGAATTGCTGGTGGAGCAACCGAAGCTTTGGTAGCGAGTGCGGTAATGTAATTCGTCACAGTCTCGGAATTGAACAGGTGCGGGTGAAGTTCGGTCTGAATCGGCCGGCCGTTAAGCTGGCCGGTGAGCGCGAGATGAATCGCTTCGAGGAGGGTCGACTTTCCGCTCTCGTTGTCGCCTACAATAATATTCAGGTCAGGATTCAGAGTGACATCTGCGGTCTTCAGACAGCGATAATTGCTGATGATCGCTCGCGATATATACAACGTGCCCTCCCCAGTGCCCGTCCCCCAAAAGCCGCTGCGGCAAGGTTGCAGGAGTTTTAGTCGAAGAACGGGTTTTGGTCTACTTTGTGCAGAGTGGATGAAGCGCGAAAAAAGCCGAAGTTGCTAAGATTGGGGAACATATGCGGGAGCTATCGCAATGGGAGTTTGATATCTACGCGCTCTCGCTGCCGCAGGGCCATGGTTTCGGTGACAAAGCACCGACAGCAGCGTGGCTTACCGACGACGGGAACACCTGCGGCATCGTGACAATCTATGGGGATAGCGGCCCATTTGGCTATCTCGTCATGCGGCGTCGTGTCGATGCGGTTTGGGTCACGACCGCTGAGGCGAACGGCTTTCCCACGCTACGGGAGGCGCGGCTCGCCGTCGAGCCGTTAATGATCGAGGGAAAGGAGCCAGAGCCGATGAGGCCGGGAATTACCGCGCGGCGGCCTCTGTTTGATCTGCAGGGTCGTGAGCCCGGCGAGGTCTTCAGGCTGCTGTCGCTGCCATCTCATGTTCCAGCCGCTTGGGCGCTGAATCAGCTCTATCTTGCTCTCCCGAAGCCGGATCGGAACTGGGTCAGCGACTGCCAGACCGTGAATTTCCATACACGTATATGGGAGGCGCAATTGCTTGCGTCGTTTCGGGAGCAGGGTTTGCTAGTGACCCAACCTTACGAGTCGCCGGATTTCCACATCACCAATCGCCTCGGGGGCGAGGCTTGGGTGGAAGCGGTCACCGCAAATCCGGCGGTAGCGTACAATCATGTGAACGCACCGCATGGCGCAGTACCGACGGAGAGAGAAGAAGTTTTCTTCGGGGCTGCCGCGCTACGCTTCGCAAAAACGTTGGGTAACAAGCTCGACCGAGCTTACGACAAGCTGCCGCATGTCACGGGCAAGCCGTTTATGATCGCGATCGCGGATTTTCAGGCGCCATCCTCGATGATTTGGAGCAGAGAGGGATTGATCGGCTACCTATATGGCGAAGGGGCACAGGTCGCGATGGTGGACGGCCGGGCACAGGCCGTCGCGATGCCGGCCACGCACTTGCTCGGGCCATCGGGCTTTCCTGCCGGATTGTTCGCCGATGACCGTCATGCGGAGCTTTCGGCGGTGATTTTCTCGAATGCCTGCTCGATCGCCAAGCTGTATCGCGTGCCGATTTCCGGTGGCGGAGCGCCGAAGGGCTTGCGCTATACGCGGATTGGAAATTTCTTCGATCGAACTCCAGGGGCGCTCACCGGCATTCCGTTCTGCTTAGATATCACGAGCGACGAGTATAGAGGTCTATGGCCTCATGGATACGAGCCTTGGACGGCGGAGATGGAGGTCTTCCACAACCCCTTCGCTCGGCATGCGGTCCCGTTCGAACTTCTTCCTGAAGCGACCCATTGGTACGAGGAAAATGGTGAGCGGCTATGCAGCACTGTCTATGAGACCTCGATCCTCTGGTCGAGAACCCTCATTCAGGACGAAGACCAACGGCCGCCGAGAGTTGAAGACTTCCTGAGCAGCGGTGATGTCAAGCAATGACTAAGCACTACATCGAAGCGTATCGTAGCCTTGTCGGAAGTCCTCAATTTTATAGAGGAATAGTGAAACTGAAGTGCCCAGTTTCTACGTTCGTGGCCCGCCAAAAACCGCCGATTGCCGCGTGCCACCGAGCGGCGCTGAAATCGCCGGTTTTCCGCTACAGCCCGACGTATGGTGAAAGTCCACCAAGGCCTCCCATCCTTACGTTGCTGGGGTGATCTCTACGAGAACCGGTAGCTCAGCAAGGAGCAAATCCCCTGAACGGACGCTCAAGTTCCAATACCCGGGGGCATCAAGTGGGGCACCAATGTTCACTACCCAATGGACGTTACTACCCTTCTGAAATTCGGGCGACACGCCGATAGCGACTCTTGAAACCTCTTTACCACTGGGATTGCCTAGGCACACCTGAAGTCCTCGCGTCGGCCCTTGGGCGAGACTCTTCCAGCTTGCAATGCATACAAGCGTCCAAATGGTATCGAGCGGAACGCTGGGTATCGAGTATTTCGCCCAACCTCCTCCCAGAACGAACAGCAATCCATCCCGAATATCTACTGCGTTCACCAGCATCAACGTGGTAACCCCAAATCCACCCACCAGATCGACGTTGGAGACCGGAACCCAATCATCAGGCAACCTCCCTGCCTCTGCTCCTTTGCCGCCGCCGGCCTTGATAGTCCGCTTGACCCTCCCATCTGAAGTCCTCACCACAATCACAGCGTCTTCACCGGACGAACCGTGTTGACCGGGTAGATGCGGAGGCCGTCCGCCCTCGCCGATTACAATCTCAAAAATCTCACCAGGTTCGACCTCAAGTATTCCAGTTGCGATGTCACCGCCATTGCCGCCATCTCCGGCGACCGCGCCATCGCCGAATGCAGGAGCGCCGCCACCCCCTGCGCCCGGCAAGACATCGCGAGTCTGTAGCGTTTCGGCTGCCGGCTCGAATTCGTCCGGCGAGAGGAAATTGCCTTCCAGATCGGTAATCCTTCCGCCGCGTCCGCCCCGCCCACCCCGCGCATTCTTACCAATCGCGCCACCCCCACCACCACCAGCGCCGGGAGCCTTGCCCCCTTCGCCACCCAACCTGAGATTAGAATTGTTGATCACGATGCCGCTAGAGGTAAACGATACTGCAAGCGCATCCTTGGCCATCTTGTCTGTCAAGGGCCAGCCGATCGACATCTGGCGATGAAGCTGTAGTTGCCCCTGTTTCCATTCCAGGAGTGTTTCGGCCGAATACTTGATCCGCCCATGCTTATCGTCGATCTCAGCCGCATGTTGATGACACATCAGGATAAGGTTAGCCGCTGAACGGTTCTCCTCGGCGGACTGCGACTTATTCCAGCGGGGACCGCCTTCACGCCGTGCGAATATGTGGGAGATCTTCGAGTTTAAGGCCCACACACCATCTGATGGGCTCTCCGTGTAGAGAGGTTGAGAGCAGCCTGGAAACCCGCACCGTACCGCGGTTGCGTAGAGCTGTTTCGCTGTGCTGACAGTCGGGATGGGGTGTTCAATCAACCATCGTCCTCCCGCTAAAGACTCTATAGTTAAAGCGCATCCATATCAGAAAGCTACGGATGACGCATTGAGGTCCTTCAGGGTCTTGACGTTGTCGAGGTCCGACCGGACGACGATCGCCGCCGTGGGACTATCCATCAGCGCCATGAGCACCACGAGGTCCTTGCCTTCCGCCTGCGCCTTGATCGCGTGCTGCACGTACACGATACCGAAGTGGCAGTCGCCGGAGATACGTCCGAGAATGGCGGGCGTCGCGATCGGAGCGTAGGTCACGTCGATGTTGCGGCCAGTTCTTTTCAAGATCATCGATCAAGGCGCTCGACGCCGAGATGAAGCGCATCCTCGACAATGGTTATGCGATCAACCTCGGGGAGTACCGTGCCGATGTCGGCGGTCTGGCGGCCCCCATCTTCGACAGCGAAGGCAAGGTCGTCGCCGCGCTCGGGATATCGGGTCCCCTGTCGCGCCTGTCGTCCGCGAAGATCAAGGAGTTCTCGGCGCTGGTGTCCAGATCGGCGAAAGCCGTGACGGCCATGATCAGGCAGGCCTAGATCGGCTTTTGACATCGATGCGCCGCCGGGGCAGAGTGCCGGCGGCGGCGATTGACCGAGCGGGAATTCACTTCCCGACTTGTCAAAACACCGCCCGCGCCGCGAAGGCCCATGGATTGTCCAGCCGTGATCCTGGGCGGCCCGAGTCTCAGGGCGGCCACCCGGCCTCGGCACACCTGCCGGCGTGCCACGCTCCTGTTTCACCGCCGATTTCATCCATGACCGCCGGCAAAATGCGAAACCGTGATCCAAGAACGCGACACGCGTACCGGTCACCGGCCATTTCCAACCGGCCGGTATCGGGATAGGTTGCGGGTGGAATCATCCGGCTTGGTGAAATTCCCGATCCAGAAGGACAAAGAGTTGACCTCGTCTCCCTCCACCGCGACGCGGCCGCGGACATTCATGGCTGTCCTGGTCGTCCTCGGCCTGACGCATCTGCTCAACGATCTGATCCAGTCGCTTATCCCGGCCGTCTACCCGATCATCAAGGACGCCTACGCGCTCGACTTCGTCCAGATCGGGATGATCACATTTACCTTCCAGATCGCCGGCTCGCTGTTGCAGCCGGTCGTCGGGTTCGTCACCGACCGGCGTCCGATGCCGTATTCGACCATCGTCGGCATGGCTTTCACCCTTATCGGTCTCGCCAGTCTCGGCTTCGCGTCGAGCTATGGATTCATTCTGCTCTCGGTCGCCTGCATCGGGATCGGCTCGGCCATCTTTCATCCCGAGGCGACCCGTATGGCGCGCCATGCTTCCGGCGGCCGGCAGGGGCTGGCCCAAGGGCTCTTTCAGGTCGGCGGCCAGGCCGGCGGCGCGCTCGGCCCCCTGCTCGCCGCCTTCATCATCGTGCCGCACGGCCAGACCAGTCTGGCCTGGTTCACGCTGGCGGCGCTGCTCGCCATGGTCCTGATGACCTGGACGGCGGGGCAGCACGGCGTCATCCGCAAGCATATCGCGGCCCTGAAATCGGCGCTGTCCGGCGGCGTCGCGAACGGCCGGCTTCATTCGAGAACAACCGTCCTGATCGGGCTGACCGTCCTGACGGTCCTGATGTTCTCGAAGGTCGCTTATACCGAAAGCTTCCGGTCGTTCTATACGTTCTACCTGATCGAGCGGTTCGGGGTGTCGATCCCGACGTCGCAGGTGATGCTGTTCGTGTTCCTGCTGGCTCAGGCTGTGGGCGTGCTGGTCGGCGGCATCGCCGGCGACAGGATCGGCCGCTATCGCGTCATCTGGATCTCCGTCCTCGGCCCGCTGCCGCTCACGCTGTTGCTGCCCTATGCCGATTTCTTCTGGACCGGCGTCCTGAC
>Ga0182742_1003005_pt1 | contig 17316 bp, 16 predicted proteins | sample eDN5th37CBELigMG_FD_128880 | JGI IMG/M metagenome (GOLD analysis project Ga0182742, IMG submission 128880) | Enriched Miracle-Growth compost microbial communities from Emeryville, California, USA - eDNA 5th pass 37_C BE-Lig MG (version 2)... ...
AACGAACCGGCTGAGGCTGATCCCGAACATCGTCGTGCTGCCGTACCGCAACCCCTTCCTCGTGGCCAAGGCCGCGGCGACGCTGGACGTGCTGTCCGGTGGACGGTTCGTCCTCTCGGTGGCGACGGGCTATCTGCGCAGCGAGTACCGGGCGCTCGGGGTGGACTTCGAGCAGCGCAACGTGCTCTTCGATGAAGCCTTGGCCGTGCTACGGGGCGTCTGGACCGAGGACGAGTTCAGCTTCGAGGGCACCACGTTCACGGCCGCCAAGGTGACGGTCAACCCCAAGCCGGCGCACGTGCCGATCTGGATCGGCGGGAACAGTCCCCTCACTCGCCGACGGGTGGCGGCCTTCGGCGACGGCTGGAACCCCTTCCCCGCCTCGGCCGCCCTCGCCAAGACGTCGCGAACGGTGCCGCTCGAGGGGTTGAACGACCTCGTCCCGATGCTCGAGCACCTCTGGAAGGAGCTCGACGCCGCCGGCCGTGACCCGTCGAGTGTCGACGTGGCCTTCTCGACGGGCCTCCCCGGCGCCCACGATCCCGCCTTCGACGCCGACGCCGAGCTGGAGGCCCTGGCAGCGCTGAACCGCCTAGGCGTGACGTGGACCAGCACGTCGCTGCCTGGGGACTCGGTCAACCACGCCGCCGAGGTGATCGAGCGCTACGGCGCAGAGGTGATCGCTCGGGCGTCATGATGGCGCCACGTGCGCGAGCATCCCCGGGCGCGCGGTCGCGGTGACGCCGGTACGCGGCTCAACGTAGTCTGTCCACATGTCAGCACGGGCACGACGAGCCGCGCCACCACGTCCGACCCGGGGCACGCTCCGCGGGAGCCCGTCGAAGTCGGTTGATGCGCAGTTGGCCGAGTGGGTCCGCTTGCACCCGGAGTGCGAGCACGTGCCGGAGCCGATCCCGCGGGAGATCTGGCGGGATCCCCGGCAGAAGCTGGAGCACCACGAGCTCACGGGGACGAAGGGGCTCATCGTCGACGCGGCGCGCCGGTTCATGATGCAGCACGGCCTCCGCCGCCTCACCATGCAAGGCGTCGCCGACGTGGCTCAGCTCTCCCGCGCCGCCGTGTACCTCCACTACTCCGACCGGGACGCCTTGGTGGAGAAGGTCCTGGAGTGGTCCATCATCAACTACACGGCCATGCTGCGGACGGCCATCGACGAGCACAAGCTGCTCAGCGAGAAGGTCGTGGCGGCGGTGGCCGTCGCCCGCGCGGCGTACGACGCCGGGGAGGAGTCGGCCTGGCTCAACGACATCCGCGGGCCGCTCTACTCCGTCGAGTCCGACAAGATCCTCGTCGCCATCATGAACGCGGTGATGCCGTCCGTCGCAGCCTCGGCCAAGTCGGGTGAGCTCCGGCAGGGGCTGCCGATCGCCACGGCCGCCGAGTGGATCGCTCGCGCCGTCCACTCGATCGGCGTCAGCCCCGGTGTCACGTTCGCGTCGAAGGACCCTCGCGACGTGGAGCGGTTCGTCCGCTTGGCCGTCATCCCGGGGCTCGTCAACCCCGAGTGACCTGGAGGGCCTACGGCCTGAGGTGGTTGTGCTCGCCGATCGCCGGCGCACGGGTCACCCTGTAGGTGGACTCGGTCGACACGAACGGCGCCCCGGGCACCACGTAGGAACGGCCGAGCACGTCGTCGTCGACGGCCACGGGGAAGCCGCGATCGACGAAGTGCGGATCGGCGAGCAGCTCGTCGGGCGAGTACACGATGCCGCACGTGAGCCCGTGCTCCTGGCCCTGCACGAAGAACTCGTAGGCGTCCAGCTGGCTGGCGATGAACACCGTCGCCGACCGACCCGCTCCGAAGATCTCCGTCGTCTCAGGGTCGACACCGACCATCGCGAGGTCGATGTGGTCCCGCTCGGCACCGAGCTCCAGGAAGATGAGGTCGTCGAACTCCTCACGTAGCCCGAGGTCGTCGAGCCAGCGGAGGAGCAGCGTGAACTCGCGGCCGGTCCGGGGCGGGACACCGGTCGTCACGTAGCGCCCGTCGGCGGCGACGGCGAGGGTCTCGGCCGTGGGCACGATCACCGACGCGTGGCGCCCCGTCTGGCGCTGCACGGTCTTCTCCTCCACCAACCAGGTGTAGGAGGCCAGCTCCGTCGTCACGTTGGCCGCGGCCACCATGCTCACGTCGACGCGCTGCCCACCGCCGCCGGCCTCGCGGTGGATCAACGCCGTGAGGGCCCCCATCACGGCCCACAACGAGGCGGTGTGGTACCCCTGGTTGCCGCCGGGGCGGACGGGCGGCAGCGAGTGGTCGTCGTACCCGCAGCTCCACGCAGGGCCGCCTCTCGCCTGCACCGTCAGGTCCACGAACGGGTCGGTCGCTCCCGGTGTGTCGTGGCCCACCGGCGTCACGGAGACCCAGATCAGGTCCGGCGCCAGCTCGCGCACCGCCTCGACGTCGATGCCCAGCTCGGCGAGCCGACCGGGCGGTTCGGCTTCGAGCACGATGTCGGCGCCCAGGGCCAGCTCCCGGAAAGCAGCCGCGTCGACGTCGAGGTCGATCGTGACGCCCTGCTTCCCCATGTTGTAGTGCCGCCACCAGAGGCTCCCCTCGGGATGCGGCACGTCGTCGGCGAACGGGCCGAAGGTCCGCGTGTGGTGACCGCCTGGCGGCTCCACCACCACGACCTCGGCGCCCATCCCGGCCAGCAGCTTGCCGGCGAAGGCGGCGCCCTCGCTGGCCAGCTCGACGACGCGCACGCCTTCGATGAGCCCCGCCACTCAGATCACGCCTTCTGCCCGCAGGATCGCAAGCTCGTCCGAGGACCGGCCCAGCAGGCCCACGAAGACCTCTTCGTTGTGCTCACCCAGCCGCGGCGCTCCTCGTTCCAGGGACCAGTCGGTCTCGGACAAGTGGAGCGGCAGGCCGTCCACGCGCACCGCGCCCATCTCCGGGTGCTTCACCGTCGGCCAAAGGCCCCATGGCCCGGTGGCCGGGTCCTCCTCGACCCGCTCCCCCGGCCGGAGCACCGCCGCCGCGGGCACGCCCGCGGCCTGCAGCCGCGCCGCCAGTGCCCGCCGCTCCTGCGGGAGGCACCACCGGCCGAGCAGCTCATCGAGCTCCGACTGCCGGCGGAGGCGGTCGTCGACCTTCGCGAACCGATCCGCCTGCGCCCATGGCTCGTCGATGAGGTCGGCCAACCGACGCCAGTCGGCGTCGTCGCGGCAGGCGATGGCGATCCAGTTGTCGTCGCCGTCGGTCGCATACACGTTGTGAGGGGCCATCGCCGGGTGGGCGCTGTGGTTGCTGTCCGGCATGCCGGGCCGCCGGAGCGGGCGCCCGTTGACCGACGAGTCGAGGACGTCGGGACCCACCAGCGTGGCGCCCGCCTCGGTGGTCGCCAGGTCGATCCACTGCCCCCGTCCCGTGCGCTGACGGTAGAGGACGGCGCCGAGGACGGCGATGGCCATGAAGTTCGCGCCGTGGTGGTCCATGTACGAGAAGCCGATGCCGGCAGGCGGCAGGTCGGGGAGGCCGCTCAGGAACGTGAGGCCGCAGATGGCTTGCACGACCGGACCCCACGTCTTGTAGGGCGCGTACCGACCCGAGTGGCCGAAGCCGCAGTTCGACACGTAGATGATGTCCTCGCGGATCGCCCGGAGGCCGTCGTAGCCGAAGCCCATGCGTTCCATCACGCCGGAGGCGAAGTTCTCCGTGACGACGTCCGACACCCGGACCAGGTCGGCGAACAGCTCGCGGCCTCGCGGGTCCTTCAGGTTGATCGTCACGCCCTTCTTCTCGACGTTGTGGTTGTTGAACGCCCCACCGAGCTCGAGCCCGCGCCGGTCGTCGACGAAGGGGCCCGACCCGCGCAGCACGTCCCATCGTCCCTGGCGCACCGGGTCCTCGACCCGGATCACCTCGGCGCCGAACGCGGCGAGGTAGCGAGTGGCGCCTGCGCCGGCGAGCTGGCCGGTGAGGTCGCAGATCCGGAGGTTGGACAGGGGCCCTGCTGGCATCGCTCGATCGTTCACCGGCTGCCGACCGCAGAGGGCTGGAAGCGGAACACCCGCTCGGCGTTCCCCCGGGTGATCTTGTGGACGTCCTCGTCCGCGAACCCCTTCAGGGCCTCCCTGGCCGCCGACAGCGTGTGCGGCCACGTGCTGTCGGAGTGCGGGTAGTCGGACTCCATCATCACGTTGTCCACGCCGATGTCGTCGATGGCGCGCACGCCGTGCGGGTCCCAGATGAAGCACCCGTAGAAGTGCTCGCGGAAGAGGTGGCTCGGCGGCTCCTTGTGCGGCGTCTTCGTCCAGGGACCCTGGTGCTCCCACGAGTAGTCGGCCCGGTCGAGCACGTAGGGGATCCACCCGATGCCGCCCTCGGAGAGCACGATCTGGAGGCGCGGGTGCTTGAGCAGCACGTCGCTCAGGAGCCAGTCCATCAGGGTGAACTGGCACGAGAAGGGCGCCAGGGCGACGCTGATCGACCGAGGCGCGTCGTCGGCGGTCACGATCGACCGGGACGCGGAGCCGATGTGCATGCACAGCGGCAGGCCGAGGTCCTCGGCGGCGCTGAACACAGGATCCCAGTAGCCGTTGCGGTCGTGGATGGACGGGAGGCCGAGCCAGGCAGGGTTCTCGCTGAAGGCAATGGCTCGGGCCCCCTTCCCGGCGGCCCGGTGCATCTCGGCCACTGCGAGCTGCGGGTCCCACAACGGGATGAGGCAGAGCGAGACCAGCCGACCCGGGGCGTAACCCGCCCACGCCTCGATCATCCAGTCGTTGTACGCCTCGATGCACGCCAGCGCGAGGTCCTTGTCCTTCGTGTCGCAGCTGAACAGCTGACCGCAGAACCGGGGGAAGGACGGGAAGGCCACCGACCCGAGGACGCCGTCCAGGTCCATGTCCGCGATTCGCGCCGCCGGGTCGTAGCAGCCAGGGCGCATCTCCTCGAAGTTGACGGGATCGGACGAGTACTCCGCTCGATCCCGTCCGGCCACGGCACCGAGGCCGCTCATGGGGATGAGCACGTCCTCGAAGACCCAGTAATCGGTGCCCCGTTCGTCCGCTTGCACGATGTGCTCCTGCATCTTGGCCGGGACGCGCGTGTCGCCCGGGGCGATGTCCCTCAGCCTCGCGACACGTGGGGCGCGCGCCGCGAACCTGGCCGGCATCCGACCCTCCCAGACGTCGGGCGGTTCGATCACGTGGTCGTCGACCGAGATGATCGTGAAGCTGTCGTCGCCTGCTCCGACCATGGCCACGGCCACCTCCCCCTCGAGCGGACGCCGCCCCTCCGCCTCCTGCCACGCCGCCCCGGCTCTGCTCTCGTGGCGGCAAGGGCGCGCACCGACATGGTGGACGGTTTCCGCCTACATGTCAACCATCCGCCCGGATGTGTCGACTTGACAAACCATGTTGATCTGACCATGCTGGCGGTGTCGCTGCACCTGCGAGCTGCCAGACGGTGCGCGGCAGGGGGCTGGTGACGGCGTGGGCGTGCTCGACGGGATCCGGGTCGTCGATCTGACCATCTGGGCGTTCGGGCCGGGCTGCGGCGGCATCCTCGCCCACTGGGGCGCCGACGTCGTCAAGATCGAAGCGCCGAACCGCCCTGATCCGATGCGAGGGATGGGGGCGCAGCCGGGCGCACCGTCGAGCCTGATGTTCCGCCACTACAACCGGGGCAAGCGCGGCATGACCCTCGACCTCGGTGCGCCGGCCGGGCAGGAGGTGCTCCGGCGGCTCCTCGAGCGCGCCGACGTCTTCCTGACGAGCTACCTGACCGCCACGCGCCAGAAGCTGAGGTTCGACATCGACGACGTGAGGGCCATCAACCCCAGGGTCGTGTACGCCAAGGCCACAGGGCACGGGCCACGCGGACCCGAAGCGGAGCGCGGCGGCTTCGACCTGGCCACCTTCTGGTCGCGCGGCGGCATGGCCCACAGCGCGGCGATCGCGGCCGGCGTGGAGGCACCGCCGACGATGTTCGGCCACGGCGACGGCCTGGCCGGGTTCGCCCTGGCCGCCGGGGTCTGCGCCGGCCTCCTCCAGCGAGAGCTCACCGGCGTCGCGCCCGTGGTCGACGCCTCGCTCCTTGGCACGGCCATGTGGTTCCTCGGCCCGTACCTGGCGCAAGCCGACGGCCAGCGCATGCCCCAGCTCGGCGAGACCCCCCGGGAGCAGCGCGGCCCCGGCTCGAACGCGTACCGCACCAAGGACGGCCGCTACATCCAGCTGACGATCCTCGGTGGCCCGGAGGACTGGCTCGACCTCTACCACCACCTCGGCCACCCCGAGCTGGCTCACGACCCTCGCTTCGCCGGGCTCGGGAACCGCGTGCCGCTCGACCCTGCGGCCACGGCGGCTGCGATCGCCGTCCTGGACGAGATCTTCGCTCAGCGGACGTTGGCGGAGTGGAGCGTGGCGCTCGCCACCACCCGCGCCGTGTGGGCCCCGGTGCAGAGCCTGCAGGAGCTGGCCGAGGACCAGCAGACCGTCGCCAACGGCTTCGTCTGCCCGGTCCCCGGGGAGCCCGATGGCCTCAGGCTGGTCGCGCCGCCCGTCCTCTTCGACCAGGAGCCCGGGATCGCCGGCTCCGCGCCCGATGTCGGTCAGCACACCGAGGAGATCCTGGCCGAGCTCGGTTACAGCGCGGCCGAGATCGCACGGTTGCGAGCCGTCGGAGCCGCCTGAACCGGCCGTCCCCATCCACGGAGGTGGACACATGTCCCTGCAGACCACCCTCGACCCCAGCATCCACATCGTGGACGCCGACACACACCTGACGGAGCCGTGGGACCTCTGGACCTCGAGGACCTCGGGGTCGTACGCGGAGCGCGTGCCGCAGGTGAAGGACGTCGACGGCCACCCTTCGTGGGTCTTCGACGGCAAGGTCGTCGGTCCCGCCGGCGCGGTGTCGGTGATCGACAAGGACCTGGTGAAGCACCTCGGCGCGGAGTTCCTCTTCACCAAGACCGTGCACGACGTGGCTGCGGCGGCGTCCCAGGTCGAGCCCCGGCTCCGGCTGATGGACTCCCAAGGCGTATGGGCCCACCTCGTGTACCCGAACGCCGTCGGCTTCGGCGGCCAGCAGCTCGGCACCACGGGCGACCTCGACCTCCGGCGGGTGGCGGCGCAGACGTACAACGACGCGATGGCCGAGTTCCAGCACCGCTCGGGCAACCGGCTGTTCCCCATGGCCGTCCTCCCGTGGTGGGACCGCCAGTTCGCCCTCGAGGAGATCGAGCGGATCAAGGGGCTCGGCCTCGTGGGGGTGAACACGATCGCGGATCCCCAGGAGTACGAGCTCCCCGAGCTCGGTGACGACTACTGGCGACCGGTGTTCGAGGCGCTGGAGGACGCGGACCTCCCCCTCAACTTCCACATCGGCGCGAGCGCCACCCAGAGCTCGTTCTTCGGATCGGCCAGCTGGCCGTCGTTCGGTGACGACGAGAAGCTCGCCCTCGGGTCGGCGATGCTGTACGTCGGCAACGCCCGCATCATCGCCAACTTCATCTACAGCGGCATCCTCGAGCGTCACCCCCACCTCAAGGTGGTCTCCGTCGAGAGCGGCGTCGGCTGGCTGCCCTTCTTCCTGGACGCGCTCGACTGGCAGCTCATGGAGACGGCGCCCGAGCGGCGTCAGAAGCTGTCGCTCACGCCGACCGAGTACTTCAAGCGCCAGATCTACGCCTGCTTCTGGTTCGAGTCGACGCTCCTGGTCGAGCACATCCACGCGTTGGGCGTCGACAACTGCCTGTTCGAGACCGACTTCCCCCACCCCACCTGCCTCTACCAGGACTCGATGGCCCGGAGCCTCGACCTGTTGCGTGGCCAGCCGCTGGACGTGCAGCAGAAGGTCTTCGGCGGCAACGCCATCCGCGTCTACAACCTCCCCGTGCCCGCGGGCGGTTGACGCCGCCGAGGCCTTCCGGCAGTCCTCAGAAGGCCTCGGCGCTGTACATCACGGCTCCCCCGACGTGCGGAGGACCCTGGCACGCCAGGGCCAGCGAGAGGCCCTCGCGCTGGCGGGCGCCTGCCCGACCGGCCAGCTGGAGGTAGCACTCGAGCATCTGCGGGGTGCCGTGCATGCGCCCGTTGCCCAGCGCCCCGCCGCCGCTCAGCCCGGCGACGGCATCGGGCTTGTCGCTGTCGATCCCCCCGCCCCGCACGAACGCCGGCGCCTCGCCCGGCCCGCAGATGCCGAGCAGCTCGAGCCAGAAGAACACGATCGGAGCGAAGCCGTCGTAGAACTGGGGCAGGTCGATCTCCGCCGGACCCACGCCGGTGCCCTCCCACAGGGTCGTGATCCCCTGGCGACCACCGTCCATGATGTCGTCGTACGGCCAATGCGGCGGCACGCGCGGCGGCTGCAGGGTGCCGTTCAGGAACGAGTAGCCGGTGACGTGGACCGGGCGATGGGGCAGGTCGCGGGCGCGCTCGGCGGACGTGAACACGAAGGCGGTCACCCCGTCGACCGGGAGGTCGCAGTCGAGCCGCCGGATCGGGTCGTTGATCACCGGCGCGGCCAGGTACTCGTCGCGCGTCAGCGGCTGGCCGTACCAGTACGACCACGGGAGCTTCGACCCGTTCTTGCGCGCCTCGACGACCACGTCGCCGAGCGCGCCGTCCTCGATGCCGTACCGGTGCGCGTACTCGTTGTAGGCCATCGCGATGGCGGCGATCGGCCCGAAGAAGCCCTGGGGAGCGCTCCACTGCGCCATGCCGCCCGCCTGGCTCGACGAGCTGGCGTGGTACTGGCCCCGAGGGTTGTGCAACGCCCGGTGGAGGACCACGTGATCCGCGGCGCCGCTGGCGACGGCGTTCACCGCGATGGCCACCGACACCGGGAGCTGCCCCTGGACGTCGGCGGCGAACCGCGGGTCGAGCCCGAGGCGCCGAGCCAGCCAGGTCGTCGTCACCAGGCTGTGCCCGTCCGTGGCGGCGTGGCTCCCGACGCTCGGGAACAGCGGGGCGGTGACCAGGCCGTCCACCTGGTCCATGGTGAGGCCGGCATCGGCCACTGCGTCCCGGATGGTCTGGATCGTGAGCACGCCGAGCGTGGTGTCGGCATGGCGGGTGATCGGGCTCTGGGCGAAACCGGCGATGGCCACGCGGTTGCGGGCGCCGAAGCGATGGCTGGTCACGGTGCGCCAGCCAGGGTGAAGGCGGGGATGGCGACGCCCGGCGCGATGTCCTCGAAGGCCACGGCCACTGCCGCGCCGATCGGCGCAGGAGCGCCGTCGCCGCTCCGGAGCAACCTCCCGACGACCCGGAGGCCCGGATCCTCGTCGAGCTCGACGTCGACGAGCGTGAAGGGAGCGACGTCGTCGAACCCCGGGACCAATGGCCGGCGTACGACCGTCCAGGAACGGATCACGCCGCGGCCTCGCACCGGGACGTACGCGAACCCCGGATCGAGGGTGCCGCACGATCGGCAGACGTCATCGGGCGGATGGGCGAACGCGCTGCACTGCGAGCACTGGGCGGCGGTCAGGACGTGCTGGCTCGCGGCCTCCCAGTATGGGGCCGTCAGCGCATCAGGCACCGGTACCGGTCGAGCCATGTCAGGTCTGGCTCGGGCCGGTGGCCATCTCGCGCGAACGGACGGGCGGCGCGGCCGGCGTGAAGTGGAAGAGCCGCTCGGCGTTGCCCCGGAGGATCTGGTGCTTCTCCGCGTCCGTCAACGTGGGGTTCTGCGCCAGCTGCTGGTGGGCGTGCTCGATGCAGTAGGGCCACGTGCTGTCGGAGTGCGGGTAGTCCGTCTCGATCATGACGTTGTCGATGCCGATCTCCCGGATGTTCCGCACGCCGTGGATGTCGTCGATGAAGCAGCCGTAGACGTGCTGGCGGAAGACCTCGTAGAGGTCGAGGCCCCGGACATCGAGGGCCTTCCTCTCGTCGATGTGGAAGCCTCCTTCCCCCGGCTCCTCACCCCGCGCCAGGAGCGCGGCGCGCTTGTCCACGATCTGCGTGGCCCGCTCCAGGAAGTACGGCATCCAGCCGATGCCGCCTTCCGACAGGGCGATCTTGAGGCCCGGGAACTCGCGGAAGGGCGGACCGAGCAACCACGTCAGCATCGCGCCCGAGGTGACCACGCCCGCGGCCCACGCCTGGTTGAAGGACCACGGGAAGTCGGACGACACGGTGGGCGTGCGGCTCGAGGAGCCGATGTGCATGCAGATGACGGTGTCGGTCTCCTGGCAGGCGTCCCAGACCGGGTTCCAGTACCGATCCGGATCCCAGATCGTCGGCAGCCCCAGCGGCGCCGGGTTCTCCGAGAAGCAGAGCGCGTGCGCCCCGCGCGCCGCGTTCCGTCGCACCTCGGCGGCGGCCTCGTGGGGATCCCACAACGGGATGATGATCAGTGGGATGAAGCGGCCGGGCGCGGCGGCGCACCACTCCTCGACCATCCAGTCGTTGTACGCCCGGACGCAGAGGAGCGCGAGCTCCTTGTCCTTGGCCTCCCAGAAGGCCTGCCCGCAGAACCGGGGGAACGACGGGAAGCACAGCGACGCCAGGATCCCGGCGACATCCATGTCCGGGATGCGGGCCGCGGCGTCGTAGCAGCCTCGACGCATCTGCCCGTACTCCACCCCCCGCATCGTCCACTGCTCCTTGTCCACGCCCGCCGTGGCCGAGAGGCCCGACGTGCGCGTGCGGACGTCCTCGTACGCCCACACCTCCGCGCCGTCCACCACGGTCAGCCGCGGTGCGACGTCGTGGTACTTCGACGGCAACCGCTTCAGCCAGAGATCCCCCGGCTCGAGCACGTGGTCGTCGACCGAGATCAGCCAGGAAAGGTCCGGAGCACTCATCGTTCCACCCCCGTGGCGCTCTGCGCATATGGACGGTAGACGCGCAGTCGTCAAGTGTCCATAGGCATGTTGCCATGCAAGTTCCAGGTTGACGGTCTGCGTTGATCCGTCTACAGTCAGGCTTGGGGGAAGGGTGCCGGTCGGACCGAGCTGTTCCCAGATGGCGAACACCTCCGCTCGCCGCAGCGTGGCGGCCGACAGGCACCTCGCGGACGCACCAGGGAGGAACGGGCACCGTCAGTCGAGCTCGGCGGCACTCCGGTCAGGTCGGGGCGATCGATCACGACGTGACGCTCTCGGCTCGACGGGGTGACGCGGCCGGATGCCTTCCCACCACCGAACACTCCAAGGGGGGACGAGAAGGATGGCTTCACATCAGCCCGAGGTGCCTGTGGCCCAAGTGCCCCGACGGCCGAGCCGACGGCTGGTCACCAGCATCGGTGTCGCTGTCCTGGCCGCGATGCTGGCGGCCGCCTGCGGCGACGACGACAGCGAGCCGAGCGCCGGCGCCGCGACGACCGCCCCCAGCACGCAGAGCTCCGAGGAAGGCGCCACGTCGTCCAGCGCGACCGAAGAGGACGAGATCGACCGGAACGGCATCATGCGCGTCGACCTCGACCTCACGAACGCCAACAGCCACATCCTGGACCCTGGGCAGCTGCTGATCTCCCCGGCCACGATGCTCCACCACATGATCTACGACACCCTGTTCCGGGTGAAGCCCGACGGCACGTGGATCCCGAGCCTAGCGACCTCGGCGCGGATCGTGGACGGCAGCACGGTCGAAGTGGTCCTGCGCGAAGGCGTCACGTTCACCGATGGCACGCCGGTCAACGCCGAGGCCTTCAAGTTCTCGATCGAGCGCGCTGTCGCCGGCGCTTCCGGCACCCTCACGGTCGAGATGAGGCTCATCGACGAGATCACGGCCGTCGACGAGCACACCGTCCGGATCCACACGAGCCAGCCGGTCGCCGGTGTCATCTACGACCGCCTCCCCTACGGCGACTTCCTCCTCGTGTCGCCGACGGCGGTGAACAACGGCGTCGACCTGCTCACGAACCCGGTCGGAGCAGGGCCGTTCATGCTCGACTCCCTGACGCCCAACCAGTCGCTCAAGCTGAAGAAGAACCCCGGCTACTGGGACGCCGACAGCATCAAGCTCGCCGGCGTCGAGTTCGTGAGCATGCAGGCCGGCACCGCGCAGCTGAACGCCGCCCGCTCGAACACCGTGGACGTCCTCGGCGCCGGCACGACCAGCATCACCTACGACCAGGGCAAGGAGCTGGCGAGCAGCGGCTGGATGGTGGACAACCAGCCCACCGACAACCTCACCGTCACCAGCGCGATCTGCAAGAACCGACCCCCCTTCGACGACGTCAGGGTTCGGCAAGCCGTCAGCTACGCCGTCGATCGAGAGGCGCTGAACCAGGCCCTCTACGACGGCCAGGGCGAGGTCGTGGTCGGGCTCTTCCGCAAAGGCAGCCCGCTGCACGACGAGTCGCTGGCCGAGTACACGAGGCACGACCCCGACAAGGCGAGGCAGCTGCTCGAAGAGGCCGGGGCCACCAACCTCACCTTCGACATCCTCGTGTCGGCCACGACGCAGCGCACCGGTGAGATCCTCCAGAGCCAGCTGGCCGAGGTCGGGATCACCGCCAACCTCGTCACGCAGACGGGCACGAGCCAGTTCTTCCCCGATGCCAAGGAAGCTCCCGTCAACATCTTCAACTACGAGCGCACGGGGCTCCTCAAGGTGACCCGGCTCCTCACGCCGGGCAGCATCGCCAACGTCTGCCGGTACGACGACCCCGACGTGAACGCCCTCGTGTCCGAGATCGCCAGCCTGGATCCCGAGAGCCCTGAGGCGGTGGCGGCGTGGAAGGAGCTCCAGGAGCTCATCGTGTCGGAGGCGCTCAACTGGTACTACGTGTTCGGCGTCCGCCCGCACGTCTACAACCCCGAGCGCCTGGGCAACGTCGAGTACCTGCTCAACTCCCAGGGCATCGAGCACATCGACTTCTACAACGTCTATGTGAAGAAGTAGGCCCCCGCCGTGCCCCGGCCTATGGTCGAGCGGTGGACCAGGCGGCCGGGGCACCGGAGGGGAGGGACGCGGCCGGTGACGCGGCCGGGCTCCGGGATCGCTATGTCGCCCGGCTCGGGCTCGAAGTCGCCGGCCGCGGGCGCGATCTCGCCCTCCTGCGGGAGTTGCAGGTCGCCCACCTGATCGCGGTGCCGTTCGAGAACCTCGACGTCTTCCACCGTCGGGGTCCCCGCACCGGCGTGGACTGGTCGGTCCCCAAGGTCGTCGACCGGCGCCGGGGCGGGTGGTGCTTCGAGCTCAACGGCGCCTTCGGCTGGCTGCTGCGCCAGCTCGGCTTCGCGGTCGACTACGTCTCGTGCCGCGTGTTCCAGGACGGCGCATGGGGCCCACCGTTCGACCACTGCTCGCTCGTGGTGCACCTCGACGGACGGCGGTGGCTGGTCGACGTGGGCTTCGGCGACGCCTGCATGGTCCCCGTCGCGCTCGAGCCGGGCGAGCGCGAGGGCGTGCCTCGGCCCGTGGGCGTCGAGGTCGACGGCGAGGCGTTCCGCACCGCCGAGCACCACGCCGACGGCGGTTGGCGGCCGGCGTTGTGGGGCCGCTTCGACCCCGTCGAGCTCGACGCCTTCACCGCCCGCAGCGACCACCTCCAGACCGCGCCGGGGCTGGCGTGGACGAAGCAGCCCTTCGCCACGAGGGCGACCGCCGTCGACGGCTCGCGCGTCATCCTCCGCCCGGGCGTGCTGCGGGTGCGGGAGGGCAGCGGCAGGTTCGTCGACACCCCGATCGACGAAGACGACTGGGCCAGGCTGCTGGCCGAGCACGTCGGACTCGAGGACGGCGCGTAGCACTCGCGCCGCCGCGCCGCGTTGGCTGCCCTCCGTCAGCCCACGTGGTCGAAGTCGAAGCGGGTGGCGCGGCTGGGGAAGCCGGTCAGGGTCCAGGCGTAGACGCGGCGCGGGCGCAACGCCCAGAACGGCTGGAACGCCGCGGGATCCTCCCCGAAGTACTGGGGGTACTTCACCTTGTTGGCTGCGGCGACCGCGGCGCCGAGCGGCAGCTCCGGATCCGTCACGAGCACGGCGTCGCCTTCGAGGACCACGGCGAAGTCGTCGTCGGGCAGGCTCACCGACGCCGCCGGCCGGCGCTCGAGGTGCTGCACCCAACGGGTCTCAGGTGAGCCGCCGAAGGCCAACGTGGCCTCGACGAACACCCCGTCCACGGGACGCAGGTGCGGCCGCCCCGCTTCGGTGGTGGACGCCAGCCAGTAGTTCCGAGCCGCAGCGATGCGGTCGGCCACCTCGTCCCAGGAGAACAGGTTGGCGGTGGTCTCGGCCGTCTGGCCGTACTCGGCCGGGAAGCGCGCCGGGCGCACGGAAGGGGTCACGGTCGTCATCGAAGCTCCTCGTATCCAGCGCTATATATAACCGATCGTTCGGTTATGCTACGCCCGTGCCCCGGCCGAAGACAATCCCCGACGAGGTGCTGCTCGACGCCGCGCTCGAGATCGTCCGCCGCAGCGGACCGGCGGCGCTCTCGTTCGGCCCGCTCGCGGCCGACGTCGGCCTCGCGCCGTCGACCGTCGTCCAGCGCTTCGGGTCGAAGGCCGACCTGCTGCAGGCCACGCTCCTGCGCGCCTGGGACCGCCTCGACGCCGCCACCGCGGCAGCGATGGAGGCAACCTCGCACGACGCGCCAGGCGTGGTCGACCTGCTGGTCGCGCTGAGCGGCCAGTACCAGGAGGACGACTTCGCCGACCAGCTGATGGTGCTGCGCGAAGACCTGCGCGACCCGGTGCTGCGCGCCCGGGGCGCGGCCTGGATCGACACCCTCGCCGACGCCATCGAGGAGCGGCTGCGGGGGGCGCCGGGAGGACCCGACGGGCTCGGGCAGCTGATCGTCGCAGAGTGGCAGGGCACCCTCACGGTCTGGGGCTTCACCCGGCCCGGTCCTCTTCCCCCGCTCGTGCGGCGCTCCCTGCAGGAGCTCCTCCGGCGGCTCCGCGTGCCCTTGCCCTCCCGACGTAGTTCTAGTAAGAACTAGAAATAGGTGGCGAGGCGCGCCGAACCGAGAGGCGCCATCCCCGCTGAGGTCGGCCACGTCGCCCCAGGCTGGCCTGCCGACCGGGCTCGTCCCGGCCGGCAGGCCGAGGTCCTTGCGGCATCTCGATCCTGAGGAGGACATCCATGGCGCTGCAGCTCGGTGACGAAGCTCCGGACTTCACGGCGGAGAGCACGGAGGGCACGATCCGCTTCCACGAGTACCTGGGCGACGACTGGGGGATCCTGTTCTCCCACCCCGCCGACTTCACGCCGGTCTGCACCACCGAGCTCGGCGAGTTCGCCCGCCGCAAGGCCGACTTCGCGGCCCGCAGCACGAAGCTGCTCGGCATCAGCGTCGATCCGGTGGCATCCCACCGCGACTGGGCCCGCGACATCGCCGAGACCCAGGGAGCCGCGCTCAACTTCCCGCTGGTGGGCGACCAGGACCGCATGGTCGCCGGCCTCTACGGGATGATCCACCCCAAGGCGCTGGAGACGGCGACCGTGCGGACGGTGTTCGTGATCGGTCCGGACAAGCGGATCAAGCTGACGCTCACCTACCCGGCTGCGGTGGGCCGCAACGTGGACGAGATCGTGCGAGCGTTGGACGGGCTCCAGCTCAGCGCGTCCCGCAGCGTGGCCACCCCGGTGAACTGGCGGCCCGGCGACCAGGTCATCATCTCGCCCGCGCTCTCCGACGAGGAGGCCAAGGAGCGCTTCCCGGCCGGGTTCACCGCGCCGAAGCCGTACCTGCGCTACACCCCGCACCCCACGGGTTGAGCGCGACGGGCTCGCCCGGACGTGGGCCACACTTGGAAGGCGCCGACACCGAGGACGCCGCCATGACGACCGCACCGCCAGCGACATCCCTCCAACAGCAGGCCCGGGCCTTGGGCGACCCGACGCGCCACCGCGTGTTCCGCTACGTCGTGGACGCCGGCCGACCCATCACGGTGGCCGAGCTCACCGCCGAGTTCGGCTTCAACCACAACGCCATCCGCCAGCACCTCGCCAAGCTGGTCGAGGCCGGTCTCGTGCTCGAGTCGACCGCGCCCGCGCAGGGTCCGGGCCGGCCCCGTCTCGTCTACGTGGTCAACCCCACGGCCGAGAGCCGCTGGGGCGCCACCGGCCCGTACGAGCGGCTCAGCCGCTTGCTGGTGGAGATCATCCGGACCGGGGACGCTCCGGCGGTGGTGGGCCGACGGGCGGCGGCGGAGCTGCGACCCGGACCGCCGTCCGGTGACGCGGTGGCCGACACCGTGGCCACCATGGCCCGCCAGGGCTTCGAGCCCGAGGTGGAGCAGCGAGGCGACCGGGTCGAGATCGTGCTGGCGCACTGCCCCTTCGAGACGACCGCACTGGCCGACCGGGAGACCGTCTGCGGCCTCCACCTCGGCATCGCCCAGGGGCTCGCCGAGGGGACGGCGATGACGGTCGAGGAGCTGGTGGCCAACGATCCACGCCGGGCCGAGTGCCGCATCCGCCTGCGGTCCGACGCCTCCGAGGAGGCTCGCCTCACCTTGCGCGGGGCGCCGCGCTCGACCCGGCAGGGACGATCTCGCACGTAGTTCTAGCGCTTGCTAGAGTTACCTTGCGCCGTGGCAGTCGGGATGGGGCCGCCTAGGCGAACCGGGGATCGACCGCGCGAGACATCGCCTGCGCGTCCTCGGCCGTCCGTCCCGCAGCAGAAGGAGCACGGCCATGTCGACCGACATCGCGACCTCCGCAACCGCCACCCTCGCACCCTCACGGGCGCCGGAGACCACCAGGGTGGGGCTCGAGCACGCCGACCCTCGTCCCGCACCCGCGCCGCTCGCCGTCGAGGCGCCCGAGCCGACCTCACCCGATGCCCAGTTCGGCGTGCCCGGCGTCGGCATGGCGACCTTCATCGGGGCGCTCCTGGGCGTCGCGCTGATCCTGGCGTGGACCGGGGTCTTCGTCCTGGTCACGGGCGACTCCCCCGCCCTGATGGGCGCCGCGGTCCACGCCGGCCTCTTCGCCGGCGTCGGGTTCGGCGGCATGTTGGGCGCCGTCATCCAGGTCGCACGGCACAGCGAGCACCTCTAGCCGTGCTCGCCGGCGGGGCGCGCTGCTCGGGTGAGGTGGTCGACGTCATCGCCGCGGAGTCCGGCATCTCCCAACCGGCGGTGTCGCATCACCCGAGAGCTCGGCGGTCGCGGCGCGCAGGGGCGCGGCATGCCACCATGGCGGCGCCCACACTGCGGGCTCGGGGCAAGGAGGGTGCACGGTGACGCTGCAGCGGTTCGAGGTCGGTCTCGTCAGCGCGGACCGCGTGCTCGTCGACTTCCTCGCGGGGGTGTTCGAGCTCGGCGAGGAGCCGCCGTTGGAGACGCCCGGCGGCGTCCTGCACCGCCTGGCTTCGCCGGGCGCCGTCCTCAAGGTGATGGTGCCGGAGCAGCGCCCGGCGGAGGCGCAGGAC
>Ga0182742_1003006_pt1 | contig 17315 bp, 17 predicted proteins | sample eDN5th37CBELigMG_FD_128880 | JGI IMG/M metagenome (GOLD analysis project Ga0182742, IMG submission 128880) | Enriched Miracle-Growth compost microbial communities from Emeryville, California, USA - eDNA 5th pass 37_C BE-Lig MG (version 2)... ...
GAAGGCAAAATGCCGGAGGTGCCGCTGGCCGATGTCACGCTGCAGCAGAAGGACATGATCCTTGCGCTCGACATGGGCCGCAAGCTCGGCAGCCCGGTGCCGCTCGCCGCTGCCGCAAATGAACTGATGAATGCCTGTCGCGGTCTTGGAATCGACCAGAACGACTTCGTGGTCGCGCATCAGGTCTATCGCCGCCTTGGAGGACAACCGAAGTGACCGCACCGAAAATGTATCGCACCAATATCCGCGACGTGCCCAAGGTCGAAGGGCTTGCCCGCAAGGATGGCTGGGTCGACATGCAGGTCCAGTTCCTGATCGACAAGAAGTCGGCGGGCGCGGACCATGTGGTCGGCTGGACCGTTCTTAGGCCGGGCGCCCGCCACGAAAGCCATCGCCATCACAATTGCGATGAGTTCTTCATCGTGCTGAAGGGAAAGGGACATATTTACACCGACGAAGGCGACAAGCCTTCGGGCGAGGGGGACGTGGTCTATTCGCCGCGCGGCTGCTGGCACGGCTTCAACAATACCTCGGATGAGGATGTTGTCTTGGTGTGGGGCTGGATGGGCGCCGGTTCGATCGAGGCCTCGGGCTACGAGGTCGATCCTGAGAGCCACGCATGACGACGGGCCTTGACGATCCCCGCATTCTGGCCGGCATGCGCCGGCAGTTCGATCTGTTCGAGGAGCGCCGACGGTCGGGTGCACGCCGGATCGGCTGGAAGGTCGGCTTCGGCGCGCCGGCCGCGAAGGAGAAGCTCAAGATCGACAATCCGCTGATCGGCTTCCTGCTCGATGAAGCGGTGCTTGGCGACGGCGCGACGGTTTCGCTGGCAGGATGGACGAAGCCAGTCGCGGAGCCGGAGATTGCCATCGAGATCGGGCGGGACGTCCCGGCGGCCGCGAGCGAACTGGAGACCGCTCAGTGTATCGCCTCGATCGGACCCGCGATCGAACTGGCTGATATCGACGGTCCCATGGACGACGTGGAATCCATTCTGGCAGGCGATATCTTCCAGCGGCACGTGATCTTCGGCCCCCGCACATCGACAAGACTGCCTGACGGCTTGGCCGGCTTAACTGGCGATGTGATTCGCAACGGGCAGTCCGTGCCGATGCCGGAGGACCTTGAATCCAACACCGGCAGCCTTCTCGACACCGTTCGAGGGGTCGCGGGCACCCTGGCGATGTTCAATGAACGCTTGCGGGCGGGCGACCTCGTGATCGCGGGCTCGGTCACGCCGCCGTTGTTCCTGGGCGCGGACGACAGGTTGGTGTCCTGGGAGCTTCGGCCGATTGGCCGGATCGTGGTGAGCTTTACCAGCTAGCTGGGACACCTGCACACGGTGGAGGTGGTGTCCGCTGGCGGCGAACGTCTCTCGTTGTTACAAGAAGCTGCCGCACGTCAGGCGTAGAGTATCTTAGCTGGTCTGGCGGTTCCACGCTGCGGCAGCACTGGCGGAGCAGGACGCAGGTATGACGTCGACGGCAAGGCAGATGAATCGCGGCGCGGCGCCGATGTGTCTCGCCTGCCGGATGGCCGTCGCGTGAGTCGACCATCTTTTCAGGCGACTTCGCCGCGGACGCGGCGCGGGGTCTTTGCCCGCTTGGTGCTGGGCCTCGTGGCCGCCCTTCAGGCCTTGATCCTCCTTCTGCTGGTCGCTTGGGCGAGCCTTGCGATCTATTTTTCCAACCTGCCCTGGCATTGGCTGCGCGTGACGGCGGCAATCGCTTTTGCAGGGTTCGCCCTTTGGACACTGCTGCTGTCGCGACCGCGCCGGACCTACCTCTTTCTGGCGGGGTTCCTGGCGGTGCTGGTCTGGTGGGTGGCGATCCCACCATCCCATGACCGCCCCTGGCGGCCTGAAGTCGCGGTCATGCCGCGCGCCTTCATTGCGGGCGACCGCGTGCGTCTGACCGGGGTCCGTGATTTCACCTATCGCAGCCGCAGCGATTTCGACGTGAATTATGTCGAGCGCGAGATCGACGTGTCGCATCTTGAGGGGATCGACTTCTATGTGTCGTATTGGCGCGAGGGTCCGGTCGGCCACACGTTCCTCAGCTTCATTTTTGACAACGCGCCGCCCCTGAGCATCTCGATCGAGACGCGGCCTGAGATCGGGGAAGGCTTTGACCCGCTGGCGTCGATCTTCAAGCAATTCGAGCTGATTTATGTGGTCGGCACCGAGCGCGACGTCGTCGGCGTGCGCACCAATCACAGGAAGGAGACGACCTACCTCTATCGCCTGAATACCTCGCCGGAAAACGCGCGGCGGTTGCTGATGGTCTATCTGGAAAGGATCAACCAGTTGGCCGAAGCGCCGGAATGGTATCATCTGTTTAGCAACAGCTGCACAATCAACATCATCCGCTATGCGAATGCGGCGGGGCGCGAAGGCCGGATCGATATTCGGCACATCCTGAATGGATGGATCGACAGCTATCTGTATTATTCCGGCCGGATAGACACGATGCTTCCATTCGAGGAATTGCGCCGCCGCTCGCTGATCAACCCGGCTGCGCAGGCGGCGGGTGACGGGAAGGATTTCTCCGATCGCATTCGCAAGGACCTGCCGACGATCGCTCCGCCGCCTGCGCCACAGTGACGGTTGCGGTGAGGCGGGATGAATGCGGCGCTTGTCGCGGGCGCGATGGCCGAGCGCAGCACAAGCCGGCAGCCGTGAGCTTGATCCCGTAACGCTTTGGGATCCGTGTGACCGCCGCCAGTCTTCGCTTCACGCGGCGGAGCTCGATTTCGGCGGCGCGTCTGGATCGCCAAACAGTTCGGCAATCCAGAGTGTCGACGGATGCTGCGCGCAGAAGGTCAAGACCGCGATCGTGATCGGCACGCCGATGAAGGCGCCAAACAAGCCCCACATCCAGGTCCAGAAGAACACTGAAAGCAGCACCAGAAATGGAGAAATCGACAGTGCGCTGCCGGATACGCGGGGCTCGACATAGCTGCCTATGACAAACTGGATCACGTTCAGGCACGCGAACACGAACAAGGCAGCCTGCCAGGATTCGAACTGCCCCAGTGCGTAGAAGGTCGGGAACACCGTCGCGATGAATGGCCCAATGAAGGGAATGTAGTTCAAGGCAAAGGCGATTACGCCCCATTCCGGCGCGAGGGCAAGGCCGGACAGGGCTGCGAGCGCCCACACCGTCGCGCCGGTCGCGACGCTCATCCAGGTGCGGATCACCATGTAGCGGCGGAAGCGCTCGGCCGTCGCGCGGCTGCCATCAATCAAGACACGGGCGGCACTGCTGTCCAGGAGCGCGCGGAGTTTGCCTTCAATGGCAGGAACCTCGAGCATGCCAAGAATGACGTAAACGGCGACCACGAGCCAGAATGTTATGGTTGTGTTCAGCCGTCCAGTGACACTCTGCAGTGTGCTGATCAGCCAGGCCAGATCGAAATGTTCCGCCCACATGCCGGTGACCGCGATACCATGGCCTTCCAGCCAAACAGTCGCATGATCGTAGAGTGACTGGAAGCGTGGCGCCTCTGCGATGATCGCGCGCAGGACGCGTCCGAACCCCCAGGCGACCATCAATGCGAAGCCGAGAAAGACCACGACGATGATGCACATTACGATCGCGAGTGCGACTAATCTCGGCATGCGCTGCTGAAGCCAGTCCTGCACTGGCCACGCGAGGGCGATGATGAACAGGGCGCAGGCGACCGGCGCAAACACGCTGGTGGCGAGGTAAAGCGAGGCGGCGATCGCGATCGCAGAGAGGATTCCGGCGTAGAGCGCGAGCCGGGTTACCGGACTTGAGGAGACGGACCGGTCTGTCATGCTTTGATCACAGCGCCAAGTGTTCCCAGTGGCTAATAATAGGCGCCAATCGGGCGATTCGAAATTCAAAGCGCGACCGATTTATCTCGGCAGTCGCCAGGTTCCCGGACCGGGAGCGCGATGATCAAAACGAGCCGAACACGGATCCAAGCAGGATCGCGGCAGCGAGCGATATGATCGCGCCGACGATTGCGACCATGACGATGTCGAAATAGCTCTCGCGATGATTGGAGCCGCAGACCGCGAGCAGCGTGACCACGGCACCATTATGCGGCAGTGAATCGAGCGTGCCGGCACCGATCACGGCGATACGGTGCATGACGGCCGGATCGATTCCATACTGCGCCGCAAGCCGCATGTAAGAGTCGCCGAGCGCATCCAGCGCAATGGTCAGGCCGCCCGAAGCGGAGCCGGTCAGCGCCGCGAGGACGTTGGTGGCAACCGCAAGCGACACCAGCGGGCCGCCCTCGATCGACAGCACCCAGTCGCGCACAAGAGTAAAGGCCGGCAGCGCTGCCACCACCGCGCCGAAGCCGACCAGGCTGGCGACGGTCACAAGCGGCAGCACCGAGGCGTTGGCGCCGGCATCCATGCTCTCACGGATCGAGGGCAGGCGTCTGAAATTAAGCGCCAGCAAAACGGCGACACCGGCAGCCAGCGCCACCGCGACCGACCAGACGCCCGCGACTGCCGCGAGCGACGTGCCGCCCCATCGCTCCTCGCCGAGAAAGCTGAAGTCGAGTCCCGGTAGAACAAAGACCGACATCAGGAGATTCACCAGCACGACGACGATCAGCGGAATGGCCGCAACAATCGCAGAGGGGGCGGCTTCGCTGGACTGCCCGCGATTGAGCTCGGCCGGATCGAATTCGTGCGACGCCGTAGCGCGCTCACGCAGGAAGGGATCGTCAGCGATCGACACTTCCTTCAGTCCTTCCACACGCCGGCTATCGAAGCCTTCGCCTTTGCGTCTTGCCGCGGTCTCGGCGCGGCCGAGCCACCACAGGCCGAACCCGAGCATGATCAGCGAGGCAATAATGCCAATGCCGGGCGCGGCGAAGGCAGTGGTACCGAAGAATGGCATGGGGATTGCGTTCTGAACGGCGGGCGCGCCGGGCAGGGCGGTCATGGTGAATGTCATGGAGCCAAGTGCAATCGCAGCTGGCATCAGCCGGCGCGGCACGTCGGCCTCGCGAAACAGGGTGATCGCCATCGGCCCGATCACGAAGAATGCGACAAACACATTGACGCCGCCATAGGTGACGATGGCGCCGGCCAGAACAACGGCAAGCACCACACGCGTCTTGCCGAGCTTCTCGGTCATGCCGCGGGCGATCGCTTGTACTGACCCTGAATCGTCCATCAGCTTGCCGAATAAGGCGCCGAGCAGAAATATCGGAAAGAACTGAGCCACGAACTGCGCCGCACTGCCCATGAAAGTCTGCGTCCAATGAGCAAGCAGCGGCTCGCGCGAGAACCAGGCGGCAATCAATGCCGATGCCGGCGCCAGCAGAAGGACGCTCCAGCCACGATACGCAAATGCGATCAGAATGCCGAGAGCGACGAGAATACCGAGAAGGCCCATGGTTCACTGCATCTCTGCCAGCAACTGGTCGATGTCGAGGGTGGATCGCTTGCCGAGGTCGTCTGCATGTTCGGAGAGAAACTCTTCTCCGGCTTTGCGCCCCTCGTCACGGAGCATGCTGACGAACTCCCACTCGGCATTCAGTTTGGAAGACGCGCCGAGCTTTTCCATGATCCGGTTTCTGACCATGTGAACACGCATCCGGCCCCATTGTGCGCCCTCGCCAGTGCCGGTGTCGGCGACCTTGCGCAGCAATGCCATCATCTTCAATTCCTTGATCAGGACTGCATTGAACGATACCTCGTTCAGACGGTTCAGGATCTCGTGCGCCGCTTTCGGGGTGCCCGTCCGTTCGACCGGATTGACGGGAATGAGAATGGTGTCGTCGGAGACGACCTCGTTGACCAGCGGGGCCATGGTCGGGTTGCCCGAATAGCCACCATCCCAGTAGCTCTCTCCATCGATCTCCACCGCCTGAAACAGGGTCGGCAGACAGGCCGATGCCATCAGTACGGCCGGCGTGATATCGGCATTTCGGAAAATGCGCGGCCGTCCGGTGCGGACATTGGTGGCGGTAATGAAAACCTTGATAGGCGAACTCTGCAGCCGCTCGAAATTGATCTGTTCGGCCAATATCGGAGCCAGCACATTGAAGCCCCTTGGATTGAGGTCGTAGGGCGAAAAGAGCCGCGACATCACGTCCATGAAAATGAACATGGGCGAATGGTCGAGCGACCAACGGCCCAGCAGGCGATCGACCGGACCGCGCTGGAACGGGCTCAAGCGCGCCGCCTTGGACACGCGGCGCCAATAGGTGTCGAGCGCCTTGCGCGCGCCCTCGGCACCGCCCCCTGCAAAGCCGTCGGCCAGCAGTGCCGCATTCATGGCCCCGGCTGACGTGCCAGATACCCCCTCGATCATGAGCCACGGCTCTTGGAGCAGCCTGTCCAGCACGCCCCATGCGAATGCGCCATGCGAGCCGCCGCCCTGCAGCGCCAAATCCACCAGTATCGGCTCGCGGGCAGGGACGGATTCGGAATTGGCATTCATTTTATGTGCCTGTGTTACGTTCTTTAAGCCATGCGTCAGTTGAATTCCTCAGATGGCGCCGGCGCCGGCCAATGACGCAACGTTCGCGCCGCGAAGACGCGCTGATGCAGCACGAACGGCATGTGCTGTGGCGGATCGTCAGCAATCGAGTGTCGGCAGCCTTCGTGGCGCAATCTAGGCTCGGCCATCTTTGCCATGGCAACCTCGCCTGCACTCCCCGGATAAAGGCGCAGCAGCGGGCCATCTCGGCCACAACGAATGGCCATCGCTGCGCTTTCTCCAAGCGTTTCCAAGACTCCTTTACGATAAACCGCGCGAATGAAATACAGGGGGGCGCGGAGGATTGAATGCCCACAGCGATTCGCGGCCCGGTGCTGACCTATACGGGTGATCCGTTCAGGCTCGGGCTCGAAAGCACGATGGTCTATGAGCCGGATGCCATCGTCGTCATGGATGGCGGCGTGATCACCGGCTTTGGACCGGCGGACGCGGTTCGCCGCGAATTGCCGCCGGGCACGGAGATCGAGAACTTCGGAAAGGACTCGCTGATTTCGGCAGGTTTCATCGACTGCCATGTTCACTTTCCGCAGACCCCGATGATCGCATCCTACGGCGGTCAGCTGCTCGAATGGCTCAATACCTACACGTTCCCGATCGAGCAGAAGTTCTCCGATAAGGAGTTTGCGCGCAGTGTTGCCAAGGTTTTTCTGCACGAAACTCTCCGCAACGGAATTACCAGCGCCTGCGTCTATTGCACTGTGTATCCCCAGTCGGTCGACGCTCTTTTCGAGGAGGCGGAGAAGCTCGGAATGCGCCTTGCCGCCGGCAAGGTCATGATGGACCGCAACGCACCTGACGCTCTTCTCGACACTCCAAAGTCCGGATACGACGACTCCAAGGCCCTCATCCGAAAGTGGCATGGCCGCGATCGTCTGATGTACGCCATCACACCGCGCTTCGCAGGCACAAGTACGCGCGAGCAGCTGGAAGCGGCCGGCGCTCTCTGCGCGGAGCACCCTGAATGTTACGTGCAGACCCACGTATCGGAGAACAGGAGCGAGCTGCTCTGGATCAAGGAGCTGTTTCCGGAAAGGAACGGCTATCTCGACGTCTATGATCACTACACCTTGTGTCGCCCTCGCGCCGTGTTCGGACATGGGGTCCATCTGACCGATGACGAAATGCATGTGCTGCATCGGACCGGATCGGCAATCGCCCATTGTCCAACATCGAACTTCTTTCTTGGCAGCGGCATCTTCAATCTTGCCCGAGCAGTGCAGGCGGGGCGCCCTGTGCGTCTGGGACTCGGCACGGATATCGGCGCCGGCACGTCTTTTTCGCTTCTTGCGACCCTGAACGAGGCCTACAAGGCCGCGCAGCTCAATAGCTTCGCGTTATCCGCGAGCCACGCCTACTATCTCGCGACGCGCGGCGGCGCGCATGCCATGTATCTCGACGACAAGATCGGCAGCATCGCACCCGGCATGGAAGCCGACCTTGTCGTTCTCGACATGAGATCGACGCCGCTTATCGACTATCGCATGCAATTCGCCCGAGATGTCGAGGAGGCATTGTTCATCCAGATGATGCTCGGCGACGATCGGGCGGTGCAGGCCACCTATATCGCGGGCAGACCGGCCTACCGGCGCGGTCGCGAGGATGCGTGTGTGCCGCATGAAAGCTGATCGACTGCCCGTCTGGTCCTCTCAGCGCGTGCCTTGCGCTCCGCTTTTGAGCGCGAGCGCTGCGAGCGCGTATCCGCCGGCCGCTCCGTCGATGAAATGCATGTGGCCGGGCTGTGCCGGGAACGGCGAGAAGCAGGTCATCATCGCGGCCTCCTGGCGATGCAGGCCAAAGCGCACGAGTCCCTCGCGCGCTGCTGCTGACAATCTGGTCTCTATTTCCTCGGCGAGCTCGGGCGTGCAGTCGATGACCATGCGAAGCGAGCCGTCGTATTTGCGGAAATCGGAGTTTGCCACGACCTGACGCAGATAGGCCGTGGGGACGAATTTTCCGACGCGCAGTCCAAGACGGAAGATCAGGTAGTAAAGCCCGGTCCGAATGAACGCGGCGATGCGCCGGATGAAAATCGGAATACCCGGGTGCCGCGATGCATGGGCCTCGAGATCGATTCCCTTCGGCGGCCAGCCAAATGACGGACCTTGCGGGGGAACGGGAGCGTGTGCTCGCTGTTCTGCGAGCACCAGCAGATCTTCGACCACATGCCGGAACCTGTCGTCGGCCGGGTGATTAGCCGGCTCGACCAGCAGCGCCAGGACGACTCCGTGCAGAGATGGCATTTCCTCAAAACGGCAGGACAGACCGCTCAGATCAGGCCTTGCTCCCGGTGGCGCAGGCGGCACGGCAAACTCGCCCCGCTTCATTGCCGCTTCGGCCCATGCAAGCCCGCCGCCGGCGAACATCGCGTAGCTTACGTCTTGCGATGGCGCGAAGCGTGCGACACGAACGTCCAGCGCCTGGTCGCGTATCCGATTTACTGTCACCATGGCGCCGCGCAGTTCGAGCGCCAATTCGTCGCGCGCCCATCGTAATGTCTCGGCTAGAGCCGCACGCGCAGTCTCGGCCTGCGATGGGGGAATGGCAAAGCTTGCGCCGTCGCCGCCAAACACGAAGGGAAACTCTCGCCGCAGTGCATTGGCGAGCGCTGCAATGACCGCTGCGCCGGCCATGTTGACTGCCTTGTAGCGGTGCTCCTGGATTGCGCGCGTGGAGCCGACGACATCGGTCGTGCCGATCACCCAGTCCTGCGGAAGCGGCCGATACAAGGTCTCATCCATGACCTGCGGAAAGCCGCGGAAAACAGGGATGCGCTCGTAAAAGCTGCCGCCGCCAATGTCCTGATACACGTGCCGATCCTGATCCTGTCAGTGCCGATGCAAAAATGGGGTCTTTCGCAGGCGGCCTTAAGCTGCAGATCCTCTCGTTGCACGGAGGATCAATTGGCCGATTCGAACCAGCGCAGGAAACGTCCTCCCGCCAAGCCTCGCATCAGGACGAGATTGTACTCGGTGAAGATCTCCGGTCGGTGCCAGCCGCCGGTTGGCCAGTTTGCCACGGCTCTCTCCAGCCGCGCGAGGTCGATCGTCCGTCGTGCCAGCGGAGATTGAGACAGCGCCGCGATCTCGCCTGCAAGCGCATCGCGCTGGCTCTCGAGCCGCTCGAACCATCCCGCATCCTGCAGCCCGCGACGCCGGTTTGTCAGCACGCTTTCAGGCAGCAGGCCCCACATCGCGCGACGAATCAACGAACGATCGACATCTTCGACCAGATATTGTTCGGGCGGCACGCCGAAGCAATAGGAGACGACGTCGATATCGGCGGTCGGGTCGCGAACTTCGACGCCTGTGAACGCCTTCTCGGCGGCATGCCAGTCTCCGGCATAATCGGCCAGCAGAAGCCCCTGAAGCCGCTCATCCCGCCCTGCACGATAATGAAAGTCATGGCGGTGTGCGCGCGCGCGTGAATCGATGCCCATGGATGCAGCGAATTCGGGGTGGATCGGCGAATGCTCCTGCCATGGGGCGACAAGGCCCGGATGGCGACCACATGCGACCCGGTCGGCGAGCCAGTCCGGCATGAGCGGGTCGATCAACAAATTCCGCGCCGCTTTCCAGCGCGAGTGGGGTGTACAGCGATGATAGAGGCGCACCTGGCGGAGCGCTGTCAGCCAGCGTCCGTTCAGAAAATGGCTCGCGGTCTGCGACCATCCGTTCCAGCTGATGGTGTGATTGCCGCGCAGGCCGCCAAGGAGAACGCGCCGGCCTTGTGTCCGGGCAAGTCTCAGGATGGCTAGCACCCAGCCGAGGTTGGTGGGGTTTCGGACCGGCCCTTCCAATGCGATGAAGAATCGGTCGAGATCGGCGAAGTCCTCGGTCGTATCATTCGGCACATAGGTCACGTCGATCGTGCCGGCCGCCCTCGCGATTTTTTCAACGTAAGGGGTCTCGTCCGGATAAGATCCGTTGGGCACCGGGCTTTCAAAACCCCGCCTCGGGATACCGGTGAAAGCAACAAGCCGCTGGTTTTTTTCGGCAAGCGCGCGGGCCGCCAAAGCGGCGACCGACGAGGAATCGAGCCCGCCGCTGAGCAGGCAACCGATCGGATGCGCGCTGCGCATCTGTCGCCGCACGGCCACGTCGAGGCATTCACGCAACCCGTCCGCATAGTCCTGATCCGAACGAAACCGGATCGCTTTTATGTCACGTGGCGACCAGAACCGCTGCTGAGTGATGGCGCCATGCGCATCGACCTGCATGACGTGCGCCGGAGGAACACGATAGATGTTCCGGTATATGGTGGTCGCATGATCGGCGTGATTGAGCACAAGAAAGTCGGCAAATTTCTCCTCGCTCAATTCCCGGCGAACGGCATTGATCGCGAACAAGCCATTTGGCATGGTGGCGAAGGCGAACACGCGCTCTGTGTGATGCCACATGACGACATTCAGTCCGAGATGATCGCGCGCGAGGGTCAGCTGGCGAGTTCGGGGATCCCAGATGGCCACGGCGAATGGACCACGCAGCATCGGCCACACTCGGTCGTTGAACCTCTCCCATGCATGCAGGACGATACGCGAATCCGGCCAGGACATAGCCTCGCGCGGCGAGAGCCCGAGACGACGCAGAATGTCGCCGCGATTATCCAGCCGCAGGTCTGCCGTGATCGTTGATCCGCTTGCGCCGCGCAGCGGCTGGCGGTCGTCACGATCTTCAGGAGTCATGCGCATCGATACATGCACGAGGCCGACGCTGCCGCTGACGACGACCCCCGACCGATCCGGCCCATGGGCGCGCAGCGCGTTGGCGACGCGTTCGAGATCGTTCCGGCTGACCGGCCGGTCGTCGAGCCGGAATATGCCGGCAATACCGCTCATCACGCTTCCGATCAGGTCATGTCGCGCCGCCGAACGTTGCGAGGCGCGTGAAGCGGTTCGCTTCCTCGCCGCCAACGACGGTGCTTTCGTTCGCCTCGGCCCAGGCGTGAGCCATGACTTCCTCGCCGTTTCGCGCAACGCCGACACAAAGCCTGCTCGGAATTCCGCGATGCCGGAGCATCGCGTGCGCGGCCAGCGCCTGAGGCAGGCAGGGCGCATTCATCCGCGGAAGCGTGACCGCGTGGCCGATCGCCCAGGCGACCCAATCCGCCTCGTCGGCCGCAAACCGGCATATCCGTTTCATCGGACGGTCAGCCCAGCGGAACACATGCGCAGGGGGCAGGAAGCGCACTGCCAAACGCGCCAGGGCCAGCGCGATGACGGCCTCGCGCAGATAGAGGCGCCGCTTGGCCCGCGGCGTCATCTTGCGGCTTCCAGATGCGCCCGACGAACCAGCTTCCTTTCGATCAGCCGCTGCAGGAACGGCAATATATCAGTTGATGCAGTGGTGAAATCGACGTCATGGCTTTGTGACAGCGCGTCGCATATCTCACCGACCGCGCGCGGCTCGGCCAGCAGGCGCCAGATTTCGCTCGCGGCGTCGTTGAAGCTGATATAGGCGCCTGCATGCAGGCTCAGAACCACAACGCGTCCATCGGACTCGGTCGCGGCAAGACTGTTGTCGCGGACCAGAATGCTGTCCATCGTTAGGTTCACAACAGGCTCCGCAACCGTCAGCATCGAAATCCAGTTCGGGCGCGCGCCGGCCGCATCCACGAGCGAGCCGCCTGGCCTAGGGCGATGGCAATCGCCGCTACGGACCGTCAACCGGCTCTATTCACTCGGTCCGGGCGGACAGCGGGAACGACATTTCGAAGGAGAATCCAAGCTTTGTCTCTGGCGCGGCGGGGGGCGGCGGCACGGTTCGCCGGCCGCCGCCGGGGGCCATCCCGCTCGTGCCGGCGGCCCGGGTCTGCCTCGCGATCGGAAATTCGGTGATCGCGGGAGCTTCCCATGCGCGGCGCTCGCGGACAGGGCGTTCATCAGCCGAACCAGAGCGCATGTCGTCTTCTCCGGAGGAGATCATCGGCCGTATTATGGGGAACGGACCCGGCAAGGCAAGGCCGCCCCTGAGACGGATAATTCCTTGCGCGGCAGGCATATAGCAAGAGATGGCGACGCTTGGCAGTCGCTACCCGCCATGATAGCTTTTTCCAAGCAGGTTTGATTGATGCGAACGTCATGGATCGCTCGATCAGATGGGCGGTCGATCCATGCATGTCGAGAAGGGTCCCAGTATGGCACAAAAATCCACCACAGAAGCGGAGGCGAGGCCCGAGGCGCCCGAGACGACGCCGGCTCAGCGACTCGAGGTGGCGACCAAGCTTGTCGAACGCTTTGCCTTGTGGGGTGGCGTCGGCGGGCTCATTCCCGTTCCGGTCGTCGATGTCGCGGCCGTGGCCGGCATTCAGTTGCAGATGCTGCGCCGGCTATCACAGATCTACGATGTGCCCTTCTCCGAGAACAGCGGCAAGGCCTTGATCGCAGCAATGGCCGGAACGATGATTCCCGCGACCAGCGGCATTGGCGCTGCGAGCATGCTCAAGTCCGTGCCGGTTCTGGGAACGATTGCCGCTGGCTTCGTCATGCCCGCGCTATCGGCCGGCGCCACCTACGCGATCGGCAAGGCGTTTGTGCAGCATTTCGAATCCGGCGGCACATTGCTCGATTTCAATCCGCCTGACTACCGGGAGTTCATCAAGGCCCAGAAGGAAAAGTGGGATTCGCGTTCGCGCGCAAAGGTAGCTGCGAACGAGACGCCGAGTTCTAACGGGTCTACGACCGCAGGAGCGTCTTCAACGAACTCTTGATCTGCGGGGGCTGTATCAAACCGGAGAGCGGCCGCGATATCCTAATCGTCGGCCGTCACGAACGAGACCGATGATCGAAGCCGCTCTTTATATCGCCTTCTGCGCCCTGACGGGGCTATGCGGCATCGGGCGGCGGCTCGGCTTTCTGGGTACATTCGGGCTCGCGCTCGTTACCACTCCGCTGGTGGTGCTGCCACTCCTCCTCATCACCGGTCCCGCACGAAATGTGGAATGGCGCCGCCGGTCCTGACATTCTCGTATCGAAACCGGCTCGCGCCTTCTTCAGGGGGCGGGCAACGCCCCTTGTAACCGTAGTCGGCCGGTAGCACCGCGATGTCCTTCTTCCAGCTTGTTCACCGCGAGATGCACGCCTCGGTGCGGAAGCTGGTGTTCATGTCGGCGCTGGGCGGAATCAGCAACGCCTTGATCCTGACCGCGATCAATGCCGGCGCTGCCGCCGCCGACACAGATGACCGCAGCAGCCTGTGGGCTGCCACGCTGTTTCTGATCTCGCTCTTCCTGTTCTTCAAGACGCAGGTTTACGTGTCGACCACGATCACCTCCGAGATCGAGGCGATTATTCATAAGCTTCGCGTCCGGATGATGGATTATGTCCGTCGTTCCGAACTTCTGGCGATCGAGGAGGTCGGACGCGCCCGCATCATTGCAGCGATTTCCAGCGACGCCGCGATCCTGACGCAAGCGAGCAACATGCTCAGCTTCTCGGTCCAGGGTCCGATCCTGATCGGCTTTGTCGCAATCTATGTGGCGTATCTATCGCTTGCGGCTTTTTTCCTGAGCGTGCTGATCGTCGGCATGGCAGGCCTGATCTTTCATTTCAGGAGTCGCCGCCTGACCGAGGAGCGGATGCGGGCAGCCGAGCATGAGCGGCGGCTGTTTGACCGCATCACCGATTTCCTGGACGGCTTCAAGGAGATCCGGCTCAACAGGCCGCGCAGCGACGAATTGTTCGAGGACGCCGTCAATGTGTCGCGGGTCGCAGCCAATATCAAGATTCGCGCCCAGTCCGAGACCTTCAAGCAGATCGCCTACTCGCAGGGCTATATGTACATCCTGCTTGGCACGGTGGTTTTCGTCGCGCCGCAATTCAGCGAGTCGCTTGGCGGCGCTTCGATCGCCAAGATCACCGCGGCCCTGCTTTACGTCATCGGAGCGTGCTTCGCTCTGGTGCAGTCCATTCCGATTCTGATGAACGCGAACGCCGCGGCCGATCGCATCCAGCGGCTCGAACAGACCTTGCGCTCGGCGGTTTCATCGGAAACCGACGAGGTCGTTTCGCCGAAGAGCTTCGAGACGATCGAAATGCGCCAGATCGTTTTCAGTTACGTCGACCGGCATTCGGACGTGGCGTTCCACATCGGGCCGATCGATTTCAAACTGCGGTCCGGTGAACTCGTATTCATCACCGGCGGCAACGGTTCCGGCAAATCGACCTTCCTGCGCGTGCTTGCGGGACTCTATCATCCCGAAGCGGGCGAGATCCTGCTCGATGGCAGGCGGGTCAACAAGGCGACGCGCGACGAATATCGCGAACTGTTTTCCGCGATTTTTTACGATTATCATCTGTTCCGGCGGCTTTATGGGATCCCGCAGGCCGACTCGGGAGAACTGGCTCGGCTCCTGGCGCAGTACAGGTTGGAGGACAAAACCGGCCTCACCAACGGCGAATTCCGTACGCTGGACCTGTCCGGTGGTCAGCGCCGGCGCCTGGCGCTGATTGTCAGCCTGCTGGAAAACCGCCCCATCATACTGCTAGACGAATGGACGGCGGAGCAGGATCCGGAATATCGGCGCAAGTTCTACGATGAACTGCTTCCGGAGATGATGAAAGCCGGCAAGACTGTCGTGGTGATCACCCACGACGACCGTTATCTTGACGAACTGCGTCTACCGGGCCGGCGCATTCACATGGAAGAGGGCCGTATTGTCGAAGAACGCGAATTGGGCGGCTGAAGGCGTTCGGTGAGGAACGACTGATGGCAACGTATCCCGAGACACTCGATGGCAATCCGCCTCCTGTCAGGAAGCGGGGAACGTGGCATTTCTTGACACGGCGCCTGCCCAGCTTCGCGTTCATCCTGCTGGTCCTGTTCCTGGCCGTGACGGTGATGTGGCGTTTCGTGGTCATCACGGTCCCCGCCGGGCATGTCGGCGTTCTGTGGAAGCGGTTCAATACGTTCGATTATTACTGCTGGTGTTTCGCCGGCCGCGGCACGATGCTCAATCCGCAACAGCTACGGGGCGAGGGGCTTCACCTCGTTTGGCCGTGGGATCATCTGTTCATCTACAATCTTCGGCTGCAGTCGACGGCGCAGACCTACAACGCCATCTCCCGCGATGGCGTGAGCGTCACCATCCAGATGAACATCCGGTTTCAGCTGCTGCACAACGCAGTGGCGGTGCTGCATAAGTTCATTGGTCCCAATTACTTCGATTCGGTGGTCAGCCCGGAGATCGGTAGCCAGACGCGCCAGGTGATCGCCCAGTACACGGCGCAGGAAGTGTATACATCCCGTGAGGCCATCCAGGAAAAGGTCCGCGACAACGCCCGAAAGGGCCTTGGTGCCAACCTCAACAAGCTGGTGCAGCCAGAGGCGATGGAGCAGCCCGACCCGAAGAACTATAATGATGCGCTGCAATATTCGATTCAGATCATCGATACGCTGGTGCTTAGTATCGAACTGCCACCGGCCATCGTTGCGGCCATCAATCGGCAGACCGAGCAATTCTATCTCATTCAGGAATATCGGTACCGGGTGGAACGCGAAGCGCAGGAATCGAGACGCAAGCAGATCGAGGCGAATGGTATCGCGGCATTCCAGCAGACCGTCAGCCAGGGCATATCCGATTCCTACCTGCGCTGGCGCGGCATCGAGGCGACGCTCGCGCTTTCGCAATCGCAGAACTCCAAGATCGTCGTGATCGGTGGCGGAAAGGACGGTCTGCCGATCATCCTCGGCAATGTCGACAACCCCGCCGCCGCGCCGCCGCCGCCGCGCAAGGATGCCGTTCCGCCACCACCACCGCCAACCGAAACCGTCCCAGGTGCTTACGCCCCGGCGCAGCCCGTGCCGCGTGCATTTGCACCCCAGGCTGCGCCGACCGTGTCGTCGCCCACGACCGTGGTCGTGCAGCCCGGCGCGGCGGTCCAGGTCAATCCCGCCCCAAGCGGCTCCTCCCAGACACCGCCCCAGACACCCCCTGCGGCCGAAAACAAGCCCGATACGGCGGAGCCGCCTGCACCCGCCAAGCCGGAAAGGTCCGAAAAGCCCGCAACGTTCAACCCGTTCGACCTGTCCAGTTATGAATCCGTGTTGTCGCGGATCACCGGCGGATCCCGAACAGAGGGTTCGTCCGGCACTTCGGCGCCCCCCGCAAAACCGGCGGGAGAAAGGCAGTAGCGGGACCCATGAAAAAAACATCCCATGATCCCGACGGTGCGGCCCGGAAACGAAGCCGCGGTGAGGCGTGAGATGCGCAAGTGGAGTTGGATCAGGCGCGGAAGGACCGCGAACGTGAGCGACACCACGCGAACCGGTCGGGCCGGCGAAGCCGACCTCAGTTCACGGGCGGCCTGGCGCCTTCTCACGCGCCGGCGGCGCGTTTACATCCTGCTGATCGAAACATTGCTGATCCTGGGCGTGGCGCTGATAGGACACATCACCGGGCGCGAATTGGCGCGGCGGCAGTTGCTGCAACGCGAGGAGACAATTCAGCAGCTGCGCGAGGAGCGGCAGCAGGTCAGTGCGGAGCTTAGCAGGCGCGCCGATCGGATTCTGACGCTGCAGACAAGGCTGAATCACGTACAGAGCGTCCTGGACGAAATCGTCCCTTCGGAGAATATCTACGTGATGCGGCCCAATCAGTCGCTGGTCGTAGCGGGGGGCCGCGTCACGGTTGGGCTTGTCGGATCGCCGACGATCAAGGGCGTGAACATCAACGTCAGTGGCAAACTACAGCTTGCGAATGCCGGTGACGTGATCCGTGTCGATCTTGACGAGACGAGGTCCTGTCAGGTGACCGTTCAGTCCTTCGATATGTTCAAGGTGGTTTTGCACGCCACATGTGCGACGGACACCAAGTAATATCAAA
>Ga0182742_1003007_pt1 | contig 17307 bp, 17 predicted proteins | sample eDN5th37CBELigMG_FD_128880 | JGI IMG/M metagenome (GOLD analysis project Ga0182742, IMG submission 128880) | Enriched Miracle-Growth compost microbial communities from Emeryville, California, USA - eDNA 5th pass 37_C BE-Lig MG (version 2)... ...
CTTGATGTAGAACTGCAGATCCTTCGACCAGCCCCAGATGTCGGACGATCCCGTCGCCGCCAGACCGGCCACCGTCACGCCGTAATAGGTCTGCCCGAAAGCCGGTGCGATCGAAGTGTTCCCGGCCGTGATCTGCCCCAGCAGGTCGGTGATCGGCTCGGGCACGTTGTCTGAGAACGGGTAGTTGTACGGCCCGGTGACCTCCCGCGAGGTGGCCGGCTTCTCCGGTGCGAGCGACCACACCTTCATCCACGGACGTTCCGTGAACGGATACCAGATCGCCTCGGCCCGCCCCGCCGAATCGACGAACGACTCGAAGGTCCGACCCGGCGCGCCGGCGGGCGAGAACAGTTCCTGCCAGGTGATGTCGGTGAAGGACTGGCAGCGCATGCGGTAGTTCGGTCCGGCCTGCAACGTGACGGACGTGATGAACGTCCGGCCGAGATGCGTGAGCAGCGGGGTGATCTCGGGATCGGCGCGGGTGAAGGTACGCAGTGCGTAGGCGCTGCCGTCCCACACGACGGCGGTCAGTTCGGTCACGAGATTGCTCAGCGACCCGAAGGTGTGGCCGGGGAGGGTGGATTCACCGTTGGCGGGCAGGGCGGCGCCGTGCGCGTTGACGGCGAGCGCCCCGGCGATCGACAACACGCCGGGCGCAGGAAGATTCGCGAGTCCGAGACCGTGGGCCTGCAATGCAGTGGTGATGGCGTCGAGCGTCGCGCCGGGACCTGCCGTGACGGTCGCGGGGGAGCCGCCGGGGCTCACCTGGACCCAGTCGAGATGGAGCATGGTGTCGGCGAGGATCACCCGGTCGACGGGTGCACCGTTGACGATCGTCAGCGGTGTCCAGCCGTGCATGGCCCCCCGCGGACGGATGGTGTATCCGTTCTCGTGCGCCCAGTTCACCAGGCGCACCACGTCGTCCGGGGTGCGAGGCGCGCAGGTCCAGATGGCGTCCAGCATGATCTCCTTGGACCAGTTCTGGTACGCCTGCTGGTACAGATCGATGCCGTCGGGGAACGCCGGGGGAGTGGGGAGCGTCGAGGCGGCGGACCCGGAAGGGACGGCATGGACCGGGGTCCATCCACCGAGGGCGGAGACCGCCAACGCACCGGCGCCGGCCGCGAGGAAACCGCGCCGCGACAGGCGCGGCGACGAATCACGAAGTGTCATGTTCGAATGTCGCTCTTTCGGGAGGGCGTGGCGATCACGCCACGGTGAGTACCACGTCGGCCAGGGCAGGGGCGAGATCGCGTTCGACGACGGAGGCGGTCACGAGCTTGCGGTCTCCGTCGTTCCACACGCGCACCCGAAGGGTCTCTCCGGGGAAGACCACACCGGCGAACCGGGCGCGGAATCCCTTCACGCGCGATGCGTCGGCGTCGAGCAGACCGTCGGTCACCGCCTTGCACACGATGCCGTAGGTGCACAGCCCGTGCAGGATCGGTGCCGGGAAGCCCGCCGCGGATGCGAACTCGGGATCGGAGTGGAGGGGGTTGCGGTCGCCGCACAGTCGGTAGAGCAGCGCCTGCTGTGGAAGGGTCGGCACGTCGAACTCGGCGTCCGGTTCACGATCGGGATACTCCACCGACTCCGACGGGCCGCGCTCGCCGCCGAAACCACCCTCACCGCGGGCGAAGATCGACGACCGCGCGGTCCACAGGGGATTGCCGTCGAGATCCTCGGTCACCGATTCCTGCACGACGACCGCGGCCTTGCCCTTGTCCCACACCTCGGCGATGCGGGTGACCGTGCGGCCCTTACCCGATGCGGGGATGGGCGCGTGCACGGTCACCTCCTGGCTGCCGTGGACGACCTTGGCGAGATCGATCTCGATCCCGGGGAACGAGACCTTCGGCGGCTCGACCTGGTGGAAGGTCGCGGCGACCGTCGCGAAGGTGGGGAGCACCTGGGGATCCCTGTCCCGGAGGTAACGCAGCTCGCCTGCGTCGGTGGGGTGGGACCCGGCGCCGATGCCGAGGTTGTAGAGCTGGACATCGGTGCTGCTCCACTCGAATTCCTGGGCGGGCAGTTCGGCTCCGACGGCAACCGAAGGATCGATGGGCACAGGCGCTTCCTTTCTACGGCTCTGACTCGGGTCGATCGGGTCACACGGTGTCGGCGGATTCTCGCAGTTCCTCGGTGCGTTCGTCACCCGTGCGATCCAGGATGTCGAGGGCCGCGAGATAGCCGAAGGTCATCGCCGGTCCGATGGTGGCACCGGGCCCGGCGTAGGTGTGACCCATGACCGGGGAGCTGGCGTTACCGGTCGCGTACAGGCCGTCGATCACGCTGCCGTCCTCGCGCACCACCCGGCCGTGGACGTCGGTGACGAGCCCGCCCTTGGTGCCGAGATCGCCGGGGACCACCTTGAACGCGTAGAACGGGGCCTTGTCGACCACGCCGAGGCTCGGATTCGGCTTGTTGCGCGGATCCCCGTAGTAGTGGTCGTAGTGGGATTCGCCGCGGCCGAAGTCCTCGTCCTTGCCGGCCCGGGCGAAGCCGTTGAACCGCTGCACCGTCTCGGTGAGGGCGTCGGCCGGTACCCCGATCTTCTCGGCGAGTTCGGCGACGGAACCGGCCTTGACGAGCACCCCGGCCTCGAGCCATCGGCGGGGGAAGGGAGTGCGGGGGGTGATGCCGGCGAAGGTGTAGCGGTCGCGGTAGCGCTGATCGAGGATCAGCCAGCTGGGGATGTTCTCGCCCGGTCCCTCGCCGCGTCCGTGCTTGCCGCCGTACATCGCATGCGTCGCTTCGACGTAGGGCGCCGACTCGTTGACGAAACGCTTGCCCGCGGCGTTGACCATGAGGCACCCGGGGAGGCTGCGTTCCGACAGTGCGAACCACGGGCCGCCGGTGAGGGTGAAGGACGGTCCCCACCAGGCGTCGTCCATGAAATCGACTGCGGCGCCCAGCTTCTGTCCGGCGCGGATGCCGTCGCCGGTGTTCGCCTTCGCCCCCACGGTCCACTCGGTGCCGATCGGCTGACGCTGGTATTGCGCCCGCATCTCGGCGTTGTGCTCGAAACCGCCGCTCGCGATGATCACGCCCTTGCGGGCACGGATGACGCGCGTCTCGCCGTTCGCGACCACCTCGACGCCGCGCACGGCGCCGCCCTCGACGACGAGGTCGGTGAGCGCCGTCTCCAGCAGCAGGGGCACACCGGCGTCACGCAGACCGATCCGCAGACCGGCCATGAGTGCCTGGCCTCGGACGAGCAGGTGCTTCTTGGTGATGTTCGCCCAGACGAACCGGGCGCCGACCCGCATGGCGCGAATCGGTCCGCGCGGGTTCCGCATGAGCAGGTTCAGCCACTTGTAGTCGGCCTGGGTGATGACGAAGTTCTTGGGAGCGCGGGCGTAGTCGGGTTCGAGGAGAGCGAGATCCTCGCCGAGACGGCGACCGTCGAAGGGTGTCGGTTCCACCGAACGGCCACCGGGACGTCCGCCCGGCGCCTCGGGGTAGTAGTCGGAATAGCCCGGCACCCACTGCAGTTCGAGTGCGCTGTTCTTCAGGACGAAGGAGAGCATCTCCGGTCCGCGATCGATGTAGGTGTCGATCTTCTCGGCGGGTACGTCGTCGCCGATGATGCTGTGGAGGTATTTCCGGGCCTCCTCGGGTGTGTCGTCCACCCCGGCGGCCTTCAGGGCCTCGTTGTTGGGGATCCACACACCGCCGCCCGATCGGGCGCTCGACCCGCCGTAGCGTGGCGCCTTCTCGATCAGGACCACGTCGGCGCCCTTGCGGGCTGCGGTGATGGCGGCGGTCATTCCGCCGGCACCGCTGCCGACGACAACGATGTCGTACTCCTGCTTCGTCATGTAGAACACGTTATAGAAATGGCGGTGCCGAGTCCATCCCCGAATACGAAGAGTCCTGGACGTGAGGCGAACACGCGGCGACACCGACACTGGAACGCGATATCGGCCGGAACGACGAGCGACGGCACCGTCCGATGGGGACGGTGCCGTCGCGGGGTCGTTGCAGGTCGGGATCGATCAGGATCGGGCCGGTCGGGTGGGAGACCCGTCCGGTACAGGAAGGGTGCCGTCGAGCACGGCCCGGTCGATGCTCTCCCGGAGTCGCGGGCATCCTTCACGCGGTGTGATGGACGAACCTCGGAGCGAGGCGGTCTCGCGGAAGGTCGGGCACACGGTGTCCGGATCGTCCTGCCACTGCACGCTCGTGTGCGAGAGGCTGTTCTTGCGCACCAGTACGCAGGTACCGCACTCGTGGCACTGCACCTCGTGCTGGCCCGACTCCAGGTAGTTGATCTTGTCGATCGCGGTCTGGGCGGCGACGGCCTCGGCCCGCTCGGGCCATTGGGAGAAGTCCGGGGATTTCGCCCATCTGCTCCGCCGGGTCGAGGCGCTCATCGTCACACCTCCGCTTCCTGCTTGCCTTGTTCCTCCTCGCGCTTCTTGCGCTCGAGATTCTCGGCGACCTCCTTCTCCCAGGCCTCGTTGGCCTTGGCGGTGTCGACCTCGAACTCGAAGCGGCCCGTCATCTTCTCCGTCACGTCGGCGACGTCGACGTAGAACTGCTCGTACCAGCGACGGAGCTGGTAGACCGGACCATCCTCCTCGCACAGCAGCGGATTCTCGATCTTGGTCTTGTTCTTCTAGATCTCGACGTCCTGCAGGAAGCCTTCACCGACACCCTCGGTGAGCTTGGCGGCCAGCACGTCGGACTGCTCGGGTGACATGCCCTGCGGCTTCTTGACGATGATGCCGTACTGCAGCATGAACGAATCGTGCGTGATCGGGTAATGGCAGTTGATCAGTACGGATTCGGTCTGGTACCCGCCGTAGTTGTTCTTGAGCGGATTGATCATGTAGGAGGGGCCGTAGTAGGCCGCGTACGACTCGAGGGTCGACTCCAGGCCGTACTGCGTCGCCATGCCCTTGTCCGGCCGGCCCCGGGTGTTGAGGTACTGCTCCGCGATGTGCCCTTCGAAGACGTTCTTGAAGAACGTGGGGAAGGCGTAGTGGATGTAGAAGAAGTGCGCCATGTCGACGACGTTGTCGATGATCTCGCGACAGTTGGAACCTTCGATCCGGATCTGGTTCCAGGTCCAGTCCGTCCACTCGTCCGAGCCGTACTGCTCGATCTCGGGGATCGTGACCTCCGGGGGCGGGGTGTTGCCCTCGGGGTCGTTCCACACGAACAGCTGGCCGTGCTTCTCCATCGTTATCCACGAACGGGTGCGGGCCAGCGGGGGAACGCGCCTGGCATACGGGATGTCCGTGCACTTGCCGTTGCCGCCCCAGCGCCAGTCGTGGAACGGGCACGCAACCGAATCGCCCTTGATCTCGCCCTGTGACAGGTCGCCGCCCATGTGACGGCAGTACGCGTCGAGCACCTTCGGTTCGCCGTTGCTGTCGGCCCACACCACGAGTTTCGTGCCGAAGGCCTCGACGGCGTGGGGCTTGCCGTCCTTGAACGTGCGACTGAGGCCGAGGCAGTGCCAGCCTCGCGCGAAACGCGTCCGGACCTCTCCGACGTCGATCTCGCGAATCTGTGCCATGTCCGCTCACTTCCTTCCGGAAATCTCTTCTAGAACACGTTATAGAATTCGCGTCCCGAGGGGAAGGGTTCGGGGACTTTGGTCCCGCCATAGGGATTGTCTACCTGCGAATGCGGCGCGTCTCGACACGAATAAGAACATGTTCTAGTCTCGGTACAAGCGATCAATTCCTGAACAGACGGGAGCGTCCAGTGGGTGACCACGACAGCCACGAGGTACTGCAGCGGATCGACGCTCTGCTGCCCACGCTGCGCGAACGAGCGCAGGAGGCCGAGAATCTGCGCCGTGTGCCCGACGACTCGATCAAGGAGCTCCAGGAGGCCGGCTTCTTCAAACTTCTGCAACCGGCCCAGTGGGGCGGATACGAGGCCGATCCCGTCACCTTCTTCACCGCGGTGCGCAACATCGCGAGCGCGTGCGGCTCGACCGGATGGGTCTCCGGCATCATCGGCGTCCACAACTGGCACCTCGCACTCTTCGGTCAGCAGGCCCAGGAGGAGGTCTGGGGCGACGACCCCGACGTCCGCATCTCCTCGTCCTACGCGCCCATGGGCGCCGGTGAGGTCGTCGACGGCGGATACAAGGTCAACGGTGCGTGGGCCTGGTCGTCCGGATGCGACCACGCGAGCTGGGTCGTCGTCGGTGGCCCGGTCATCAAGGACGGCCGCCCCGTCGACTTCGGCAGCTTCCTGATCCCTCGTTCCGAGTACGAGATCGACGACGTGTGGCACGTGGTCGGCCTGCGCGGCACCGGATCCAACACGATCAAGGTCAAGGACGTCTTCGTCCCGCGCCACCGCTTCCTCAGCTTCAAGGCCATGAACGACCTCGCCTCGCCCGGGCTCGAGCGCAACACCGCACCCGTCTACAAGATGCCGTGGGGCACCATCCATCCCACGACCATCTCGACGCCCATCGTCGGCATGGCCTACGGCGCGTACGAGGCCCACGTCGAACACCAGGGCAAGCGGGTCCGTGCGGCATACGCCGGCGAGAAGGCCAAGGACGACCCGTTCGCCAAGGTGCGCATCGCCGAGGCCTCGAGCGACATCGACGCGGCCTGGCGTCAGCTGTCGGGCAACGTCGCCGACGAGTACGCCCACCTCCTCGCCGGCGAGGAGGTTCCGATGGAACTGCGGCTGCGGGCGCGTCGCGACCAGGTCCGCGCGACCGGCCGTGCAATCACGTCGATCGACCGTCTCTTCGAGAACTCGGGTGCCACCGCCCTAGCGGACGGCACACCCATCCAGCGTTTCTGGCGCGACGCGCACGCCGGTCGTGTGCACGCCGCCAATGACGCCGAGCGCGCCTACGTGATGTTCGGTGCCGCCGAGTTCGGTCTGCCGATCACCGACACGATGGTCTAGGGGTGGATGTGACCGCAATCGACGAGATCACCTACGAGTCGACCTCCCGTTTCGCGCAGGTCCGCGACGACCTCCGCCTGCACTACCACGAGGCCGGCGTCGGCAACGACACCACGATCGTCCTGCTCCACGGCGGTGGACCGGGCGCGTCGTCGTGGTCGAACTTCGCAAAGAACATTCCGGTGCTGGCACAACGGTTCCACGTGCTGGCCGTCGACCAGCCCGGCTACGGCAGGTCCGACAAGCCGACCGAGCATCCGCAGTACTTCGTGCACAGCGCGTCCGCGCTGAAGGACCTGCTCGACACGCTCGGGATCACCGACCGCGTCCACCTCCTCGGCAACTCGCTCGGTGGTGGTGCCGCCGTGCGGTTCGCGCTCGACTATCCCGAACGCGCCGGACGGCTCGTCCTCATGGGGCCGGGTGGGCTGAGCGTCAACCTGTTCGCACCCGACCCCACCGAGGGCGTCAAGAATCTCGGCCGGTTCTCGTACGAGCCCACCCGCGAGAATCTCGAGGCGTTCCTGCGGATCATGGTCTTCGACCAGTCGCTGATCACCCCCGAGCTCGTCGAGGAGCGGTTCGCGTCGGCGAGCACCCCCGAGTCGCTCGCGTCGGCGAAGGCGATGGGAAAGTCGTTCTCCAGCGCCGAGTTCGAGAAGGGGATGCTCTGGCGCGACGCCTACAAGCTCCGTCAGCGGGTGCTGCTGATCTGGGGTCGCGAGGACCGCGTCAACCCGCTCGACGGCGCACTCGTGGCGCTGAAGATGATCCCGCGCGCACAGTTGCACGTGTTCGGTGGATGCGGCCACTGGGCACAACTCGAGAAGTTCGACGAATTCAACCGCCTGACAGTGGATTTCCTCACGGACGGAGTCGAATAGATGAGTATCCGGTCGCTGGCATATCTCCGGATCGGCGCCACCGACGTCCCGGCCTGGCGCGAGTACGGTCTCAAGGTCCTCGGCATGATCGAGGGCAAGGGCACCCACGCCGACGCGTTGTACCTGCGGATGGACGACTTCCCGGCCCGGCTCGTGATCGAGCCGCACGAATCCGACAAGCTGCTCGTCTCGGGCTGGGAGACCGCGAACGCCGCCGATCTCCAGTCGGTTCGCGACAGCCTCTCCGCGGCAGGTGTCCCGTTCAAGGAGGGCACCGCCGAGCAGCTCGCCGATCGTCGCGTCGACGAACTGATCGTCTTCCAGGATCCGTCGGGCAACACCCTCGAGGCGTTCCACGGTGCCGCCCTCGAACACCGCCGCGTCGTCAGCCCGTACGGGCACAAGTTCGTCACCGGCGAGCAGGGGCTCGGGCACGTGGTGCTCTCGACCCGCGACGACGAGGAGTCGCTGCGCTTCTACCGCGACGTGCTCGGTTTCCGCCTGCGCGATTCGATGCGGATGCCTCCGCAGATGGTCGGCCGGCCCGCCGACGGAAAGCCTGCCTGGCTGAGGTTCTTCGGATGCAACCCGCGGCACCACAGCCTCGCCTTCCTGCCCATGCCCACCCCGTCGGGCATCGTGCACCTGATGATCGAGGTGGAGAACTCCGACGACGTCGGTCTCGCCCTCGACCGCGCACTGCGGAAGAAGGTCAAGATGTCGGCGACACTCGGACGCCACGTCAACGACAAGATGCTGTCCTTCTACATGAAGACCCCCGGCGGATTCGACGTCGAATTCGGTTGCGAGGGGCTGCAGGTCGAGGACGACGACTGGATCGCCCGTGAATCCACGGCCGTGAGCCTGTGGGGCCACGACTTCTCGGTGGGAATGCAGTAATGACCGCGCCGGAGGCCGGAGAGAACGGTGCGATCGACCCGCGGGTCTTCCGCACCGTGCTCGGGCAGTTCTGCACCGGCGTCACCGTCATCACCACCACCGAGGACGACGGGACGCCTGTGGGATTCGCGTGCCAGTCGTTCGCGGCGCTGTCGCTCGACCCGCCGCTCGTACTGTTCTGCCCCACGAAGCAGTCACGGTCGTGGGCGGCCATCGAACGAGCGGGCCGCTTCTGCGTCAACGTCCTCGCCGAGGAACAGCAGGAGACCTGCGCGCGGTTCGGTTCCCGCGAACCCGACAAGTTCGCCGGACTCGACTGGACGCCCTCTCCGCTGGGCTCACCCGTCCTGACGGGATCGCTCGCACACATCGACTGCACACTCGAGACGGTGCACGACGGGGGCGACCACTGGGTGGTGTTCGGTCGCGTCTCGTCGTTGAGCGAGGTCCGCGACGAGAAGGAACGCCCGTTGCTGTTCTACCGCGGGCAATACACCGGGATCGAACCGGAGAAGACGACTCCGGCGCCCTGGCGCGACGATCTCGAAGCGTTCCTCACCTCCGTCACGGAGGACACCTGGCTGTAGATCGCAGACGGTAGGTACCGCACGACGAAGCCGGGACGACCACATCGAAAGTGGTCGTCCCGGCTTCGTGTGTGGATCAGGAGCGATCGGTGTCGGTCGCGTCGTCCGGTGACTCCTCGTAGTACTCCGTGGTCACGACGCGGCGCACCAGGCGCGGCTTGCGCGGCCGGTCGGCGTCCTCGCCGCCTGCCGTGTCCGTCTTCGCATCGGCCGTGCTCGTGTCGGCCGATGGCGGCGGCGTGAAGTGCGCCGGCCCCGTCGGTCCCGGACCGACGATCTCCTGATCGCTGCCGCTGCCGCTGTCGTTGCCGGGAGCTGCGTGGCGGGCGGTGTCCGCCGCCGAGTCCGCGGTCCCGGACGGTGTGGACGAGTCCGCGGTCCCGGACGGTGTGGACGAGTCCGCGGTCCCGGACGGTGTGGACGGCGTCGACGCCGTATGCCCCGGCATCGAGTGCTCGAGCGATTCGTCCCGCTGGCCCTCGCTCGGCCGGTAGTTGCCGGCGATCTCCTCACGCGCGACGTCGGGCGGTGTCGGTGAATGCCCGGTTCCCGCCGGTGTGGTGGTGCCGTACGTCTCGCCGGTGTGCGGCGTCCCGGTGCCTCCCGGTCCGCCGGCCGCGCCACCGACGAGGCCACCACCGGCTACGCTCCGCTCGCCGAGGCCGCTGCGGTCGTCGGTGAACCCGGCCCGATCGTCCGTGAATCCGCCCTGATCGCCGGTGGATCCACCCCCTGCAGGGGTGTCCCCGAACCGGCGGTAGTAGCGGTACAGTTCGTCTTCCTCGAGCGGGGTCAGCTCCCCGTTCTCGTCGATGTTCGGGGCGCCGGTGATGGTGTCCTTGTCGAAGGGCAGGCGCACTCCGGAGCTGTCGAGTTCGGCTTCGTCGATAGGGGCGAAGTGCCGGCGCGTTCCGAACAGACCCGTGACGACGGTGATCCAGGCGGGTCGGCCTGTGTCGTTGTCCAGGTACACCTCTCCGACGCGTCCGAGCTTGTCACCGTCCGGCCCGTACGCGGTGGCGCGAGCGAGGGTGTCGATGTCGTCGTTGCTGATCATGATGTCCTCATCCGTGGGCGATGCGGCTTCCTGCAGTGCGGATGCCCTCCGATGGGAGTGACGAAACGCTGCCGTTACACCGCTCGCCGTTGCGCCGACCATCCCCGCGTGTTATCCATATTGTCAACAATCCGACAACCGGCGCGGGGGTGCGAGCCCTCGGCTGTTCGGAGGGATCGTCATGACCCGTCTTTCACCCCGCCTGCTGCAGGCAACGCCCGTCACCGTCGACCACGCCGAAGGGTGTTACATCCACGGCACCGACGGACGTCGGTATCTCGACTTCACCGCCGGCATCGGCGTCACGAGTACCGGCCACTGTCACCCGCACGTCGTCGAGGCCGCTCGCCGACAGATCGGCTCGCTCATCCACGGGCAGTACACGACCGTGATGCACCGGCCCCTGCTCGAACTCACCGAGCGCCTGGGCACGGTGCTCCCCGAAGGGCTCGACTCGCTGTTCTTCGCCAATTCGGGCAGCGAGGCAGTCGAGGCGGCGTTGCGTCTGGCCCGCCAGGCGACAGGGCGGCCCGGAATCGTCGTCTTCCACGGCGGTTTCCACGGCCGGACCGTCGCCGCCGCCACGATGACGACCTCGGGAACCCGCTTCTCCGCGGGGTTCTCGCCCCTCATGGGCGGTGTGCACGTCGCGCCGTTCCCCACTGCCTATCGCTACGGCTGGTCGGAGGACGAAGCGACCGATTTCGCCCTGCAGGAACTGGACTACCTGTTCGCGACCCTCGTGGCGCCGGACGAGATCGCGGCCTTCGTCGTCGAACCGGTCCTGGGCGAGGGCGGTTACGTCCCCGGCAACACCCGGTTCTTCCAGGGATTGCGGCAGCGGGCCGACGAACACGGCATCCTGCTCGTCTTCGACGAGATCCAGACCGGATTCGGGCGGACCGGAAAGTTCTTCGGACATCAGCACTTCGACGTGCGACCCGACATCATCACCATCGCCAAGGGCCTCGCGAGCGGTTTCCCGCTGTCGGGCATCGCCGCCTCCGAGGAACTCATGGAGCGCGCCCGCCCGGGATCGCAGGGCGGCACGTACGGAGCGAATGCGGTCTCCTGCGCGGCGGCCGTGGCCACTCTCGACGTGATCGAGAAGGAGGGGCTCGTCGACAACGCCGCCGCACGTGGACGTGAACTGCTCTCCGGTGCACGGGAGAACACGATCGACGCCATCGGCGACGTGCGCGGCCTCGGCCTCATGGTGGGCCTCGAATTCACCACCGACGGAGCACCCGACCGGGAGCGGGCGACCGCGGCGCAGCAGCTCGCCGCGCAGAAGGGGTTGCTGCTGTTGACCTGCGGTGCGCACATGAACGTGGTGCGCATGATCCCGCCGCTGATCGTCACCACCCAGCAGATCGAGGACGCGCTCGGGATCTGGTCCGAGGTCCTCGCCGAGGTCCGATAATCCGTCGAACGAGGGAGTCCGCGTGGCCCGATACATCACGATCACTCTCGACAAGCGCGATATCACGTGCAGAGCACGGCTTCTCGACGACGAGGCGCCGCTCACCTGTGCGGCGGTGTGGGACGCCCTGCCGCAGAGCGGCTCGGCGTTCCACGCCAAGTACGCCCGCAACGAGCTCTACACCCTCGTCCCGAGGATCACCGCGGCACCGCACAGGGAGAACCCGACGGTGACTCCGATCCCCGGCGACGTGTGCCTGTTCGACTTCGAACCGTGGGAGATCGGTAATCCCGCATACGGTTACGAACCCGGATCGCAGGCCCATGCGCAGCAGGGAGCGACCGACCTCGCGTTGTTCTACGGCCGGAACAATCTGTTGCTCAATGGCGATGTGGGCTGGGTGCCGGGCAACGTCTTCGCGACGATCGAGGAGGGCCTGCCCGAACTCGCCGTCGCGTGCAACGACCTGTGGATCCAGGGGGTCGTGGGGGAGACGCTGAGCTTCGCACGCGCATAGACGGGCACCGCACGGGAACGGCACCGCACAGAATGTGCGGTGCCGTTCCCGTGCGGGCTTCTTCAGCTCAACGCGTACTCGGCGAATCGCGCGACGGCGAGCAGCAGGTCGTCCGAGTGCCGCGGCCCGACGATCTGCAGACCCACGGGCAGACCCGCCGAGGTGGTGCCCACAGGGATGCTGATGGCCGGCTGCTGCGTGAGATTGAAGGGATAGGTGAACGGGGTCCACTGCGGCCACGAGGTGAGCGACGAACCCGGCGGCACGTCGTGGCCGGCCTCGAAGGCGGGGATCGGCATCGTCGGGGTGATCAGCACGTTGTACTTCTGGTGGAAGCTCCCCATCGTGATTCCGACCGCCGCCGCGACCGCGCGGGCCTCGAGATACTCGACGGCTCCGAGCCGGTCGCCGTGGGCCCACACGCGTCCGAGGCCGGGATCCACCTTGTCGCGCGTGCCCTCGGGGAAGGTCTTCAGCATCGTCGCTGCGCCTGCCGCCCAAAGGTTCTCGAAGGCCTCGAGCGGATCGGTGAAACCGGGATCGGCGGCGGTCACCCGTAGTCCGGCCTCGTCGAGGACGCGGACCGCCCGGTCGACGATCTCGCCGACCTCGGGGTCCACGTCCACGTAGCCGAGGGTCTTGGAGTAGGCGACATCCATTCCCACCACCTCGCGGTTGAGCCCGCCGCGGAAGGTCGTCAGCGGCGGCGCCAGTGCCGTGGGGTCCCGGGGGTCGGGCAGCGCGAGGATATCGGTGAGCAGCGCCGCGTCCTCGACCGTCCGGGTGATCGGCCCGGCGTGTGCGAGCGGCCCGAACGGGCTGGCGGGAAAGATCGGGATCCGGCCGTGGGTGGGCTTGAATCCGACGACGCCGCAGAACGATGCGGGGATGCGGATGCTGCCGCCACCGTCGGTGCCGACGGAACACGGACCGAAGCCGGCCGCGACCGCCGCCGCGCTGCCCCCGGACGAGCCACCGGCGGTCTTCGTGGTGTCGGCAGGATTCGTGGTCACCCCGTAGAGCGCCGAATCGGTCACCGCCTTCCACGCGATCTCCGGAGTGGTGGTCTTGCCCACCAGCACCATTCCGTCCTCGCGCAGCCGGGCCGCGACCGGGCTGTCGACGTTCCAGTCCTGGTTCTCGTCGATGGCCTGCGAGCCCCGCAGGGTCGGCCATCCGTCGGTGAGGAAGACGTCCTTGATCGAGATTGGGACCCCGTCGAGCAGACCCTTCGAATAGCCGGTCCGCCACCGCTCCTCGGAGCGGCGTGCCTGGTCGAGAGCCTTCTCCTCGTCGACGAGGCAGAACGAGTTGATCTCGCGATCGTGCGCCGCGATCCGATCGAGCACGGCTCGCGTCACCTCGACGGGAGACAGCTCGCCCGAGGAGAACGCCGACACGAGTTCGACGGCGGTCATGTCTGTGGGCTCCATCGTGCCTCCTTCTCGTCGGACGATGCCGACTCTCACGCGCCGGGCACGTAACCCAGCTTCTTGTCCACCACGTTCCGAAGAGGTTCGCCACTGCGGTGACGGTGGAAGTTGTCGATGAAGACGTCCACCAGCGCATCGCGCCAGCCGACGAAATCTCCCGAATTGTGCGGGGTGATCGAGACGTTCGGCATGTCCCAGAGCGGATGGTCCTCGGGGAGCGGCTCGACGTCGAGCACATCCAGTGCGGCACCGGCGATGGCGCCCGACCGCAGTGCCTCGACGAGGTCGTCGGTGCGCACGAGTTCGCCCCGCCCGACGTTGACGAAGCGGGCCTTCGACTTCATCGCGGCGAACATCCGGGCGTCGAACAGGTGCCGGGTCTGCTCGGTGAGAGGCGCGGCCACGACGACGAAATCGACGTCGGCGAGGGCGTCGGGAAGATCCGCGGTCGTGGTGACGGTGCCGAAATCGGGGTCGTCGTCGCGAGGGCGCCGGCCCGAGCCTCGGACCGTCATCCCCACGGCGGAGAGCAGGCGTGCGATTGCGCGGCCGATCGGGCCGGTGCCGACGACGAGCACGGAGCGACCGGCGATGCGTTCGGACTCGCGGTGCTTCCAGATGTGCTCGTGCTGGAGCCGCAGGGATTCGGGGATGTCCTTGGCGAAGGAGAGTATCTGGGCGAGCACATATTCGGCGATCGCCCCGTCGAAGACTCCGCGGGAATTGGTGACGACCACGTCGCTGTCGCGCAGCTCGGGGAACATGAGGGCGTCGACCCCGGCCGCGGCGACATGGATCCACTTCAGGGAGGTCGCGGCGTGCCAGGCTGCGGGCAGCGCGTCGGTGAGGAAGTCGTACGCGAAGAGGATGTCGGCGCCGTCGAGCGCGTCGGCCAGACCGGCGGCGTCGGTGTAGCGCACCGTGGCGTGTTCGGCCACCGGCGCCATCCATGCACGATCCGGCACGGCTTCGGCATGAAGCACTGCAACGACCGGCTGGGCATCCACGTTGACACCGTATGAGCACCTCGTATTATTGTCAACAATCCTCAAGGCTGAGGGAACTCTTGACGAAGCCGAGGGACCGTATGGAACTGAACATTCCCGAATTCGAAGGTCCTCTGGCTCAGCGGGGCATCGGTGTGATCGCACCCTTCGATCTCGCCCTGGAACGAGAACTGTGGCGATGGGCGCCGCTCGAGGTCACCCTGCACCTCGCTCGAACCCCCTACGAGCCGGTGCCGGTCAGCCGTGCCATGGCCGAGCTGGTGTCCGACCGACGGCACCTGATGGTCGCGACCCGCGACGTGCTGTCGGTGGAACCGGAAGTCGTTGCCTATCTGTGTACCTCGGGCAGTTTCGTCAACGGGGTGGCCTACGAGAAGGCCCTGTGCGACGCGATCTGCGAGGCGGGCGCATCGTGCGCGGTCACGACCTCCGGAGCGCTGCTCGAAGCCCTCCGCAAACTCGACCTCACCCGCATCTCGGTGATCACCCCCTACGACCGGGAACTCACCGACCTGCTGCACGACTTCCTGAAGGAGGCCGGAACCGAGGTCGTCCGGTCGTCACATCTCGGGCTCGGCGGCGGCATCTGGAAGGTCAACTACCGCACCATCGCCGAGCACATCATCGCGGCCGACACCCCGGACGCACAGGCGATCTTCGTCAGTTGCACCAACCTGCCGACCTACGACCTGATCGCGCCGCTCGAACGGGAACTCGGCAAGCCGGTCCTTACGGCCAACCAGCTCACCATCTGGGCGTGCCTGGGACGGATGAAGTTGCCCATGACCGGGCCAGGGAAGTGGTTGAGAGGAGTGTTCTGAATGCATCGTGACCGCACGACCGTCGGGATCGTCTACCCGGATCATGCCGCCGAGGACGACTACCCGTTCGCCGCCGAACTCCTGGGGGTGAATCTGCCCGTGGCCCACATCTACGGAACCGATCTGCACGCCGTTCCCGAACTCCTCGACCTCGGGAGCCCGGCCAAGCTCGCCGGGGGAGCGGCGCAGTTCGCGGACGAGCCCCTCGACGCCCTCGTGTGGGCGTGCACGTCGGGCAGCTTCGTGTACGGACCCGAGGGGGCACGCACCCAGGTCGAGCAGCTCTCCCGGGACGCGGGAGGCGTGCCCACGACGAGCACGAGCATCGCGTTCGTCGCCGCGCTACGGGCGCTCGGAGTCGGCCGGGTGGCCGTGGCGGCGAGTTATCCGCGGGACGTCGCCGAACTGTTCGTCGCCTTCCTCGCGGACGCCGGTGTCGACGTCGTCTCGCTCGCCGACGCCGGCATCGACACCGCCGCCGAGGTCGGCACCCTGACCGACGAGGCCGTCCTCGAATTCGTGAGGACCAACGATCATCCCGACGCACAGGCGGTCCTCGTCCCCGACACCGCGATGCACACGCTGCGGATCATGCGGGAACTCGGGAAGGAGACCGGTAAGCCGGTCCTGACCGCCAACCAGGTCACCGTGTGGCACGGCCTGGAACTCGCCGGATATACAGTGGAATGCCCGGAGCTGGGCTCACTGTTCGAGGAGGATAGCGATCATGGTGCTCGGTGATCTGGAAGATCTACGTCCTGTCACCCGGCCGTCCACGGCCGAGCTCATCGCCGAACAGATCCGGTCGGCCATCGTCCGGGGTGCGCTCGGTCCCGGGGAACAGCTGGGGGAGGCCGAACTCGCGGCGCACTTCCAGGTCTCCCGGGGCCCGCTGCGAGAAGCCATGCAGCGGTTGCTGTCCGAAGGTCTGCTCTACAGCATCCGCAACCGGGGCATCTTCGTCACCGAGCTCACCTTCGACGACGTCGTCGATATCTACCGCAGCCGCTGGGTCATCGAGGGCGGTGCCCTCGACCTGGTGCTGGACGGCCGTCGCGAACAGACGTGGAAAGCCCTCGAACCGGCGATCGAGGAGATGCGCACGGCCGCCGAACGCGAGGACGCCACCGGTGTCTCGGACGGCGACCGACGTTTCCACGAGATCCTCGTGGCCAGTGCCGACAGTCCGCGGCTCGTGCGGGCGGCCCGCACGCTGCTCGTCGAGACGCGGATGTGCCTCGGCGCGTTGCAGACCACCTATCCCGACCTGCACGTGCAGGTGGACGAGCACGTCGTGCTGCGGGAGGCGATCCGCACCGCCGACCGGGAGGAGGTGCGGCGTCTGCTCGACGAGCACCTGCACGACACGGTCACCCGGCTCCGCGAGCGTCAGAACGTCGACGGCGTGATCGCGTCCGGCTGATACCGCTCAGGCGGGCGGGGTGAACGACGACAGGGCCGTCGCGGCGATGTGATCGGCGGCGTCGTCCGCTGCCAATCTTCCTGCTGCGACTTCGGTTGCAGCGCAGTGGACCAGACTGTGCAGGACCGCCGCCAGCCAGGACGACGGCAGGTCGATGCGGAAGACTCCCTCGGCGCGACCTCGCTCGATCAGGGCGGTCGCGCGGGCGAGCAGGCCGTCGTGTGCGGCGCGGACGTCCTCTGCGGGAAGAGCTCGGTCGGCGGCGGCGAGCAGCGTCCCGGCGTCGGCGGTCAGCGACCACGACCCCGCGATCAGGCGGTGCAGGGCGTCGCGGGGGTCGCCCGCGAGGTCGATCCGATCC
>Ga0182742_1003012_pt1 | contig 17271 bp, 17 predicted proteins | sample eDN5th37CBELigMG_FD_128880 | JGI IMG/M metagenome (GOLD analysis project Ga0182742, IMG submission 128880) | Enriched Miracle-Growth compost microbial communities from Emeryville, California, USA - eDNA 5th pass 37_C BE-Lig MG (version 2)... ...
CAGGAGGACCTGCTGCGCGCGGTCATGGGCGCCGACGCCGCCCGCTTCCTGGACGGCGCGGGCGAGCTGTACCCCGTCCAGGACGCGGCCGGCCTGGTGGCGACGCTGACCGAGCGGCACGCGCTCGCGCGCGCCTGGAACGAGTTCTTCCTCGAGCACGCGCTGATCGTCAGCCCGATCTGGTCCCAGCCGCCGTTCGCGCACGGCTGGGACGTCGAGAACGCGCACGCCACGATGCGGCTGATGCGCCCGGTGATGCCCGCGAACCTGCTCGGGCTGCCGGCCGCGGCGGTGCCCGCCGGCAAGGCCGCCGGGCTGCCCGCGGGCGTGCAGGTGATGGGCCCGGCCTTCCAGGAGCTGGCGTGCCTGGAGGCCGCCGAGGCGATCGAGTCGCGGCTCGGCGCGGCCCAGGCGGTGGACCTCCATCCGGGGGAGATGGCCGCCTAGACGAACAGGCGTTCGTGCTACGGTGCGCCGCTTCGCAAACGACACCGAGGACGTGAGATGCGAACGACCACGACCGCCCTGGCCGTGGGCGCCAGCGCTTTAGCCATCCCCGCCGCCGCTCAAGCGCAGCAGGCCGATCTGCGAGCCCCGCTCGCCGGCCACCTGACCGTCGCCGCGCAGATGCGCGAGCACCACACCGACCTGGCGCAGCAGCGCCTGATCCGCAAGGCGTGGCCGATCGCCCGCCGCCTGGCCGCCGTGCGCGACCGCGAGTTCTCCCCGCGCCGCTACCGCCGCGCCCTGCGCGACGACTCGCCCGCCCGGATCGCGCAGCGCATCCGCACGCTGCGCAGCCAGCTGAAGACCGCGCGGCGCACCAAGCAGCGGCGCGAACGCGTCAGCACGCCGCCGCATCTGGCGGCGATCGCGGCCTGCGAGTCCGGCGGCAACCCGGCCACCAACACCGGCAACGGGTTCTACGGGAAGTACCAGTTCACGCTGCAGACATGGCAGAGCGTGGGCGGCAGCGGCAACCCCGCCGCGGCCGGCGAAGCCGAGCAGGACCGGCGCGCCGCGCTCCTGTACGCGCGCGAGGGCGCATCGCCCTGGCCCGTCTGCGGACGCTAGGGTCAACCGCCGCATGGCGCTCCGTGACGAATTCCCCGTACTCGAGAAGATCGCTTACCTGAACGCCGGCACGGACGGGCCGATCCCGCGCGCCGCGCTGGAGCTCGCGCAGGCCGAGCTCGCCGCGCAGACGGCCGAGGGCCGCCTGTGGCCGCACTTCGAACGCCGCCGGTCGCTCACCGACGACCTGCGCGCGGGCTACGCCAGCCTGCTGGGCTGCGAGCTCGACGACGTCGCGGTCACGACCGGGACCAGCTTCGGGCTGGCCTGCGTGCTGGCCGGCATGGACCTCGGCCCGGGCGACGAGATCGTCACCTCCACGCAGGAGCATCCCGGGCTGCTCGGCCCGCTGATCGCCGCCCGCCACCGCGGCGCGAAGGTCCGCGCGGTGCCGTTCGCGGAGCTCGCGAACGCCGTCGACGCGAGCACGACCGTGGTCGCCGCCTCGCACGTGAACTGGATCACGGGCGAGGTCGCGCCCGCCGAGCTGGCCGAGGTGCCGGTGCCGGTGATCCTCGACGGCGCGCAGGGCGCGGGCGCGATCTCCATCGACGTCAAGCAGCTCGGCTGCGCGGCCTACGCCGCCGCGGGCCAGAAGTGGCTCTGTGGCGCCGACGGCACCGGCATGCTCTACGTCGACCCCGAGTTCGGCGAGCGCGTGCGCACGATCGCGCCGGGCTACATGTCCTTCGAGGACGCCACGCGCGGGCTGGAGTCCACGCTGCGCGCGAGCGGCCGCCGCTTCGACGCGCCGATCTCGCGCGAGTCCGTCGCGTTCTCGCTGGCCGCGCTGCAGGTGCTGGTCGGTGCGGGCCTCGAAGCGGTGCACGAGCGCGCCGCGGACCTGGCCGAGCGCTTCGCCTCCGCGCTCTCGGAGGCCGGCTACACGGTGGCGCCGCGCGGGCGCAGCACGCTGCTGGCGTTCGAGGTCCCCGAGCCCGCCGAGGCGCGCCAGCGGCTGGCGCAGGCCGGGGTCGCCGTCCGCGACCTGCCGGGCCATCCCTACCTGCGCGCGTCCGTCGGCGCCTGGAACGACGAGTCCGACCTCGAGCGGCTGCTGGAGGCGCTGTGAACGCGGTCTGCGTCTACTGCGGGTCGAGCTTCGGCGGCAACGGCGTCTACCTGGAGGCGACGCGCGAGCTGGCGCGGACGTTCGCCGAGCGCGGGATCCGCGTCGTCTACGGCGGTGCGTCGGTCGGGCTGATGGGCGCGCTCGCCGACGCCACGCTCGAGGCCGGCGGTGAGGTCGTGGGCGTGATCCCGCAGCAGCTCGTGGACCGCGAGATCGCCCACCAGGGGCTGACCGAGCTGCACGTCGTCCAGACCATGCACCAGCGCAAGGCGCTGATGGCCGAGCTCTCGGACGGGTTCGTCGCATTGCCGGGCGGAATCGGGACGCTCGAGGAGCTGATCGAGATCTGGACCTGGAGCCAGCTGCGGCTGCACGCCAACCCGCTCGGCGTGCTCAACATCGACGGCTACTACGACCGGCTCGGCGCGTTCCTCGACCACGCCGTCGCCGAGGGCTTCCAGCCGCCGTCCGAGCGCCAGAAGCTCGTGTTCGCGACCAGCGCCGAGGACCTGCTGGAGCGCTGGAGGTCCGCGCACGGACCTCAGGGCCGTTGACACGTCAATCGTCGCTGACGATGCGCTTTGCTGTGTGGTGCGTCGGGAAGCACTGCCCCACCGGGGCCCGCCGCGCCCGTGTTCCTAGCGGCGGCGCCCCGCGGGGCTGACGAGCTCCTCAAGCAGCAGGGCCTCGGCGAGCGCGAGCCGCTCGATCTCGCCGAGGTCCACCGATTCGTTGGCGGCGTGGATCTGGGCGCGGTCGCCGTCCTGCGCGCCCCAGAGGACGATGTCGGCGTCCGGGTAGGCCTCGTGCAGCTTGGCCACGAGCGGCACCGAGCCGCCGCTGCCCATGCGCGCCACCGGGCGCCCGAAGGCGCGCTCGAGCGCGCGCTCGGCGGGCGCGAACGCGGGCAGCGCGATCGCGGTCGAGGCCGGCTCGATCTCGATCTCCAGCCGCGCGCCCCACGGCGCGCGCTCGCGCAGGTGGCGCTCGACCGCGGCCAGCGAGCGCTCGCCGTCGGCGCCGGGCGGGACGCGCACGGCGATCTTCGCGCGCGCCTGCGGGATCACGATGTTGCCCGCGCCGTCCACGGGCGGCGCGTCGAGGCCGAGGACGGAGATGGCGTGGCGCGCCCAGACGCGGTCGGCGACCGTGCCGGCGCCGACGAGTTCGACGCCGTCGAGCACGCCCGCCTGGCGGCGGAAGGCGTCCTCGGGCCACTGCGCTCCCTCCCACGCGTGGTCCTGGAGGCCTTCGACGGCGACCGCGCCCCGGTCGTCGTGCAACGTGGCGACCAGGCGCGTGAGCGCGAGCAGCGCGTCCGGCGCGGCCCCGCCGAACTGGCCGCTGTGCAGGGCGTTCTCGAGCGTGCGCAGGGTGACGGTGAGCTTGCCGTGGCCGCGCAGGGTCAGCGACAGCGTCGGTTCCCCCACCTGCCAGTTGCCGGTGTCGGCGATCACCAGCACGTCCGCGCGCAGCAGCTCGGGGTCCGAGTCCACGAGCGCCAGCAGCCGCTGGCGGCCGTTCTCCTCCGAGCCCTCGATCACGACCTTGACCGGGACGGGCGGCTTGCCGCCGAAGGCGCGCAGGGCCGCCAGGTGAGCGACGATCCCGGACTTGTCGTCGGCGGCGCCGCGGCCGTACAGGCGGCCGCCGGCGAGCGTCGGCGTGAACGGGTCCGTGTCCCAGCCTTCGGCCGGGGCGGGCTGGACGTCGTAGTGGGCGTAGAGCAGGACCGCCGGGCCGTGGCCGGGGTACTCGGCCACGACCGTCGGCGCCTCGCCGGGGACGTCGACCATCCGGACCTCGCCGCCGGCCTCCTCGAGCTGGGAGGCGACGAGCGCGGCCGCCGCGTCGAGCGGGCCGCGCGGGAAGCCGTCGAAGGCGATCGACGGGATCGCGACGAGCCGTTCGAGGTCCGCGCGGATCCGGTCGCGGTCCGCGGCGATCGCTGCACTCAGGTCCATCGGCCGCACATTACGCGTCACACTCTTGGGCGTGACCGATGTCCTCGAAGGCCTCCATATCGCAGGCTGCCGTATCGAGGCGGTCGCGGGCCGGGGCGGCATGGGCATCGTCTACCGCGCCACCCAGCTCTCGCTCGGGCGGCCCGTCGCGCTGAAGCTGATCGCGCCCGAGCACGCCGCCGACGCGGCGTTCCGCGAGCGCTTCCAGCGCGAGTCGCGGATGGCCGCCGCGATCGATCACCCCAACGTGATCCCGGTCTATGAGGCGGGCGAGGAGGACGGCCGCCTTTACCTGGTCATGCGCTGGGTGGCGGGGACCGACCTGCACAAGCTGCTGCGCGCCGAGGGGCGGCTGGACCCCCTGCGCGCGGCGACGATCGTCAACCAGGTCGCGGGCGCGCTCGACGCGGCGCACGCCGCCGGGCTCATCCACCGCGACGTCAAGCCCGCCAACGTCCTGCTCAGCGGCGACCACGCGTACCTCGCCGACTTCGGGCTGACCCGCTTCGCCGGCAGCGACTCGCAGGTCACGACGGGCGGGCACTTCCTCGGGACCGTCGACTACATGGCGCCCGAGCAGTTCCACCCGGGCCCGAACGACGCGCGTGCCGACGTCTACGCGCTGGCCTGCGTGCTGTTCGCGGCGCTGACGGGCGCGCCGCCGTTCCTGCGCGACACCGTGCCGGCGACGATGCTCGCGCACATGCACGACGCGCCGCCGCGGGCGTCGCTCACGCCCGGGGTCGAGCCGGGCTTCGACCGCGTGCTGGCCCGCGCGCTGGCCAAGTCGCCCGAGGACCGCTACCCGTCGGCCGGCGACTTCGGCCGGGCGGCGCTGGCCGCGGCCGAAGGGCGCTCGGTGACCGAGGAGGAGCGCTCGGTGGCGCGCGGCGCGGCCGCGCCGACGATCCGCCGCTCGGACCGGGCGCTGTGGTCGGGCTCGGTGGAGGCGCCGCCGCCGGCGCCCGACGAGCCCGCCCCGATCCGCACCTACCGCGCGCGGCGGCCGCGGCGGCTGTGGGCGTGGGCCGGCGGCTTCGTCGCCGCCGTGGCGGCGGTGATGGCGATCGCGGTCGTCCCCGGCGGCGCGGGCACGCCCGCCCCCGGCGAGCCGGTCTCCGAGGGCGAGGTCCGGCGGATGGCGAACTCGTTCGCGTCCGCCTACGCCGACGAGGACGCGGCCCGGATCTCACGGCTGCTGACCTCGGACGCGCAGCGCATCTTCCCGACCGACCACCAGCGGGGCCGCACCGAGGTCGTCTCCGCCTACCGCAGCCAGTTCGTGGGCCAGCGCACGACGGGCTTCGAGCTCTCCGACCTGAAGGTCGACAGCGGTCCCGCCGGCCGCGCCACGGCGCGCTACCGCGTGAGCTACGAGGGCCGCCGGGACACGACGGGCACGATGACCTGGGCGGTGATCAACGAGCGCGGACGCCCGCGGATCTCGCTGATCATGGCCGTGCCGGACTAGCAGTCGCGCGCGGTGACGACCGTCACCTTGGTGCCCTTCTCCACCAGCGAGCCGCCGGTGGGCCGCGTCTCGCAGACGCGGATCTCGCCGCCGAGCAGGCGGTCGATCCAGCTGCCCGAGCGTTCCTCGGAGGGCTCGAGGCCGATGTCGCGCAGCGCATCCAGGGCCTGCTCGGCCTCCTGACCGACGACGCGCGGGACCTCGACGCGGGTGTCGCGCACGACGCCCACGCCCTCGGTCGCGGGGCGCCGGCCGGGCGAGGTCGCGGTGACGTCGATCACGTTGCCGCCCGGCTCCAGCTCGACCTCGGCGGAGAACTCGCCGGCCGAGACCTCGACCTGCTCGCCCGCGACGCGCACGGAGGCGTCCGCGGGCGTGACCGTGCCGCGCACCTCGACGCGCTCCGCGCGCACGGAGCCACCGTCGTTCGGGGCGGTGAGCTTGATCGCCACGCGGGGTTGCGTGCTGGGCCGCGGCTCGTCGCCGCAGGCGGAGAGCAGCAGCCCGGCGGCGATCAGGAGCGCGACACGGTGCACCCCATCGATGCTAACCGGGGCTCGCCAGCACCCAGCGGAACACGTTCTCGAAGCGGTAGCCGCCGTCCGGGCGGCGGAACGGCGCGGCGGCGGCCGTGATCGCGGCGCGCGCGGCGGCCTCGCCGGCGGCGTCGAGCGCGCCGTAGCCGCGCGCGTCCATCAGGAACGCGACCTCGAGCTCCTCCTGGCCGGCCACCTCGTACGGGACCTGGACCTCGCCGGCGGCGAGGACCGGCAGGCCCGCGTCGCGCGCGACGGCCTCGAGCCGCGGCCCCAGCGCCGGAGCGGCCGTCGCGCCGCCGAGCTCGCGCAGCGCGGCCTCGACGACGTCGACCTCGCAGCGCTCGGGCTCGGCCCACGCGCAGACCGCGACGCTCTCCCGGGCCACGCGCCCCCACTCGCGCAGCGCGCCCACGGGGTCGCCGGTGTACTGCAGGCTGTTGAAGCCCGTGACCGCGTCGAACTCGCCGTCCGCGAACGGCAGCCGGTCCCCGCGTCCCACGTGCAGCGCCGCGTGCGGCGCGCGCCGGCGGGCGAGTTCGATCATGCGCGGCGAGACGTCGATCCCGGTGGCGTCGGTCCACCGCGCCAGGAAGTCGCCGCTCCCGCAGCCCACGTCGAGCACCCGCGGGTCCGGGCCCAGCGCGCCGGCGACGGCGTCCCGCGCCGGATCCGCCAGCCGCGCCCAGTGCTCGGCGAAGTGGCCCGCCTCATCGTCCCAGTCGATCATGTGAACCAGGACGGTACGCGCGGCGCGGATTCATCGCGGTCAGCTGAAAGCCGTTGACCCACCGCGCCGACGCGGTAGGGTCGGGGCCGATGGGCAGGATTCGCTGGACGGGCGGGGCGGCGGGCCTCGTCGCGCTGACACTGGCCGCGCCCGCGGCCGCCGAGCCGGTCACCAAGCTGCAGCCGTGGGACCCGGACAACACCTACCTCGCCACGGACGACCTCGACGGGCGCTCGCAGCCCGTGTCCGAGCCGCGGACCGTCGTCGACCACGTCCGCAAGGGCCAGTGGGTGCCGATCGAGTGCCAGACGATCGGCGAGGAGGTCTACGGCAGCGCCGTCTGGGACCGCGTCAACGGCCTCTACGTGCCCGACCGCTACCTGAAGACGTACACCAGCGGGTTCCTGGAGGGCGTGCCCCGCTGCGACGCGCCGCCCCCTCCCCCGCCTGACGCCGACGGCGACGGCTTCCCCGCCGCGATGGACTGCAACGACCTCGACCCGGCGATCCGGCCGGGCGCGATCGAGATCCCCGGCAACGCGGTCGACGAGAACTGCGACGGGATCCGCGCCGAGCTGCCGGTGCTCAACGCGCACCTCTCCACGCGCTGGACCGCGCGCGGGAGCCGCACGCGGATCGACCGCATGCTGATCACCAGCGCCAGCCCCGGGCTGACCGTCGAGTTCCGCTGCAAGGGGCGGCGCTGCCCGCTCAAGCGCAAGACGATCGAGGCCCCGCGCGGCGGGCGCGTCAACGTGCTCAAGGCGATCCGCCGCCACCGCGCGAAGTTCCGCGCCAAGCAGACGCTGGAGCTGCGGATCACCGCGCCCGACCGGATCGGCAAGGTCATCCGCTATCCGCTCAAGCGCAACGACACGCCGGTCGCGCGGACGCGCTGCCTGGCGCCGGGCGCCACGCAGACGCAGCGCTGCCCCTAGACGAAGCGCGGCACGACGTCGCCGAGCGCCTGGTCGAGGATCTCCAGGCCGCGGTCGAGCTCGGCGTCGCTGATCGTCAGCGGCGGGGCGATCCGGAACGTCCCGCCCATCGCCCGCAGCTGGACGATGTTCAGGTGCAGCCCGAGCTCCAGGCAGCGCTCGGTGACGGCCGCCTCCAGCTCGGGTGAGCCCTGCTTGGTCTCGCGGTCCAGGACGAGCTCGAGCCCTTGCATCAGGCCGCGCCCGCGGACGTCGCCGACGACCGCGTGGCGCTCGCCCAGCTCGCGCAGCCCGCGCTGCAGCCGCTCGCCGGCCGCGTGCGTGCGCGGGCCCAGGTCCTCCCGCTCGAGCACGTCGAGCACGGTGGTGCCGACGGCGGCGACCAGCGGGTCCGAGACGTGCGTCGTGTAGAAGAGGTAGCCGCGCTCGTGGGCGCGCTGCTCGAGCTCGGCGCTCGTGATCACCGCCGACAGCGGCAGCCCCGCGCCGAGCGTCTTGGACAGCGTGAGGATGTCGGGGACGACGCCGTCGCGCTCGAACCCGTACCAGTCGCCCGTGCGGCACAGGCCGGTCTGGGCCTCGTCGAAGATCAGCAGCATCCCACGCGCATGGCAGTGGTCGCGCAGCGCGGCCAGGTAGCCGGGCGGCGGGACGATCACGCCCGCGGCCGACAGGATCGGCTCGACGATGCAGGCCGCGAGCTTGCCCGTCGACTGCGCGTCGATGAGCTTGAAGCCGAGGTCGAGCTGGCGGCGCCAGTCGAGCTCGCCGTCCGGCGTCGTGATGTCCGGCCGGAACGCGTCGGGCGTGGGCAGCGCGAAGTTCCCGGGCGCCGGCGGCCCGTAGCCCTGGCGCGCGGCGCTGTAGGTGGCGTTGGCGGCCCCGAGCGTCATCCCGTGCCAGGAGCGGCTGAAGGCCACGACCTCGTGCCCGCCGGTCACGAGCTTGGCCAGGCGCAGCGCGGCCTCGTTGGCCTCGGCGCCCGTGGAGAGCAGCAGCACCTTCTCCAGCGGGTCGGGCAGCGTGTCGGCGAGCCGCTTGGAGAGCTCGACGACCGGCCGCGAGAGCATCCCGCTGAACAGGTGGTCCAGCGTGCCCGCCATCTCGGTCAGGGTCTTGGTGATCGCGGGGTGCGAGTGACCCAGGATCGAGCTCATCTGGCCCGAGGTGAAGTCGAGCACCTCGCGCCCGTCGCTCGTGTACAGGATCGTGCCCTCGGCGCGCTCGACGAGCGTCGGCGTGAACGACGGGGCGTAGCGCAGCACGTGGCGGTCGACGTCGGACCAGAACCCGCCGTCCACGGCGGCGTCGGCGAGGGGGAGGCTCATGTGCCGACCGTACCGCCGCCGACCGTGAAGTTCCATCGAGATTTTTCGCCCATGCTGTACGGTTCTGCTGAACAGTGCTCGATCCGCGCCGTCTCCGCCTGTTGCTGCTGCTCGAGAGCCTGGGGACGGTGCGCGCGGTGGCCGAGGCCGCGGCCATGAGCCCGTCCGCGGTCTCCCAGCAGCTGGCCGCGCTCGAGCGCGAGAGCGGCGCCGCGCTGCTCTCCCGCCACGGCCGCACGGTGACGCTGACCGGCGCGGGCGTCGCGCTCGCGGGACACGCGCGCGCGATCCTCGAGCGCATCAACGCCGCCGAGGAGGATCTGCGGGCGCTGCGCGACGACGCCGGCGGCAGCGTGGGCGTGGCCGCGCCGACGACCGCGCTGCGGGCGTTCGTGATCGCCGCGGCGGCCGAGCTCGCGCGCGCCTACCCGGGCGTGTCGATGCAGCTGTCCGAGCTCGAGCCCGCCGCCTGCCTGCGCGCGCTGACGCACGGCGAGGTCGACCTCGCGGTCGTCGCGGACTTCGGCGACGGGACGCTGCCGCTGACGCCGCACCTGCGGTCGGTCCCGCTCGCCCGCGACGAGCTGCGCGCGGTGCTCGGGCCGGGCGCCCCGGCCGGCAGCGTCCGGCTGGCGGCGCTGGCGGACGAGCCGTGGCTGCTCGACGGCACCGAGCTCGAGCGCCACCTGCTGCGCCGCTGCCGGCGCGCGGGCTTCGAGCCGCGCGTGGTCGGGCGGCTGATCTCGCACGAGGCGCTGCTGTTCGCCGTCCGCTCCGGGCTGGGCGTGACCGTGCTGCCGTCGTTCGCGCTGCACATCGCCGACGGGGTCTCGGTCCGCTCGCTCGAGCCCGGCGCCTACCGCGACCTGCTGGTCCTGCACCGCTCGGAGGCGCTCGACCGGCGCTCGGTCGCGCTCGCGCTCGACGCGCTCGTCGCCGCGGCCCGGGACGCGCGCGACGCGGACCTCGCCGCGGTCACCGTCGGCCCGGTGCGGCCGCTGGACGGGCCCGTGGTGCTGCGCGAGCCCGACCCGGGCTGGGCGGGCTGGTACGCGCGCGAGGCCGAGCGGATCCGCGGCGCGCTCGGGCCGCGGGTGCTGACGCTCGAGCACGTGGGCTCGACGTCGGTGCCGCTGGTGGCCAAGCCGCGACTGGACATCGTCCTCGGCGTGGCCGACCCGGCCGACGAGGCGGCGTACGTGCCGGCGCTCGAGGCCGCCGGGTACGCGCTGCGCATCCGCGAGCCGGACTGGCACGAGCACCGGATGCTGGCCGGCGACGAGGTGAACCTGCACGTGTTCGCGCACGGCTCGCCGGAGATCGCGCGGATGGTGCGCTTCCGCGACATCCTGCGCGCGGACGCGGGCCTGCGCGAGCGCTACGCGGCGGCCAAGCGCGAGCTCGCCGCGCGCGAGTGGCGGCACGTGCAGGACTACGCGGACGCCAAGACCGAGGTCGTCGCCTCGATCCTGGAGGGTCAGGCGAGCGTCCAGAACCCGTCCGCGCCGACGTGACGCTCGGTCGCGACCCGGCCGAGCTCCTCCCGCGCCGTCGCGTGGTCGATGCCGGCGACCGCGGCCACCTCGCGCGTGGCCAGCGGCGTCCCCGCGTCGCGCAGGACCTCCTCCACGCTTCCGGGCGCCGGCCGTCTTTGCGCCCCGGGGACGAGGTTGGCGAGCACGACGTCGTAGGCCGCGAACGGCTGGAACCCCGGGACCGAGATCGTCATCCCGTCCGCGAGCCGGGTGATCTCGTACGACGGGCACGTGTAGCGGCGCCCGCCTGACCAGTCCGCGAGCTTGTGGTCGAGCACCCGCGCCGCCGGCGTCGGCGCCCGCGCGGCGGCCATGTCCGCGGCGAGCGCCGCGTCCACCCGCGGGTCCTCGAGCCACGCTTTTAACGTCGCTTCGTCGATCTCCGCGCTCTTTGCCGCGAGGGTGAGCATCGCCGGCTCGTCGAGCAGCGCGTCGGCGGCGAAGTTGTGGACGCGCAGGCAGCGCAGGAGCCGCCGCGCGGCGCGCGGGTCGTGCAGCCGCGCGGCCACGACCGCCCGGCACGCGGGCTTCGTCGCCGCCGTCCGCGCCCGCACGCGCGTGTCGATCGGCATCCCGTGCTCACGCGAGATCATCCGGTACGCCTCGGCCTGCGACTCCGGCGTCATCCCGCGCTCGATGTACTCCTCCGGCGTCTCGGCGAGCACCACCATCCGCACCTCCCACTCGATGTCGTCGCCGTAGAGCCAGCGCAGCCGCCGGCGGTGCGGTTCGGCGCTGTACGCCCACGGGCACCCCGGGTCGGTGTACTCCGTGATGCGGACGACCGCCACGGCCCGAAGTATGCGTGGTCGCTACCGGAGCCGCTTCACGGCCCGCTGCAGCCGGGACGGCTGCGGCGCTTCCCTGGCCGGCGGCGCGTACGGGTTCGCGCCGGTGTCGGGCGAGAGCAGGACCATGTCCTGGAGCCCGAGCGCGCCGCGCGGGACGTACGCGCACACGCGCAGCCAGTTGCTCCAGTGCGCGAGCACGTACCAGGCGGCGTGGTAGGTGACGCCGTACCAGTCGGGCAGGCCCGGCGTCGGGTGCGAGACGAACAGGATGCCGCGCTCGTCGTAGATCGCCCGCGCCTGCGCGTCCGGCTCCGCCGCCGCGAACGCCGGCTCGCCGTGGAAGGTCAGCACGACCAGCCCACCGGGCCGCGTCACGCGCCGCAGCTCGGCCAGCCAGGCGTCCTGCATCCGCTCGTCCAGGTGCGTCAGGACGCTGTGGTTGTAGACGAGCCCGAAGTAGTCGTCCGGGTACGGCAGCGGCGGCATCGCGTCGTTCACCACGGCCTGCACGTGCGGCAGGTTCGCGTCCATCCACGCCACCGCTTCGGGATCGATGTCGGTCGCGTGCACCTCGCCCGGCAGGTCGTCGAGCCAGGCGGCCATCCGCCCGCACCCGGCCCCGAAGTCCAGGATCCGCTCGAAGTCGGCGAAGCCACGACCGACGACGCCCAGCAGCGCAGCGGTCTCCCGCACCGACCGCTGGCCGCTCTCGAAGAACCAGTCGCGGTCGCCGGTGCCCGCGACGCGCGCGGCGAGCTGCTCTCCGGGGAACGGGCGGTCGGTCATCGGGCGCGACAGCTTAGCCCCACCCCCGACGGCGCCCCGCGCCACGCGAGTGTCGAGAAACCCACCGCTCAGGTAAGGAACTCGACACTCGCGCGCACTCTCAGCGAGCTAGTAGACCTCGGCCACGGCGCGCTGGGCCTGCGCGAGGGTGAACCCTTCGCCCGCATCGGACGAGAGCTGCTCGATGAGCGCCTGCTCGGAGAAGCCGCCCATGTCGAGGTAGCTCTGCGCCGCTTCGACCGCCTCGGCGTCCCAGTCCGCATCCACCTTGCGCACGGCGTAGCTCGCCTGCGCCCGCGTGTAGTCGTCGCCCGCCGCGGACGACAGCTGCCGGATCAGGCCCTTCTTGGAGAAGCCCGACATGTCGAGGTAGCTCTGGGCTGACTCGACCGCCTCCGCTTTCCAGTCGGCGCCGACGTGCTTGGCGGCGAACTTCGCGTCCTTGCGCGAGAACCCCTCGCCGGCCGAGGACGAGAGCTGCTTGATGAGGCCCTTCTTGGAGAACCCGGAGAGCTCGATGTAGCGGCGCGCCGCCTCCAGCGCGTTCTCCTGCCCGGACGTCATGTTCTCGGGTTCGGTGCTCTTCTTGCGCTTGCCGGAGCTGTTCTCGGGCTCGGCCGAGCCGCCGGACCGGGCTGAGGTCTCGTCAGGAGCGGTCTCAACGGCTTCGCAGGCCGCCAGGAACAGGGCGGCGGCGAGCACGGGCAACAGCAGCATGGTGCGGATAACGGTTCGCATATGCTGACCGTGATCGGCTCCCGTAGCGGTGTCCCGCACCCCGCCGGTCACTTGTCGAACCGCTCAGACGAGGTTCGGCTCGCCGCCTCGTCCGGTGATGTAGTCCAGGAGTTGCGTGCGCGCGGCGCCGAGCGCGTCGCGACCCACGGCTCGGCCTGCAGCCGCGCATGCCCGGCGCCCATGTTCCAGACCCGCTCGCCGAAGGGGATGCGGCGCAGTCGCAGTCCCGGGTTGCCCTGCACGTCCTCGCCGCCGAGGGAAGCGGCGATGTCCTTCGCCAGGCGGTCGAGTTGCGCGTCGTCGAGCGCGACGTCGCCGGCGCGGACGACGACGTAGAGGCGCGTCGTCCCGAACGTCGAGAGGATCGCGGCGCCGTCGTCGACCGCCCGCGCCTCGGCCAGCGAGCCGAGCGCCAGGTGGTCCGCCGGGTGCGAGATGCCGGGGATCGCGGGCAGCGGTGTCGCCGGCAGCCGCGGGGCGAGCTCGGCGCGCACGCCCCAGAGGTCGATGATCTCGTCCTGCCGCGCGCCATCGCCTCCATACGCGGCAAACCACGCCTGCAACCGCGGCCCGCCCAGGCGCTCGGCGACGCGGCGGCCGACCGGATGGCGGTTCAGCGTCTCGGCCACGGCGTCGATCGCGAGGCTCTCGCACTCGCCGCCGAACAGCGTCTCGGCGAAGTCCAGCGCGCGGCGCAGCAGCTCCTCACGGCCGGGCGTTCCCTCCGCCAGGGTCAGGACGACCTCGAGCAGGGTGCCGAGCAGATCCGGGAAGACCGTGTACTGCCCCGGCGGCTTGCCGTCGAAGTCGTCCCAGTCGGCGATCAGGCGCTCGTACGGACGCCGCAGCTCGGGCAGCGCGGCGAGCAGGTCCTCGTGGGCTGTGCGGTACTCGCGCATGAACGACAAAGCCCCGCCGGAGCGGGGCTTTTCTTCGGAGGTGGGCGATACTGGGCTCGAACTCCACCCCGGCCGCTCCGTGAGGTAAGAAACGCGCCGTAGAGCGGATCGAATGTGCTCAGTTCACCCAGGATTCGCTCAGGTTGCTACCTCGATTGCTACCACGGGCTCCGCCTCGTCGGTGAACGCGGCGGCGATCAGCTCCGCCTCGCGCGTGCTCGGCGCGTAGTCGGCGTAGCGCTGCGTGGTCGCGATGTCGCGGTGGCCCATCCACTCCTGCAACGTCCGCATCGGCACACCGGCGGCCGCGCAGCGCGTGCCGAACGTGTGGCGCAGGTCATGGATGCGGTGCGTGACGTCGAGCCTGGCGGCCTTCAGCGCCTTGCGGAACCTTCGGTTGTTCGCCGCCTTACTCAGCGGCCCGCCGGTCTCGGGGTCGGCGAACACGAGGTCCTCGTCGCCCTGATACCGGGACGCCTTGAACAGCCGGTCCAGCTCACCCCCGACCTCCGCGGCCATCGGGACCGACCGCGTGGACCGCCTCGACTTGGGTGTGCCGAACTCGCCGAGCACGTAGTTCTGGCGCACCCGGATGCGCGCCGCGGTCCAGTCGATGTCCTTCCAGCGCAGCGCGATCCACTCGCCGTGCCGCAGCCCGGTCATGGCGGCCGTGATATATGCGGCGCGGTCGATCGCCTGGTAGTCGCCCTCCACGGCCGCGGCGGCGAGCGCCTGCACTTCGACGGGCTCGAGGAACCGGATGTCCTCGCTGCCCTCAAGCTCGGGCAGGTCGACGTCGTCGCAGGGGTTCGTCGAGGCCCACCGGCGGCGCCCGTGCATCCCGAGGTGGTAGATCGCCGAGAGCGTGCCGATGTAGTTGCGGATCGTCTTCGGCGTGCACGGCCTCGCGCGCGTGCCCTCGCGGTCGCCTCTCGCCATCCGGATCATCAGCTCCTCGACGTCCTCGCCGCGGATGCTGTCCAGCGCCTTTGAGCCGAGGGCCGGGAGCAGCCACACGCGCAGCGCGCTCTCGGCGGCGACGATCGTGGAGCGCTTGCGTCCCTTCGCGTCAAGGTGCGCGAGATACCGCGGCGCCGCCTCCTCGAGCGTCAGCCGGGACGAGGCGGGCTTCGAGGCTGGCGTCTCGGCGATGAGCCGACGCAACTCCTTCTCCGCGTCGGACTTGGTGAGCCCTTCGCGCGTGCCGTCCGCTCGCTTGGGGCCGATCCTGCGCTTGTGTTGGCGGCCGTTCGCGCGCCAGTGCCCGTACCACGTCTCGCGGCCGTTCCTGTCCTTGCGGACGTAAAGACTGCCGGTGCCGTAGGAGCGCCGCGTGGCCATCGTTTCTCCTTCCATGCGCGACGAGAGACCGCCGCGGTCGGTGTGAGCCTCGGGCGACGAAGCGTGCGCGTGAACCTGATGTCGCCCGGACGCGACCCTACCCCAGCTGAGCGCCTCAGGCGGCTCTCCGGTCGGCCGCTTCGCGCTGCGCATCGCTTCGCGCGGCGTCGGCAGCCGCGCCACGCGTTCGCCACGGCCCGCGGCGCCGGCTGTGCCACCAGATCTGTAGCTCGGCGGCGTCGAAGCGCACGTAGCGGCCGAGGCGGACGTGCGGAATGCGATCCGCGCGCGCTTCGGCGAGCACCCAGCTCGCGGGAACGTTGAGCACGGCGCTCGCTTGCTTTGCGTCGAGCAGGGACGGGATGGTCACGCCGTTCCCCGCGGATTGCTCGATCAAGCGATGAGCGCCGTCAGCGGGCACTGGTCACCTTCGTCCGGCGTCGATCGTCGCCCCGCCGCGCCGGGAAGCCGCCGCTGCCCGCGTCTCATTCGCCGTGCGCGGCACTGCCGACGAAGGAACGATCATGTGGCGACGCTTATTCACGGTGCCTCCCCACAAAGTTTGGGACGCGCGCGTGCCCTGCCTGCCTGTGCCCGAGCAAGTGATCCCTGTCGCTTGACTCGTTGCCGGGTGCTGCAAGCCGTCGGGCGGGTCCGTCACTCTGACGACAGCGTGATCGCGAGCCATCCTCGCCACCAGCAGTTCCGTCGTCTGCTCAGCGCCGTCGCCCAGGGCGCCGCAGCGGTAATGGTGGCGATCGCGGCCGTGTGGCTCGCGGCCGCCGGCCTCGCCCTGCCTACGCTGGCGCTCGTGCTCTGCGCCGGTGTCCTGGCGTTCGGCGCCTCGCGAGAGCTGAAGGTCTCGCGCCGTAACCGCGTCGGGGCCGACTCGGAGGCCGAGGTCCGGCGCGCGCTGAAGTCGCTCAAGCGCGGCGGGTGGAGTGTGCGCCACGGAGTCGGCGTCCGCACGGGCGGTGACCTCGACCATCTGCTCCGCGCGCCATCGGGCGTCGGATTCGTGATCGAGACCAAGACGGCGCGCTACACCCAAGCGCACGGGACACGCACCATCCACGCGGCGCGCCGGCTGGCGCGACGGCGCCGCCGGTATCCCGGCGGCGTAGTGCCGGTGCTGTGCATCGTGCGTGCTCGCCACCTCGAGCGCGTCGAGAACGACGCGTTGGTGGTCTCGCTTGACCGCCTGCTCCCGGCGTTGCGCGCGGCAGCGACCGCACGCACGCGCTGATCTGGGCCGCTTGTCGCAGGCAGCGACGTCCCGTGTCGCTATCTCGCGGGCATGGCCTTCATTCCGACGCAAACACGTCGACGCCGCCATGGGCGCTCCCGCCACCTCAGCGGCCTACCTGGTTCGCCGGCCGAGAACCTTGCGCCGGGCCCGCTGCAGCGCGTTGTTGACCGCGCGCGGTCGCACCCCGAGCCTGGCCGCGATCTCCCGGTAGCCGCAGCCGTTGGCCGAGAGCGTCAGGCAGCACCGCTCCAGCGGCGTCAGCCTCCGGGCCCGCTCGAGGATGGTGTTCAGCTGCTCGCGGGCGAGCGTCTTGGCCACGGGGTCCTCGTCGGGCTGTCCGGTCGCCGCGACCGTCTCCGCCAGCGGCAGCTCATCGCGGCCGGCGCCATCAAGCGGACGCGCGCGGGTCAGAACCCGGTGCTTGCCCGCGCGCGCCGAGTTGAGCGCCATCCTCGCCTCGGGCACCGCGCACAGCCATGCGAACGCCCGGAACGGCAACCGCCGCGAGGGATCCCACGAGCGCGTCGCGTCGATGACGCCCAGCCGCGCGCATTGAGCGAGATCGTCGCGCTCGTCGCCGGGCAGATACAGCGCCCGCGCGACCCCGCGCACGAGCGGCTCATAGAGCTCAAGCAGCTCGGACTGCGCCGCCCGGTCGCCGCGCTTGGCCCGCCCGATCAGCCGCCGTTCCCACAACGCCGTCGGGCTCGATGGCTTTCTCGCTTCCCCCGCGCTCACCATCGAGGACCGTAGGCGTGGCCTTAGACGATTCGCCGAGTCACTCGAACGGACGCGACTTCTGGGTGCTCGGGCGCAACC
>Ga0182742_1003016_pt1 | contig 17263 bp, 13 predicted proteins | sample eDN5th37CBELigMG_FD_128880 | JGI IMG/M metagenome (GOLD analysis project Ga0182742, IMG submission 128880) | Enriched Miracle-Growth compost microbial communities from Emeryville, California, USA - eDNA 5th pass 37_C BE-Lig MG (version 2)... ...
AGAACATCGCCATCACCACGCGGCTGGTGGACACGGTGACCACGCCGATGCTGCTGAAAACCGTGCAGTCGGGCAAGATCGACCCGAAGAAGCTGATCACCCATCGTTTCGCGCTCGACGAGATCATCGACGCCTATGACACCTTCTCCCATGCCGCCGACACGCGGGCGCTGAAGGTGATCATAGAGACCGGCACCGTGCGCCCGCTCTCGGCGGACGAGGCCTCCAACAGCGATGTGAAGACCCGTGCCGGGCTGGCGCTCCATCTTCGCACGGTCAGGCCGGAGGACGAACCGCTCCTGGCGGAATTCTTCAGGCATGTGACGCCGGAGGACCTGCGCTTCCGGTTTCTCGGCGGCGTTCGCGAGGTAAGCCCGGAACGTCTTCTCGCCATGACGAAGGTCGACCACGAAACGACGGAACACTTCCTGGCCTTCGCCGACGGCAGCGAGGCGATTGTCGCGACGGCGATGGTGGCCTTAGACCCGACGATGACGAAAGCCGAGGTGGCGATCTCCGTGCGCGCCGACGACAAGCACAAGGGCGTCGGCTGGGAAATGCTGCGCCATGCCGCGCGCTATGCGCGGGCCCGCGGCGTCAAGACCCTGGAATCGCTCGAAAGCCGTGAAAACCACGAGGCGATCGAACTCGAACGCGAACAGGGCTTCGTCGCCGTGCCCTATCCGGACGACGCGACCTTGATCCTCATCCGCAAGGATCTCCATCCCGCCTGAGATGGACAATACCCACGCCACGTGACCGTTCAAACGGTAACGTGGCGCCGGGAAAGAGGCGCGTTAAGCGCGGTCGCCGTCCTGTGGCCGCGGATAGGGCCATTTCCAGTCGCGGATTTCCGGCATGTCCTCGCCGTGCTCGCGCACATAGGCATGGTGCTCTTCGAGCTTTGCCTGCAGGGCAGCGATGAGGCCGGGCTTCCTTTCGGCGAGGGCCGGCAGGCGCTCGATCGCCTCGATGGCGAGATGGTAGCGGTCGATCTGGTTCATGACGGCCATGTCGAAGGGCGTGGTCGTCGTGCCCTCCTCGATGAAGCCCCTGACGTGGAAGTTCGGATGGTTGGTGCGTTTGTAGACCAGCCGGTGGATGAGATAGGGGTAGCCGTGATGGGCGAAGACGACCGGCCGGTCGCGGGTGAAGATCCGGTCGAAGGCCGCGTCGTCGATGCCGTGCGGGTGATGCTGCGGCGACTGCAACGCCATCAGATCCACGACGTTGACGACGCGAATGCGCAAGCCCGGCACCGCCTGGCGAATGAGGTCGACCGCGGCGAGCGTCTCCATGGTCGGCACATCGCCGGCCGCGGCCATCACCACGTCCGGATCGAGCCCCGCCTCCGTACCCGCCCAATCCCATATGCCAAGCCCGGCCTCGCAATGGCGTACGGCTTCGTCCATCGACAGCCATTGTGGTGCCGGCTGCTTGCCCGCCACGATGACGTTGATTCGGTTCCATGTCTTCAGGCAATGGTCGCCCACCCACAGCAGCGTGTTGGCGTCCGGCGGCAGGTAGACGCGCACGACATCGGCGCCCTTGTTGGCGACGAGATCGATGAAACCGGGATCCTGATGGGAAAAGCCGTTGTGATCCTGCCGCCAGACATGGGAGGTGAGCAGGTAATTGAGCGAGGAAACGGGGCTGCGCCAGGGAAGCTCGCGCGATACCTTCAGCCATTTCGCATGCTGGTTGAACATCGAATCGACGATGTGGATGAAAGCTTCGTAACAGGAAAAGAAGCCATGACGGCCGGTAAGCAGATAGCCTTCCAGCCAGCCTTGGCACAGATGCTCGCTCAAGACCTCCATGACGCGGCCTTTCGGCGCGAGGTGATCGTCCGTCGGCAGCGTCTCGGCCATCCACACCCTGTCCGTCGCCTCGAAGACGCTGGAGAGCCGGTTCGAGGCCGTCTCGTCCGGCCCGAAGACGCGGAAATTGTTTTCCGCCGCGTTCAGCCGGATCACGTCGCGAAGATAGTCGCCGAGGATTTTTGTCGCCTGCGCCTCGTCGGCTCCCGGCTTTTCAACCGCAAGCGCATAGTCGCGGATATCCGGCGTGCCCAGTTCCTTGCGCAGGAGGCCGCCATTGGCATAAGGCGTCGCGCCCATGCGGCGCGGCCCTCGCGGCGCCAGTGCCCGCAGTTCCGGCTTGAGACGGCCGTTAGCATCGAAGAGGTCGTGCGGATCGTAGCTGCGCATCCACGCTTCGAGAATATCGCGATGCGCGGCGTTCGAGCGGCATTCGGAAACGGGGACCTGATGCGAGCGCCAATGGTTCTCGACCATCTTGCCGTCCACCTCCTTCGGCCCTGTCCAGCCCTTCGGGCTGCGCAGCACGATCATCGGCCAGCGCGGCCGGCGGGCGGGGTCATCCTTCGCCGCCGCGCGGATATCCGCGATGCGGTCGAAGGCATCGTCCAGCGCCGACGCCATGTCCCGATGCATGGCCTTCGGCTCGCTGCCCTCCACGAAGATCGGATCATAGCCGTAGCCGGTGAAGAGATGAGTGAGCTCCTCGTCCGGCAGACGCGCCAGCACGGTCGGATTGGCGATCTTGTAGCCGTTGAGATGGAGGATCGGCAGCACCGTGCCGTCGCTGACGGGGCTCAAGAACTTGTTGGAATGCCAGGCCGCGGCGAGCGGGCCGGTCTCGGCCTCCCCGTCCCCCACCACGCAGGCGACCACGAGATCGGGATTGTCGAACGCCGCGCCGTAGGCATGCACCAGCGCATAACCCAGCTCTCCGCCCTCATGGATGGAGCCGGGCGTCTCGGGGGCCGCATGGCTTGGAATGCCGCCGGGGAAGGAGAACTGCCGGAACAGTTTTCTCAATCCCGCCTCGTCCTCGCCGATTTCGGGATAAATCTCCGAATAGGTGCCCTCCAGATAGGTGTTCGCCACCATGCCCGGCCCACCATGGCCCGGGCCGCAGATATAGAGGATGTCGGCGTTTCGCTTCCCGATGATGCGGTTGAGGTGGGCATAGATGAAGTTGAGGCCGGGCGTGGTGCCCCAATGGCCGAGAAGACGCGGCTTGACGTGCTCCGCCTTCAGCGGCTCTCGCAGCAGCGGATTGTCCATCAGGTAGATCTGGCCCACGGAAAGGTAGTTGGCCGCCCGCCAGTAGCGGTCGAGCAGCGTGAAATCTTCCATATCGGGATCGTCCGCCATACACCTGTCTCCTGCTGCCTGTTCGAATGCGTCAACGTCTTTGCGTTCCGGTTTGCTCCGGAAAAACGGGCCTATTGCGGCAAAGACGGGTTCGCAACGGCAGCCACCTTCGCCGCCGGCCCCTGTCCGACGACCCCACCGGAAATCCACGGATGCCGACGATATAGCCTGGCTTGACGGTTCGCGAGAGGAAAACGCCCCTAAGCTCGCGCCTGTGAGACGGGGGCGGCACCGCGTTCCTCTACGCCTTTCGCTCCTGAAGAATGTTGCCGCCGTCGACGACGATGACCGCGCCGTTGACGTAACTTGCCTTTGCCGACGCGAGGAAGCAGACGGCGGCGGCGATCTCGTCAGGCGTTCCGGCGCGCCCGATGGGCGTTGCCCGGGCGGCACGGCGTTCTTCCTCCGTCGAGGAGCCGGTTTCAACCCAGCCGGGGGCGACCGCATTCACCGTCACGCCGCGCGGACCGGCCTCAAGCGCCAGCGCATGGGTCATGCCCACCATGCCGGCTTTCGCAGCCGAATAGGCGGTTTCGCCGGGATTGGCGACATAGGGGCCTGTCACGGAAGCGACGTTGACGATACGGCCATAGCCGTCGGAATACATGGCCGGCAGATAGATGCGCGTGGCAAGAAAGGCCGTCTTGAGGCTGACGGAAATGCCGCGATCCCAGTCCGTCTCCTCCAGTTCGACGAATTCCCGTTGCAATGCCGGCTGAGCGATACTGCCCATGCCGGCATTGTTGACGAGAACCGCCGCCGGGCCTGTCGCTTTCCGCAGCGTTTCGACCGCCGTCCTGTCGGTGAGATCGCAGATATGGCCGGTCGCCGCGAAGCCGGCCGCCCGCAAGGCGTCGGCGCGCGCAAAAATGCGCTCGCTGGTCGCAACGAGGTGGACTGTCAGGCCCTCCTGCGCCAGGTTTCTCGCGCAGGCAAAGCCGATGCCGTCGGCGGCGCCCGCACCCGTGATGATCGCGGTTTTGCGTTGCATGTGCCCTCCTCAATAGCCGGCGGTAATGCCGAAATCGATGGACAGTGCCGCGCCGGTTATCGGCGCGGCCGCCGGCTCGCAGAGGAAAGCGACCATCCGGGCGATTTCCTCCGGCTTGATGAAGCGCGCCGCCGCCTGCTGCGGGTAGTTCGAAAGCAGCATTGCCTTGTAGCCGTCGGGGTCGCCGTTGCCGTAACGTTCGGCCTGGAACTCGATCATCGGGGTTGCGACATCACCGGGGCACACGGCGTTCACCCGGATCTGACGCGGCGCAAGCTCCAGCGCCAGCGCCTTGGTGAGCAGCACCAGACCGCCCTTCGAGGCGCAGTAGATGGCCGCGCCCTTGTTCCCGACAAGGCCGGCATCCGAGGCGATGTTGACGATGGAGGCACCGGCGGCAAGATGCGGGACCGCGGCCTTTATGAGGAAGAACGCACCCTTGAGGTTGACATCCATCACGATGTCCCAGTCGTCTTCCGTCATCGTCACGCAATCGCCCTCGCGCCAGACACCGGCGGAGTTGACGACCACGTCAAGGCGTCCGCGCCAGGCCAGAGCGGCCTCGACGGCGGAGGCGCAGGCGGCGACCCGGCGTATGTCGAGCGGTATGGCAAGCGCCTCGCCGCCGCCCGCCTCGATGGTTTGCACGGCCGCCGTCAGACGCTCGGAGGGAAGGTCCGCGAGGGCGACCGCATAGCCGTCGGCGGAGAGGCGCGCGGCGATCGCCGCTCCCATGCCGCCCGCGCCGCCGGCGACGAGGGCTACTCTTCGGATCGGCTGATCGGTCATCTCCACCTCCTCGTGAAAGCCGTTCCCGAAGGTCGGGCTGTAGAAGTATCGGCGCTGCGATGCCATTCGACAGCGCGGTTCAGTTGCCAGCGGCATTCAAGGCGTCTGGTCGGATTGGGACGCGATCAACCGTGCCGCTTCGCCATGAAGCGCCGCGCTGCCTGCGGCAAGGACCTTCCTACCGGACTCGATCGTCAACGGCTGGCCGGCCCAGTCCGAGATCACCCCGCCGGCCCCCTCGATGACGGGCACCGCAGCGAGGTAGTCGAAGATATCGAGGCCGGTTTCGACCATGAGATCTGCATAGCCGCTCGCAACGAGGCCGAAGCCGTGGCATTCCATGCCGTAGGACGTGAACCGCGTTGCTTCATGCAGATGGGAGAGCACGGTTTTCTCCTGCGGCATCGTATAATAGTGCGGTGAATTGGTCAGGAAACGGGCTTCGGCAAGGTCCGTGCAGGAGGATACCCGGACGGGCCGACCGTCGAGCGTGGTCGGTCGGCCGTGAACGCCAATCCAACGCTGGCCGAGCGCGGGATGGTCGATGATGCCAAGGACCGGCCTTCCCTTATGGAGAAGCGCGATCAGCACGCCGAACATGGGCGAGCCTACGATGAAGGACTGCGTCCCGTCGATCGGGTCGATGACCCAGACATGATCGCGGTTGCGGTCCGCTTCGCCGAACTCCTCGCCGACGATGCCGTGACCGGGAAAGCGCGAGGCGATCCTCTCACGCAACGCCATCTCGACGCTGCGATCGGCAACGGTCACCGGGCTGAGATCGGCCTTGATTTCCACCTCCGGAGCGGCACGGAAATAGCGCATGGCGACGGGCCTTGCCGCATCGGCAAGGTCGTTCGCGAAGGCCACGATGGTTTCGTCGGGAGCAAGTGGCACGGGATATTCCTGTCGAGCGTTCAGGTGACGGGTTCCTTCCACGCCTGCATGCGCCGCGCCAGGCGAGAACTCACCCAGGCCCTGAGCAGCCAGACGGAGGCGGAGGTGATTAGCAGGACGGTGCTCATCGCCGCCGAGGGGGCGAGTGCGCCGCCCGTGTTCCAGTTGACGATGGTGATGGCGGCGACCTGCGTGCGTGCGGAATAAAGGAAGATGACCGCCGCGACCGTGGTCATCGCGTTCACGAAGAGGTAGCTCCAGATGTTGATGATCGTCGGCAGGCAGCAGGGCAGCGTGACGCGGAAGAAGGTGACGTAGAACGGCACCTTCAGCGAGGCGCCCGTCGCCTCGAACTCGCGGCTGAGATGCTTGAGCGCGGTCAGCGACATGATATGCGGCACCGTGTAGAAGTAGATCACGGAGGAGAGCACGAGGATGCCCATCGTGGAATAGAGGCCGACGAGCGGGTTTGCCGGATTGTTGAAGAAGAAGATGTAGGAAAGGCCCAGCACGACGCCCGGCACGGCGAGCGGCAGCATGCAGATGAGGTTCATCGCAGCGCGCAAGCTTGCATTGCCCTCTCCCTTCTCGACCAGATAGGCCCCGAGGAAGATCATCACGGTGCCGATCGTCGCGGTCGCGGTGGCGAGGATCCAGCTGTTGAGATAGACCGACCAGCCTCCGCCCGGCATGCGCGAGAACTGGTAGCTGTTGAACGAAAGGCTGAGGTTGTAAGGCCAGTATTTCACCAGCGATGCAAAGCCCGCCGTGCACAGAATGGCCAGCAGGAAGATCGCGACCGCTGTGCAGACCAGGAAGAGGGCGGCATCGAGGGCCGGCCGCGGCACGACGCGCAGCGGGATAGCGCCGGAACTGACCAGCCCGACATTGCGGCGCTGGACCATCTGCTGCACCACGAAGGACAGGACTGTCGGCAAAAGCAGGACGATCGCCGTCACCGCGCCCATCTGGAAATCGTAACGGCCGACCACCTGCAGATAGATCTGGGTCGACAGCATCGGATAGTTGCCGCCGATCACGCTGGGCACGCCGAAATCGGTGAACGAGATGGTGAAGACGGAAAGCGCCGCGCTCGTCAGGCCGTAGCGGCAGCCCGGGAGGGTGACGGTGCGGAAGATCCGGGCAGGGCTGGCCCTCAGCGAAATCGCGGCCTCGTAAAGCCGCTGGTCGGCGGCGGCGAGCGCCGTGGAGAGGATCAGCGCCGCATGCGGGAAGGCGAAGGTGACCTGCCCCATGACGATGCCGATCGGACCGTAGACCGGGTGGCCCATCAGCACATCCCTCAGGATGCCCTGCTTGCCGAAGAGATAGATCAGGGAAATGCCGGGTAAAAGCGATGGCGCGAGAATGGGGATCATCGCGATACCCGAAAAGAGCGCGCGCGCCGGCATCCGTGTCCGCATGACGCCGTAAGCATAGGCGAAAGCGAGCACGACGGTTATCGCCGTCGATATGGCAGAAATCACGAAGCTGTTGCGCGCCGCGCCGGCAAGTCCGGGCGTGTCGGCGAACCGCCGGAAATTCTCCAGGCCGGCGAACACTCCCTCGGCGTTCTGCACGCTTTTCACCAGAATGGTGGCGAGTGGAAAGACGAGGCCGAAAGCGAGGAAGGCTGCGATCAGGCAAAGGACCGAATTGGTGAGGAAACGGCTGGAGAGCATGGCCGTCACCCGCGCGGAAAGAGACGGAGCTTCTCGGCGGGCAGCGCGACGGAGAGCGTGGCGCCGGGCGCAAGGCCGCGGGCGCAAACGACAGCCTCCGAAAGATCGACGCGCAGCGCCGCGCCCCCCAGCCCCCGAGCGCTCGCATGAACACGGATGAAGGCGCCCAGGAATTCGAGACGCTCCACGGTGAGGTCCACACGGTTCGAGTCCCCCTCGCCCTCGGCAAGGACGATCTCCGAGGGCCGGATCGCAAGGCGCACGGCAGCTCCCCGCGCCAAGGCGCCATGATCTTCCCCAAGGGCCAGCCTTGCCGCTCCGACCGACGCTGCACCATCGCCGCCTGTCTGAGCGTCGATGAAATTCATCTCTCCGACGAAATCCGCGACGAATTCGGTGGCCGGATTGTTGTAGATTTCCGGCGCGGTGCCGAACTGCTCGACGCGGCCCTGGTTCATCACCACGATCCTGTCGGCCATGGCAAGCGCTTCCTCCTGGTCGTGCGTCACCATGATGGTCGTGACGGCGAGACGCTTCTGCAGCGCGCGCAATTCTCCGCGCAGCCGGAAACGGACCCGCGTATCCAGCGCGGAAAGAGGCTCGTCGAGCAACAGCAGGCCGGGCGAGATCGCAAGCGCCCGGGCGAGCGCCACGCGCTGCTGCTGGCCGCCGGAAAGCTGAGCCGGATATTTTTCCGCCTGGTTGGCGATGCCGACGAGATCGAGCATGTCGAGAACATGTTTCCTCATCGCCTCGCGCGACATCTTGCGGCCATAAAGGCCGTAGCCGACATTGGCGGCGACGGTGAGGTTCGGGAACAGCGCGTAGGACTGGAAGACGATGCCGAAATCGCGCGCCTGCGGCGGCAGTTTCGTCACCTCGCGTCCATCCTGCACGATCCAGCCCGACGTCAGGAGCTCCAGCCCGGCGATGCTGCGCAGAAGGGTCGTCTTGCCGCAGCCGGACGGTCCGAGAAAGCAGATGAACTCGGATTTTCCGATGGCGAGACTGACGTCGTCCAGCGCCGTGAAGGCACCGTAGGACTTGGATGCATCGGAAAGCTGGAGGTAGGGTTGGGCAATATCTGTCACGGGAACCTCGAAGAATGGGAGGGCACCGCGGATCGTCTCCGCAGCACCCTACTCGTCTGGGCGGTTACTCCACCGTCTTCGCGCCGTAGCGGCGCTGCCATTCCTCCAGGATGCCGGCCTTCTTCTCCGCCAGCATGTTGAAGTCGAGGTTGAGCATCTTGGCCTCTTCGCCTTCCGGATAGTTCTCGATCTCCGGCTTGATGCCTTCGCGCGCAACGACGACGTAATACTTGCTGTTGATCTCGCCGGACTTCTGGCTGGCGGCGAAATCGGCGAGCAGCTTGGCTGCATCCGGGTTCTTGCCGCCCTTGATCAGCGCTGTCGCCTCGATTTCGGAGCCGAGGCCTTCGGACGGCAGGATGATGTTGACCGGCGCGCCCTCGTTCTTCGCCTTCACGCCCGGGAAGGCATAGGAAATGCCGGCCACCGCCTCGCCGGAGGCCGCCATGCGGCATGGCGCCCCGCCGCTGGAGACATATTGCGAGACGTTCTCGTGCAGCTTGTCCATATAGTCCCAGCCGCCTTCCTCGCCGAAAAGGGTCAGCCAGCCGGCGACGGTCAGGAAGCCGGTGCCCGATGCGTTCGGGTTGGCCATGACGATCTTGCCCTTGTATTCCGGCTTGATCAGGTCCCTCCAGCTTGCCGGCTCCGCCGCGCCGCCCGCCTCGCCCTCGACGGTGTTGTAGCAAACCGCCGAAGCCCAGGCGTCGAGGCCCGTCCAGAGCGGCACCTCATGCGCGGTGTCCTTGAGGGCCGGCTTGATCTTGTCGAATTCGGCCGGCTTGTACGGCTCGATGACGCCCTCCTTGTCGAGCACGAGCAGACCGCTCACCGGCGCCCCGAACAGGATGTCGGCGCGGGGATTGGCCTTCTCGGCGATCAGCCGCGAAATGATGGTGCCGCCGGTCGACACGATCATATCGACCTGGATGTCCGGGTGCTCGGCCTTGAAGGCATCCATGAGCTCGACCACCTGGTCCTCGTCGAGAGCGCTATAGACCGTCAGCGGCTCGGCCACGGCATTTCCGGCAAGCGCGCCGGCTGCCAGGATCAATGCGACCGCCGATGTCAGGCGGTGAAAACTATCGGGAATTCTCTTCGCAGTGGTCATTTCTTCCTCAGCTTCTTGAATGCTTGAACGGACGACCGCGACCGCCAGGGTCGAACGGAGGAGTGGAAGGACGCCGCAAATCGAGATCACAAAAATCGCTGAAATCTGGTGCTTTTACGGCGAAACATGATCACGATTATGGCAAAAATTATTCCTGTCAAGCTAAAATACGACAGGAGCTGTCGGCATCGCCAAGACTTCGGTTGCCAAAATCATCAACCAATGCATTGAAATATCCATGAATTTTTCCGGGAAATTCGCAATCCCATCTCAGAAAAGAGCGTCGCTTGCAATTCGGGAAGCCGAATGATAAATGTGATCACGTTTTGACGCACAACACCAGTCCGCCTGCCCGGAGCTGACATTTCCCGCCGATTTTCGCGATGGCGGATGGAAGCGGCCGTGCGGCTGGCGCATAGTGGCGGCAGGAGCCATCGTCGCCGATCCGGCCTTGCGCCAGGGGCGATCAACGATCGACGGGAAGAGGATGAACGACAGGAACCACGACGCGTCGGAGCGCACGGCAAGGAGCACCGGGCTCACCGCACGGGCAGGCCAGGCCGAGAACCAGGCCGCGCCCGAACAGACGATGCAGGAGCGCGCCTATCAGGCGCTGCGCCATGCCTTGATCGTCGGTCAGCTTTCTCCGGGCAAGGGGATCAGCCTTCGCGCGATGGCCGAGGTGATCGGCGTCGGCATCATGCCGGTGCGCGCCGCCATTGCGCAGCTTTCGGCCGAAAACGCCCTTGCCGTCCACGACACGCGCCGGGTCTCCATCCCGGAAATGACCGTGGAGCGCTTCGACCAGCTCATGCAGGCCCGCCTGCTGCTGGAGCCGGCCTGCGCCATGCGCGCGCTCAACGCGATCGACGAGGCCGGCCTTGCCCGCATCCGCAGCCACGACGACCAGATGAACAGCAGCTACGAGACCGGCGACGCGGAACTCTACATGGCCGCCAACTATGCATTCCACTTCGAGATCTACCGGGCCGGCCGGTCGGAGGTCCTCACCCACCTCCTGGAGAGCGTCTGGATGCAGTTCGGGCCCTTCATGCGCAAGGTCTACGGCATGGTGGGGACCGCCCGCCTTTCCGACAAGCACGAGATGGCGATCAACGCCATCGCCCGACGGGACGTCACCAGCCTGAAGGTGGCGATCGAGGCGGACATCCTCGACGGCATGGACCTGCTTGGAAAATCAATCTTCGCCGAGGCCGCCGAGCATGGCGGCCCGGCATCGAGGCGCAAATCCAGAGCCGGCGGCGGCCGCGCTTGATCGACAGCAACGGAGTAGACACATGGCATCCTCAGTTCCCGCCGGGGCGGCAGCCTCGGGCGATATCTTCGTGCGCGCCGCGCTGGACGACCTCCTGAAGGCGGAAAACGCCCTTTACCGCGCCCGCCGCCCCCTGTCGGCGGCGCGCGCCTCGCGCAATGCCAAGGGCGGCTTTGCCGGTGGCGTGCCGCTGCACTGGATGCGGGACTGGCCGCAGCCCTTCGCCATGGTGATCGATGCCGCGCGTGGCAACCGGCTTCGCGACATCGATGGAAACGACGTGGTCGATTTCTGCCTGGGCGATACGGGCTCCATGTTCGGCCACTCGCCGGCCCCCGTCATGCAGGCGCTGCGCGAGCGGGAGAGCCGCGGCCTCACCTATATGCTGCCCTCGGCCGATGTCGACCGGGTGGGCGAGCTGCTGCAGGAGCGCTTCGGCCTGCCCTGCTGGCAGATGGCGGTGACGGCGAGCGACGCCAACCGCTTCGCCCTGCGCGCCGCCCGTGCGGCGACGGGGCGCAGACGCATCCTCGTCTTCGACGGCTGCTATCACGGAACCGCGGAGGACACGCTGGTCGATCTCGTCGACGGCAGGACCGTCGCAAGGCGCAGTCTCGTCGGCCAGGTACAGGATCCCAGCCTGACGACCGTGATGATCGCCTTCAACGATATCCCCGCCCTCGACGCCGAGCTTGCCAAGGGCGATATCGCCTGCGTCATCGCCGAACCCGTCATGACGAATTGCGGCATGATCCTTCCGCAGCCGGGCTTCTGGCAGCGCCTGCGCGAGGCCACTTACAAGGCCGGTACTCTGCTGCTGCTCGACGAGACCCATACGATCTCCACCGGACCGGGCGGCTACGGGCGCGCCTTCGGCGTGGAACCGGACCTTTTCGTGCTCGGCAAGCCCGTGGCGGGTGGCGTTCCCGCCGCCGTCTGGGGCATGACGCAGGAGGTGAACGACCGTCTCTTCGCCTCCCGTCCCGAGGCCGAGCACGGCCATTCCGGGGTCGGCACGACGCTGGCTGGCAGCGCGCTGCAGCTTGCCTGCGTGCGTGCGACGCTCGAACATCTGATGACCCCGGAAACCTACGAGACGATGCTGTCCGGCGCGGAGCGTCTCGAAGCCGGCATCAAGGCGCTGATCGCGCGCCATGGCCTTCCCTGGCATACGGCGCGGGTCGGTGCGCGGCTGGAGATCGTCTTCAGCCCCGTTCCCGTTTCCAATGCCGCGCAGGCGCGCGCCGCCGCTGATCCCGACATCGAGCGTTTCCTGCATGTCGCCCTCCTCAACCGGGGCTTCCTGCTCACGCCGTTCCACAACATGATGCTGATCAGCCCCGATACGACCGAGGCCGATATCGCCGCCTTCCTTTCCGCCTTCGACGAGGTGCTCGCCCTGCTGCCGCTGGAGGATGCGCGATGAGAAACATCGAGGCCCCGGCACGCCCGTGTGCGCCGAAGACGCGTGCGCCGGTCGCAGAACTGCATGAATTCCTCTCGTCCCATCCCGAAATCGAGGCCTTCGACCTCATCCTGATCGATCCCAACGGCATCCCGCGCGGCAAGACCGTTCGGCGTCATGAAATCGAGGGGATCTACGAGAGCGGGCGCAACCTGCCCGGCTCGATCCTGGGACTGGATGTCACGGGAGAGGACGTGGACGAAACGGGGCTCGTATGGGCGGACGGCGACGCCGACCGCTGCGCCTGGCCCATTGCCTCCACCCTCGCCCCCGCGCTATGGACCGATCCGCCGAGAGGCCAGTTCCGCGTCGCGCTGCACGAGATGGACGGGCGGCCCGTTTGGGCCGATCCGCGTCACGTCCTCCAGCGCCGGATCGATGCCCTCGCCGCCGACGGCTACCGCGCGGTCGCGGCCTTCGAACTCGAATTCTATCTCGTCGATATGGCCGAGGGGGCGGAGGCGCCGCGACCGGCCCGCCTGCCGCTGACCGGCGCCCGCCCCGACGGCACCCATGTCTACGGGATAGAGGAACTGGACCGGCTGGAACCGTTCAGCCGCGACCTCTACCGCGCGGCGGCCGCGCAGGACCTGCCGGTCGAGACCCTGATCTCGGAATATGCGCCCGGCCAGTTCGAGCTGACCCTGCACCACCGCGACGTGATGCAGGCGGCGGAAGACCTCGTCGCGTTGAAGCATCTCCTGCGCGGCGTCGCGCGGCGCCACGGCATGCAGGCCTGTTTCATGGCCAAGCCCTTCGCCGATCGCGCGGGCTCCGGCATGCACATGCATGCGAGCCTTTGCGACACGGACGGCCGCAACCTCTTTGCCGACCGCGACGGCATGCTCTCGCCATTGCTGCTCTCGGCCATTGGCGGGCTTATCGATTCGATCTCGGAAAGCATGCTCGTGATGGCGCCCAACCACAATTCCTGGCGGCGCTTCTCGGCCCAGAGCTACGCGCCGACGACACCCAACTGGGGCATCAACAATCGCGGCGTCGCGATCCGCGTGCCGGCCGGCGCGCCGGGCGCACGCCATCTCGAACAGCGCATGGCGGGCGTCGACGCCAATCCCTTCCTCGTCGCCGCCGTGACGCTCGCGGCGATGTCGAAAGGGATCGCCGCCGGACGCGATCCGGGCCTACCTGCGGACGGCGACGGTTCAGCCGCCGGCAACGCCCCGCCCTTGCCGCGCAACTGGACGGAAGCCATCGAGGCCGCGGAAAGCTCGGATTTCCTGAAGGATGCACTCGGGGAAACGATGCATCACGTTCTCATGGCCATAAAGCGCGCGGAGGCGGCCCGCTTTGCCGCCTATGTCTCGCCGCTCGACTATCGGCTCTATCTCGACACCGTGTGAACCGTCGCGCGGGCGGCGGGACCGGCCCGTTCCTCAGCTATCGAGGAACCGGTCCACCGCTTCCGCCGCCGGCTTGCCGTCCCATGCGGTCACGCCGTCCAGCCATGGCTTCACCACGTCCGGATGCGCCTTCAGCCATTCGGTCGCGGCGACCTTTGCATCCTTGCCGTCGTTCAGGATGGCGCCCATGATTTCGTTTTCCATCTCCAGCGTGAAACGGAGATTGGTGACGAATTTCGCGGCATTCGGGCATTCCTCGGCATAACCGGCCCGGATATCCGTATAGATCTCGGCACCGCCGTAGTTCGGGCCGAAATAGTCGTCGCCGCCGGAGAGATAGTCGATCTTGTAGACCGAGTTCATCGGATGCGGCGCCCAGCCGAGAAAGACGATCCACTGCTTGTCCTCGATCGCCCGGCCGACCTCGGCAAGCATGCCCTGTTCCGAGCTCTCCACCAGCTCCCATTCCCCAAGGCCGAAGGCCTTCTTCTCGATCATGTCGGTGATCATGCGATTGCCGTTGTTGCCGGGCTCGATGCCGAAGATCTTGCGATCGAACTTGTCGGCGAATTTCTGCAGGTCGGCGAAATCCTTCACCCCTGCCGCCGCCACGTAGTCCGGCACGGCGAAGGTATATTTCGCGCCCGTCAGGTTGGGGCCGAAGACCTCGATGGATTTGTCGTCGAGGAAGGGTTTGCGGTCCGTTTCCATGCTCGGCTGCCAGTCGCCGAGATAGACGTCGATGTCCTTGTTCCTCATGCTGGTATAGGTGACGGGGATCGAGAGCAGCTTGCTCTCCGGCGCATAGCCGAGCGCCTCCAGGATCGCCGAGGCGACGGCCGTCGTGGAGGTGATGTCGGTCCAGCCGACATCGGAGAAGCGCACCGCCTTGCAGCTTTCCGGGTCGCCCGCCCAGGCGGTGGTGAACGTCGAAAGCAGTCCGGCAGTCATGGCAAGCGTCATGATGGTATGTCTTGGCATTTGCTGTTCCCTTTCTTGTTTGTCCGCATCATGCGAAAAGGCGGCTCACCAGAGTGCGCCGCCCGAAATCTGTATGTTCTCCATGGTGATGCCCTTCGCCCCCTCGCCGCAGAGGAAGACCGCAAGGGATGCGATCTCGCCCGGCTGGATGATGCGGTTCTGCGGGTTTTGCCGGGCGATCTCGGCCATGGCGTCGTCCAGCGTCCGATCGGTTCCCTCCCGGTCGATGACCTGCTGGACATTGCGCCGCATCAACTCCGTCTCCACCCAGGTCGGACTGATCATGACGGCGGTCACGCCATGCGGCGCTCCTTCCAGCGCCACACAGCGGGTGAGGCCGAGCAGGCCGGATTTCGAAGCGCAATAGGCGGGATTGTCCTTCCACCCGACGGTCGCCGCCGTCGAACCGATATTGATCACCCGCCCCCATCGCCGCTCGATCATGCCCGGCAGATAGGTCCGGATCATGCGGAAGGCGCCGTTGAGATTGGTGTCGATGATCTTCAGCCAGAGCTCGTCCGAATGGCCGCTGACCGGTTGCTCCGCGGTGGTGCCGGCAGCGTTGACGAGAATATCGGCGGGGCCGCAGGCCGCTTCCGCCGCCGCGGCGAAATCGGCGATCGCGGCGCTGTCGCGCACATCGAGATGACCGGCATGGACCCTGGTGCCGAAGCGTGCCAGACGTTCGCGCACGCTGACGATCTCTTCCGGATCCGGATAGGCCGCGGCGTCACCCTGCCGCCCGGCAGCCTCGCGCACGAAGGAGCCCACGGCCACATGGGCGCCGGCGCCGGCAAGGGCCTCGGCGATCGCCAGCCCCTGCCCCGTCAACCCGCCGGTGATGACTGCGCTGCGGCCTCTCAGCTCCTGCGTCATGCCGTCTCCTTCAACGGTTTGCCGAGCCAGTCGCGATAGAAGCCTTCGAGGTCCGGCTGGAAATCGTGCACGATCGGATAACCGGGCGCGGCCGCCTCTACCTCGTGAAGATGGGCGCAATCCGGGCAGAAGAATTCCCGGATCTCCATCCAGTCCGGGTCCGGCAGATCGCTGTTCGGGTAGATCTCCCGCAAGCTCTCTTCCGTGTTGCGCACATTGATCACCGCCGCGAGCTTCCAGTTCCTTCGGTAGTCGCCAAAGCTGTGGCCGCATTCGCAGCGCGTCACCCGCCCCTCACCGCTGTCGCAGATGAACAGCCGGTCGCTGACCGGCAGCAGGATCGGATCGTCGAAGGCGACGCGGTCCTGCAGGACCGCGATATATTTGAAGAAACGGTCGTCGTCCTTGTAGGCGCTCATGATCCGGCGAGTCTGCGGCCAGGGCAGCGCGCCCTCCACCAGCTCGCGGATGACATCCTTGGAATATTCGCTCATGGCTCACACCTCCCCGGAAATGGCATAGTCAGCGTTGAGACCCCAGAATTCCTTGAATTCCTTCGTGAATCTCGGCGAGAGCTGCATTGCGCTACGGTACATCTTGGCGACTTCCGGCGCAAACGCCTGCGCCTTCACCCGTTCGGCCTCGCCGGCGATCCAGGCGGAAACCGGGACAGCCTTGGCAAGCCGGGCCTTGCGCATCTCGGCGCGCCTTGCCACGGTTGCGTCGATATCGGCCTGGGGATAGCCGTCGGCATCGTCCTTGAGGATGATGCCGAAGACATTCTCCGCCGCCTCGCGGGTAAGAAAGCCGTTTTCGACATCCCAGGCGGTCTTGACCGGATCGCGCTCCAGCACGTCGCCGAAACCGCCACCGCCATTATAGGCATGGCTGAAGATATCGCCCGACTTGTGCGGCCGGGTAATATAGGGCCCTTCCTCGAAGACCTGCTCGCCCTTGTAGGTACGCTCGAAATCGGAGGTGACAGGGTCGGTGCCCGGCATGTGCGCCAGCGGTTCGCCCCGTGCCGCTTTCTCGAAAATATCCGAGCCGCGCACCGCATGGTGCTTTTCGCAGGTCGGCGCCGGGTAGCCGCCGCACATGCCGCCATTGTCGAAGACGCGGGAGGAATGTTCGGAGGTGACGAGGCGCAGATGCTCCGTCTTGTTGATCAGCCAGGTGGAGATGAAGGCGCAGCCGCCGCGATATTTGCCCGCACCGCCGGAATTCGGCACGATGGAACGGCCGATATAGACCATCGGCATGTTCTGTTCCCAGATCTCGATATTGCCCATGTCGGATTCCGGGTTCCAGCCGACATAGGCGGTGTCGAGCCCGTCCTTGATGGCGAGCGCCCCGGAGCCGGCCGCCGCGCATTCGAAATGCGCCATGCCGAACTGCGTGCCGTACTGGCTGATGCCGCCCATCTCGATCATCGGCGAGTTCACCTGCCCGACAAAGGCTTCCTCGACGAAGCCGCGGGCGATGAAGCCGCGCGACAGCAGCCGCTGGAAGACGCCGTAGGCCGGCAGCAGCAGCGCCCAGGAGGTGGCGGTCGCCGCCA
>Ga0182742_1003017_pt1 | contig 17257 bp, 20 predicted proteins | sample eDN5th37CBELigMG_FD_128880 | JGI IMG/M metagenome (GOLD analysis project Ga0182742, IMG submission 128880) | Enriched Miracle-Growth compost microbial communities from Emeryville, California, USA - eDNA 5th pass 37_C BE-Lig MG (version 2)... ...
CTGGTGGGCGGTGAGGGGCTCGAACCCCCGACCCTCTCGGTGTAAACGAGATGCTCTACCAACTGAGCTAACCGCCCGGTGCCCCGGAAACAGCGCAATAGGCCGCGTTCTGCCTCGGCCACAAGCCCCCTTTCGCGGAACGAAGCGGAACCAAACGGAACAGAACGGCACCAAGAGTCCCGACATAGTCCCGACCAAACTCGCGACGTTGTCCATCATCCACGAGGAGACATTGCAGAGATCTGCCGCTCTGCTTCCCGCAGCGCCGGGCTTTCACATCATGAGGGGGGTCTCGGGAAAAGTGCAACCTATGCAACCTCACTGATTTTACGCGAGTTTTTCTGCAATCTGGACGCAACCTTGATGCAACCAGATTGCATTGGAAAAGTGCAACATTTCTCATCTGAAAAGCTTAGCCTTTTCAAAGACATTGCATTTTCTGAGGGATGATGTGGCGCGAGGTTGCATGCGAAGTGCAACCCGCAAACGCGCGCAATGTCAATAGCTTAGGACCGAGAGAGCAGGGCTGGTTGCCAATGTTGCACTTTCCCGCCCCCTCCCTCGAGCGAGACCGCTGGTGCTCTGGCAATTTCTGCTGCCGCGAGGCGCTCCCAACGGGCGCTCCAGCTGCATCAAATCGCATCACCTGGGTCCCCCAGATCGGCTCTGTCGAGGCTAGGAAACCTGGGGGTTAGCGATGGGTGGGCTGGTGCATCAAAACCGACACGAAAAGTCCGCGGGCGAGGCGGGGGGAAAAGCGCGTTCCTAGGGGTGACGGCGCCGGCGCTTCGGGGTGGCCGGGTTGCCCAACCGGGCGCCTGCCCAGCTGGAGGGTAATGGCCGCTCAGCGACCTCATTTAAGCCGTTTGGGAGTATTCTCCGCGCGCTGCACAGCGGACGTTCCACATCCTGGCCAGACCATTGAATGGTCGCGGTGTGGTGTTCGACCGCTCCCGCGATCGTCAGGAGCTGAATTCACGCCGGTCGCCATGGCAAAAGCGTGCGAGAAGGATGGCCTTTCTGCGCGGCGTGCTCGCACTGACTTCAACACCATTGCCAAAGCCGTGAGACTGCGCTCCCCGTCAGCTTGGCTCTCGCGCAAGTTCGGGACTGAGGGGCCGCATCATCGCAATTGGAACTCGCGCGTTTGATCCCAATCGCCGTCGGCTCCGCCTTCAGGACTTCCCTCTTGCTGCCACAGGACGTAGGCACGCTCACGAAGATGCTGGTCCAAGGCACGATTCCAGTATTCTTCCGCGCGTCCCTCTGCACGCCCCTCCTGTTCCCAGAGGAGATACGCCCGCTCCCGCACCGCCTGTTCCAGGCCGAGCTTCGTTTCTGAAGTGGTGCTAATCTCGTCTTCGGAGGGCTGTAGTCGGCCACCTCGGCTGTGGTGCATCTGAGCGGTCAAGCCCGCGAGTTCGGGCTCCCGAACCAGCTGCCCATGCGCAGCAGCCTCCAGGGCCTTGGCCTGGTACTCAGCATCACTTGCCGTTCCGTCAGTCCCGCTGAGCGTGATCGGGTAGGTGTGAATCACCCGACCCTTGCTGTCTAGGACATCCACCAGATGTTCGGCCATTTCTGTTCCTCTTCTCGACGACTTGTTAGGCCCGCGTGGGAGCACTGGCAGCTCGTTCGAACACTCTCCCGCACGTGTTAAGCGCAGTCGGTGCCGCGGAGGGAGACAGGCGAGAGTGACGCATGATCGACAGAGCCGCCCTCGTTTTCCCAAGAGCTGAGCGGCGTAGAACGTGACATTGGCGCAGGATCCCCGGCGTAGGTGCCATAGATTATCTCACCTGCCGCCGATGCCAAAGGCGACGCGCCAGCTTGCTGGCGAAACGCCCGCAAGTTGCGGATTTGCTCCGCGTACAAAGCGACCTTGTCGAAGTGCTTGCTGCGGGTTTGGTCATCCCCGGAAGCACTCGCTTTCATGACCTCGGCCTGGTGCGCGTGAAGTAGTTCATTGAGGTCCATGATAAGGCTCCTTGAGGGAAGCGGCGAATGTAAACGGCGGTGCCGGGAGCACTGGGTCAGAGGCTCCCGGTCGCCTATTCTTCAGCCCTGCTGCTTGTCGGCCTGCTCGGCCTGTCCCTGCTCCATCTGCAGGTTTACCGCGCGAGCCATGCCATCGACGCTGCTGGTTTCATAACCGTAGCGCTGATCGACCTTCGGTGTCTGAGCTTCTTGCTGGAGGTCCGCCTTGCCGAACGCAAGGGGTTCGCCACCCTTGTCGGGAGCGATGGTTCCGGTGCGCTTGCCGCTGTCGTAGCTCTGGATGGTGCCGAAAAGTTTCATGAGGTCATTCCTTCTTCTTGGCGCAGGCAGCCATGATTGACTGCTGATGCGCAGGCTAAGAGACGAAAAAGAAAGAAGGGAGGGAAAAAGAGGCCCCCAGGACCGTCAATCACGACTAGTAGGTCCATGTAACATGGGCTAGCGATCAAACATTACAAGGGAATGTCTGTCCTTATTTGGAGGTATTTCAACTTCTACGCGATCCTGATGTGCGGATCATTTGCGGCCCCCAACAACTCGACCGGGTGGAAAGCGACCTTTAGGACCCCTGCTCTTCACTTGCAGCACCAGCCCGGCGTCACCACATGTGACTCATCGCTCCCTCGGTCTTGAGCACGGCGCGACAGAGAGCTGGCAGCTCCCGCTCACGCGGAGACTGGCTGTGAGCAATGACAACTCGGATACTTCAGGTAAATTCACTGCCTTCTCCTCGGCCGCAGCTGAGAAACAGGCGAGTGAAACAGCAGACGCGCGACACCAGGCAACAGGTGAGGGCCGAACTGTGCTCGCCCTGGAGATGATTGCCGATCAGCTTGCCCTCATTCACCGCGATCTTCGCTCCATCGATGACTTCGCACGAGGGAGAACATCAGCAGAAGATGAGATAGCGGCCGGTGGCGAGGAAGTGGGAAGGGACCGCCGGGACAACGGGTGTGGTGGTCCTGGGCAGGAAGGTTTTGGGCACTCAGACATCGTCCGTTCCGTGAGCGAGACGTTTACTGTAGGAGCATATAAATACACGGAGCTGCAAAACGCGATCGCCGAGGCCAAGAGGCTGCGGCGCGCTCATCTAATCACCAATCCTGGAGCTGACGGTGACCATCCGAACAACTAGAACGCAGGTGACCTTTACGGCACCGTTCTCGTTGCCGGAGCTGGATGTGCCTTGCCCGCCGGGCATATATGACGTCGAGACTGACGAAGAGATTGTCGAGGGCATAGAGCGCACTGCCTACTTAAGAGTAGCGACCCTTCTCTACGTCCGGCGCGGCGCGACCACTCAGGTCGTGACCATAGAACCGAAGGGACTTGAGGCCGCTCTGGCGCTCGATGCGAAATCCGGACCCTGACGGGGAGAGTTCGTTCGGGTCTCGTCTTGCGCTGAATCGCTACGAAGGTTTCCTTGGCGCTGGCGGTCGTCGGCACGCCGCTCCCGCTGCTCCTCCAAGCGGCAACAGCGGTTCACGGCACTTCTACTCGCCCTGCAGGGGCATAGGTGGCGGATTTGCCGGCAAGGCATCGCCGCTCGCCAAGACCTCCTGCTTGTCCTCTCCGAGATAGAGCCGTCGTACCACCACGAGCACCACGATAGTGAGCGGAGTGGCGAGCAGTACGCCGGTGACCCCAAACAGGATGCCTGCCGCGATAATACCGAAGATTGTGATGGCCGGGGGCAGGTCGACCATTCGATTTTGCAGCAGAGGCATGACCAGGTTGCCTTGGATCTGCTGCACCGCGATAAGAACGGCAATCGTCCACAGGCCAGTGTCGGTGCCCTGCCCAAAGCCAAGCACCAACGCCGGCAGCCCTGCCACCAGAATACCCAGGTAGGGCACGAACTCGGCGAGTCCGGCTACCACCCCAATTGCTCCGGCGGCTGGTACTCCGACGAGCCACAGTCCGGCTCCGGTGGCGAGCCCAACAAAAAGCATCCCGAGAGCCTGACCCTTGAGCCAGTTGCGCAGCGACACCGTTACGGCGTCCAACGTCTCGGCCATCTGCGTTCGGGATGCAGAGGGCACCATGCGCAAGAGACCGCCGGCGTATAGCGCCGGCTGTGCCGCGAGATAGATTCCGCCTACCAGCACGAGCGCAAGCCCGGATAGGGCGCCGCCGACCGCCGCGAATGCCACGGTCGCGCCATTTACCAGGGCTTGCCCACTCGGGGCCAGCCCTTGCGCCCGCTCTAACAGCGCGGCTCCGGCAGGCGAGCTGCGGAGCCTAGCCTGAACCTCCTCCCATGCAATCGGTAGGCGTCGGGCGAGCTCAGCATATTCACCTTGCATCGCCGTGCCGAAGAAGGCGAACGCGCCTCCAATCAGAGCCAAGAGCCCGAGCACGCTCAGCACCAATGCGGGCGCGAAAGGCAAGTGCGTGCGACGACGAAGTGCACTGGTGAGGGTCAGCAGGATGAGTGAAACGAGGGAGCACGCGAACAGCAGGAGGAGCACATCGATCAACATCCACAGCACGTAGGCTGCGGCGATCGTGACAAGGACAATGGCAGTGGCACGAAAAATGCGGCGCTCGAAGCTATCGCTCCTGGGTAGAGCGCGCCCCTCTTCATGGGTGATGCGATCGGCCTGCTCGGAGAAGTTGGACATATAGATGCTGGACGTTCGCTCCCGAAGTGAGTTCCACCCCTGTCGGCTTACTGCGAGCAGTTGAGTTGACCGGATCCGACAGCTTTCGACAACCTGTAGCAAACCTACGAAAATGGCGGCCTGGGGATGGTCCAGGCCGCCATGGTGCTCGCATCCGGGAGACAGGGGGTGCAGTCGAGCTAATCCGCCAGCTTCGGCCGCTCCCGGAAGCGTATCACGTCTACACCAACCATCTCGTTGAGTTCCCGGAAGACGGACTGCAGTGGCTCGATTTCCAGTTCGAAGAATGCATCCGTCGCCTTGGTCACGTCACCAAAGCCACCGGCGTTAGCCGGCACAATGCCGAGCAGCTGGGGCGGCACCCGGTGCGCTGCGAGGATGTCATCGCGCGTCGTGTTCTTGATGCCGAGGAAGTCGTCCTTGGCGCCCACCTCCGCAATCGGCAGCAGGCGGATCGAGTTCTCCTTCCCGTTGGCGCGCATGGACGAACATGTTGCGGAAGTTGCCCGGCCCCTTCGACCGGCGCAGCGCCTCGCGCATGCTGTCGATATCTCCATCTGCAAAATCGCCCGTGGCGTAGAGAATGTATCCCGCATGGCTCCCGTTCTCGAAATATCTCCGTCGAAAGAGCGTCGCGTTCTCGTTCAGGAGGGCGGACTGCAGGGCGGAGAGATATTCCGGCAGCCCGTAGATCTCCTGGTTGATGTCCGGCGCGGCCAGCTGGTGAACGGTGCCAGGATCGAAAGCGATCTCCTGCGCATGGCCGGGCACCCACCAGAACTGGCGCGGATCCACGCCGCGCCGGGTATATTTGGCGAGGCTGTGATCGAGCCGCAGCACCCCGCCGAGCCGGTTGCGTACCTCAACGGCGTAGGAATTGCCGAAGACCAGGTAATCCTGCACCATCCCGGAGAACGCCTTTCGGCTGACCAGCGATGAGGGGTCTAGGCTGGCCGCCAGCATGTTGCGCTTCAGCACGATCGCACTCGAATGATGCGGTGAGGCGCGAAAGGCTCGGGCAAGGCCGTGCAGCGACAACGGCGGCTCGAACCATCGCCCGTTATGCCAGCATTCCAGCATGTCGAGCATCGTGGCGCGGCTCAACACCGACTCTGGATCGCCAAAGGTGAAGGCAGAGACGCCCTGCTCCCGGTTGTCGTTGGCAGGCACAATCGCGCCCCCTGCCGCTTCTCGCGATTCGTGTCGGTTCATCCGGCGGCTGCGCTTGCTCATTCGAGGATCTCCATTGTGCCCTTCGGCGCTTCGTTGCCGTGCAGCGGTTCGTTCATGAGGATGTGCATCGTCGCCCAGGCGAGATCCGCGTGTCCGTCATCGCCGCCGCGACCTGCCTTGAAGGTGACGTTGCGGCCGCTGGTGGTCAGCGTCTTCTTGATGCTGACGAAGGCGGAGACGAGATCGAGATAGGAGCTGTCGAAGGCGAGCCGGCCGCGCCGGATCACGTTCTGCGCCTTCATGATCATCGCCGCTTTGACTTCGAGCGAATATTCGATCTTCGCGACGGAGCAGCCGGGCATCTCGCCCGGCTTCGCGAGCAGCTGATAGACGCCCGCGCCGACGCCCTTTGCGTCGATGCCGAGATAGCTACAGCGATAGCGGCTCAACACCGCCTTGATGAATTCGGCCTGCTGCTGAAAGTCGAGGCCGCGCAGCTGGTGGCGCTCAAGGATGCGGAACAGCCCGCCGTCGACCAGCGGCGGCGCGGCGATCACCAGCGCGGCATTGTCGCCGGTCTCGCTCTCCTGCGGATCATAGCCCGCCCAGACATTGCGCTCGCCATAGGGGCGGGCAGCCTCCGAGTTGAAGTCGGTCCAGTCGACCAGGCTGTCGACGCCGCAGGCGATCATGTCGTTGAACTTGAAGGCCGACAGTGTGTCGTCCACGAACTCGCACAGGAACAGGTTGGCGAATTCGTCGGGCGCGTATTCGTCCTGCAGCTCATCGATGTCGAACAGGTCGCAGCCGCCGGCCTCCGCATCGCGGATGTTGACGATGTGCCGCCAGATTCGGTCCGGCCCGGTGCTGCCCGCCTTCGACAGCGCCGCTTGGCTGACGTCGATCGAGACCCGGTCTTCCTTCTTCCGCCGCCGGTTGCGCCGCTCGCCGGTCCAGTAGGGATAGGCCGGGTGCGCGATGGTCGAGGGCGTCGAGAAGTAGGTCTTCCGCCACTTCTTGTGCGTCGCCATGCCCGAGGCAACCTTGTTCAACTCCTCGAACGAGTGGACCCAGAAGAACTCGTCGAAGTAGAAATTGCCGTGCCGGCCCTGCGCCGTGCGGAAGTTCGTGCCGAGGAAGTGGAGCTCGGCCGCTGCTTCCTCGGGCGGACGCAGGTCCGACGTGATCAGCATCGGATCGCCGGTCAGCGCCACGCCGACCAGTTTGGCGAAGCTGACGATGTAGGACTTGAACTGGTGCGCCTGCGCCTTGGAGGCTGACAGGAAGATCTGGTTCCGCCCGGTCTCGATCGCGTCGATCAGCGCTTCGAAGGCGAAATAGTAGGTCGCGCCGATCTGGCGCGACTTCAGGATCATGCGGGTGCGCTGGCTGAGCGCGTTCCACCAGGTCAGCTGATAATCGTAGAGCCCATCGAGGAAGATGCGCTTGAGCTCGGCCGCCTGCTCTTCTGTGAAGTGGTTCTTCTTCGCCTTCTTGCGCGGCCCGGCGTTCCGGTTGGCGACCTTTTCGTTGAGATCGCCCGAATGGCCACCCGGCTGCTCGTATCGGCGGACCTTGGCGAGGCTCTCGATCTGCCGGCTGAGCGCGTCCATCTCGACCAGGTCCGCGCTGGTCTTCTTCTCCTTCGCGATCAGGGTGAGGAGGCGGATCTCGAGCCCGTCCTCGATCTTGCGGATCGACGGAGCATCATCCCAGCGGTCGCGTTGCTTCCATGCCTCGATCGTGGCCCGGGCGATCGGCCCGCCCTTGTCGTTGACCACGCCGTGCAACTCGAATTCGCCGGCGATTTGCGTGATGCCCCAGCCCCGCCAATAGAGGCTGCGCGCGTGCCGACGCGGGTCGAACTGCCATGCGGCGGTCATCGACGCCGTGGGCGCGCCTGGGAGCATGGGGGCGGTCATCGCGGGGGACCATGCCGCGCGCGTCAGGGTCTAGCGCCGCCAGCTATTTGGTTGGGGCCCCGTCCCGATGCCGGGCCTTGGCTTTCGGTGCCGATCCGCCGCTTCTGGCCGCCGCAACGCCCGCCAAGTCGCAAGGAACCGGACCGATCATGGCCAAGAGCAAGTTTTTCCGCGTCGCCGTCGAAGGCTCCACCGTCGATGGCCGCACCATCGAGCGCGATTGGCTGGAGCAGATGGCCGCCAGCTACGACCCCGCGACCTACACCGCACGGATCAATTGCGAGCACATCGCCGGCTACAGCCCGGACAAGCCCTTCAACGCCTACGGCTCCGTGCTCTCGCTGAAGACGGAGGAAGTCGAGCTCTCCGTCAACGGCGCGCCGAAGAAGCTGCTGGGGCTCTATGCCGAAATCGACGCCAACGATCAGCTCGTCGCCATCAACAAGGCCGGGCAGAAGCTGTTCACCAGCTGCGAAATCCACCCCAACTTCGCGGGCGAGGGCAAGGCCTACCTGGTTGGCCTCGCCGTCACCGACATGCCCGCCTCGCTCGGCACCGAGCCGCTGAAGTTCGCGGCGCTGTCGCGCCCCAACGTCTTCACGCCGGCGCGGGAAACGGTCATCGAGCTCGCCGCCGCGTCGGCCGACGCGCAGTCGATCGGCGAAAGCATCGGTCGCGGCATTCTCGCCTTCTTCAGCAAAGGTGCGAAGAGCGAAGCCGAGCCGGCCGCCCCAGCCACTCCGCCTGCCTCACCCGCAGCGGCGAACGACAATCAGATCGACCCGCAGGCCTTTGCGCGCGTGATCGGCGAAAGCATCGCGACGGCCGTGAAGCCGGCCAACGATGCGGTGGCCGCTCTGTCCACCCGCTTCGATGCGCTGGAAGCCCAGCTGCAGAAAACCGAGCAGCCGCAGGGCTTCAATCGCGCGCCGGCCACCGGCGGCAACGGCGCGATCGTCACCGACTGCTGATCAGCCCTCTCGCCGACAACTGCCCGTCCCCCACTGGAGCCCCTCCGTCATGCGCAACGAAACCCGCCTGCTCTACACCTCCTACTTGACCCAGATCGCGCAGCTGAACGGGGTCGCCGATGCAACGTCCAAGTTCACGGTCGCGCCCGTCGTCGAGCAGAAGTTGGAAGAGAAGATCCAGGAGTCGAGCGACTTCCTGCAGCTGATCAACACGGTCGGCGTCGTGGCGCAGCAGGGCCACAAGGTCGGCGTCACCGTTACCCGCCCGCTCGCCGGACGCACCAACACTGCTGGCGGCCAGCGCCGGACGCCGGGAGATCCGACCGATACCACCGATGACGGTGGCTACTTCTGCCGGCAGACGAACTACGATCACGCGATCAGCTACGCGAAGCTGGACGCCTGGCGCCACAAGCCGGAATTCCAGACGCTGCTGCGCGACGTGATCCTGAAGCAGCAGGGCCGCGACCGGATCATGATCGGCTTCAACGGCACGTCCGTCGCCGCCACCACCGACCGCGCCGCCAACCCGCTGCTGCAGGACGTCAATGAAGGCTGGCTGCACAAGATCCGCACCCACGCGCCCGCCCGCGTGCTGGACGGCGGTTCGCTGGACCCGAACGCGATCTACGTCGCCAGCGGCGTCGAAGTGGTCGACGGCGAGGCCAGCAATGTCGACACGGCCGAGGCCGATTACGCCAACCTCGATGCGCTGGCCTTCGATGCGCTGGATCTGCTCGATCCCTGGCACCGCAGCGATGCCGACCTGGTCGTGATCGTCGGTTGGTCGCTGGTGAAGGACAAGTACCTGAACCTGCTGCAGGCCGCCGGTGACACCGCGACCGAGCGCGAGGCGGCCCACCGCATCCTCACGCTGCCGAAGCAGCTGGCCGGCAAGCGTGCCGTGATCGTCCCCTTCTTCCCGGAGGACAGCCTTCTGATCACCAGCCTCGATAACCTGTCGGTCTATTGGCAGGAAGGCACGCGCCGCCGGCACGTCAAGGATGAGCCCGCGCTCGACCAGATCGAGAACTACGAGTCCGTGAACGAGGACTACGTGGTGGAGGATTACGGCCGCACCGCGCTCATCGAGAACGTCCGCATGGGCAAGAAGCCGGGCTGACCGGTAGCTGCCCTCCCGAACCCGGCCCCCACACAGGAGATCCATCGATGAGCCTCGCTCGCCGCAAGCGTGATCGCATCCTCGCTGCCCAGACTATCAGCGCAGCGAACGGACCTGTGTAGGGGCCGATCGTCGCCCCCGCTGCTGCCCCCTCTCCCTCGGCAGCGGGGGCGAATACCTCCCCTGCAGAGCGCGCCGCCGCCCAGATCGGCCTGCGCCTGACCCACGATCTCCGCCGCCTCAAAGAGATCCGCTCGATCGACGCCAAGATCGCCGCCAAGCGCGAGATGCTGCCGGAATACCGCGCATGGATCGAAGGCGTGATCGCCGCTGATGCAGGCGTCGGGACCGGCCTCGCCGCCGAAGTGCTGCCCACCTGCATGGTCTGGCTGATCGACGTGGGCGACTATGCCGATGCGCTGGACCTCGTCCCGTTCATGCTCCGCCACCAGGTGGCGATGCCATCCCGGTACCAGCGCGATGCAGCCTCGATCGTGGTGGAAGAGATCGCGGACGCCGCCGCCAAGCGCCAGGCCGCCGACGAGGCCTTCCCGCTCGCCATCCTCGACCGCGTGGACGATCTCACCGGCCACCTCGATCTGCATGATCCGATCCGCGCCAAGCTGCTGAAGGCGGTGGGCATCGAGCTGCTGCGCGCAGCCGAGGATCTGCCGGCGGATGAGGGCCGCACCGGCCTCGACCTCGCGCTCTCCGCACTGCGCGAAGCCCAGCGCCTGAACGACCGCGTCGGTGTGAAGGACCGAATCAAGCGGGCGGAGAAGCTGCTGAAGGCGGCCACCACCGCCGCCGAATCGAACACGACGCCCGACACTTCGGGAACCTGACAAGCTCGCCCCCGACGCTCAGGGGCGGATCGCGCGATGCGGGAGACCTTTGGGTCACAGGGCCGCATCTGACCCGGTCCCCACCCCTGTAGCCAGCGAGCGGAGTGGAGACCGCCATGTCCTTCGTCGCCCTTCCGCCGGCGCCCTCTGCCGATCAGCCGCCGCCGTCGGAAGCGCTGGTGGAGAACGACGGCTTCTTCCCCTCGATCGACCCCGCCGACGTTCGCGAGGCGGCGCGCATCCCCTCCAACATCACGCCAGCCCGGCTCCGCGCGGCGATCGTCGGCGCGATGATGACAATCGGCCTCGATCTGCAGGAATATGCGGAGCGGATGAAGGCCGGCCACGCGGCGCTCGCAGACGTACCGGCTCAGACGCTCGACGGCCAAAGTGTGCAGCTGCTGCGCTACGGAAGGGCGGTGGCGCTTTACGCCAAGGCCGAACTGATCGAGCGCCACCGCGACTTCGATCTGACCGCTGCCGGCGGCAACCAGGTCGACGATCTCACCGCCTCGATCGGCGAACTGCGCCGTGACGCGCAGCACGCCGTGCGCGACATGCTCGGGCGATCGCGCACCGTCATCGACCTGATCTGATGGCGGAGGATCTCCGCCTCGTCGCGCGCCAGGGTGACAAGCTCGATCTGCTGCTCTGGCGCGATGCCGGCCTCGGGCCCGGCGACCTGACGCGGGTGCTCGATGCCAACCCGGGCCTAACCGAGCTCGGGCCGTCCCTGCCGCCCGGCACCACTGTCATCGTTCCCGCCAGCGCTGCGCCCGCCGCGCGCGTGCTGCCCCTCATTCAACTCTGGAACTGACCCATGGACCTGCGCACCTTCATCGAAGCCGCGACCGACCTTGCCGGTTCGCTCACCCCCTCGCTGGTCGGATCTGCCGTTGCCCAGGCGTGGAAGCCCGGCCTGCCGTGGCGCCAGCGCTTCATGCAGTGGGTCGTGGGCTCCACGGTCAGCTATTACGCTACGCTGGCGATCATCGAAGTGACTGGCTGGGCCGGCTTCCTCGCGCAGTCGATCGCCTTCGGAATCGCCCTGCTGGCATTCGACGCCACGCCTCGCGTCCTCAAGTCCGTCTCCGACGTGCTCGCCACCGTGCCGGGCCGGATCGGCGACACGTTCCTGCCCAAGAAGAAGGATTGAGTTCATGAAGCTATCGCCGAACTTCAGCCTGGCCGAGTTCACCGCCTCCGCCACTGCGCAATCGCAGGGCATCGCCAATCATCCGAACGTCCGGCAGATCGCCGCGATGCAGCTGCTCTGCGCGGAGGTATTGGAACCGCTACGCGCCCAATTTGGAAAGCCGGTGCGGATCACATCCGGCTATCGATCCGTCAAGCTCTGCTCGCTGTCGGCTCCTCCTCGACTAGCCAGCACGCTGCCGGCGAAGCCGCGGATCTCGAAATCACGCGCGTCGACAATGTCACCGTGGCGCGCTTCATCCGCGACCAGCTGCCGTTCGATCAGCTGATCCTCGAAAATTATGTTCGCGGACAGCCGAACAGTGGCTGGATCCACGTCAGCTATCGCGCTGGCCGCCTGCGCCGTGACGTGCTGACCTATTCGCGCCGGACCTACTTCAAAGGCCTGCTCGCTTGATTGGCCTTTCGCACGTCGCCCTCGCTGGCGCGTTGGCTGCCTGCCTCGCGGGCATTGGAGGCTTTGCCTACGGCACGCGCGTCGGCGAGGCGCAGGAACAGGCCGCGCAGAAGCGGGCGGACGATGCGGCCGAGGCGGTGCGCCAGCAGCTGCAGGGGCAAATCGAAGCGGCAGGACAACGGCACCAGGCGGCCGAATATGCCCGGCAGGAAAATGTGAGGGAGATCACCCGTGAATCGCAGAAGATCATCGAGCGTCCGGTCTATCGTGACGTGTGCATTGATGGTGATGGCGCCCTCAACCTCCCGAGCCTGCGCCAGCAGTTCGCCGAGGTCGGCATTCCGATCGAGGTCGACCGCACCCTGCGGGAGGCCTTGCGCTCATCCACCGCGCCCCGCTTTGTCGCCGACAAATCCGTGAAGTGCTTCGACGGCAGCACTCGGCGCTGCTGGCTCTTCAACGTAGTCCCGGCCGGGGCAGAAGCGGAAAGCATCTAGTGATGCTGGCCCAGCTCCTCCTGACCGAGTCGGAGGCCGCCGAGCGGCTCCGCCTGTCCGTGCGCACCTTGCGCAGGGCGCGGCAGGAGGGGCTGCTGACCTATGTCTTGAGTGGCCGCGCGATCCGCTACACTGTCGGCGATCTCGAATCATACATCGAGCGCCTGCGGCACCAGCAATCGACATGTCAGCCACCGAAACCAAGCCGACGCGCCGCGCGGCGCAACCCTCGCGGCAATCCGGGGTGGTTCTCCGCTTCAGCGCCCGAGACAGCCATCGGTGACGGCGTGAGTGTCTACCGGCCCAAGGGAAAGCCGCACTACCACTACGACTTCCAATTTCGCGGACGCAGGTATCACGGCTCGACCGGCTGCGCCTCCAAACGCGCGGCCGAGGCCTTCGAACGGCGGGAACGCCAGCGGGCTGCCCTGCCGGATGAGCAACGCCCGCCAATCACGGTGGATGAAGCGGCCGGCCTCTACCAGGATCATGCCGAGCTCCTGCCCAGCTGGCCCACCATCCGCTACATGCTCCGGGCCCTGGTCGCCGGCCTCGGCCCGAACAGGCTCCTGTCAGAGGTGACCCAGCGAGAGCTGCAGATCTACTTCGCCCGCCGGCGGGACAGCCGCTCGAACGCCTCGGTAAATCGCGAGGTCGAGAACGCGCGGTCGATGTGGCGCCACGCGAAGGAAAGCCGCTACGATATCGGCGAGATGCCCACCTGGAAGCAGCTGCTGCTGAAAGTGCCGGCGAAGCCGCCGCGCGAGCTCGAGCTCGCGGAGGAGCGCAAGCTGTTCCTTGCTATGCGGGCGGACGTGGCCGACGCCGTCGAGTTCCTCCTTAAGTCGGGCTGGCGCCGAAGCGAGGTGCTCAACCTTCGCTGGTCCGACGTCAGCATCCCGCGCAAGTCGGCGATCACCCGCATCAAGGGTGGGGACATCGTCAGCCGCCCGCCCACCACCGCCCTGGTCGAGATCATTGCCCGGCAACCGCAATGCGAGGACGAGGAGGGGAAGCCCTTCGTCTTCACCTATGTCTGCCAGAAGAGCCGCGGCAAGCGGCGCAAGGGCAAGCGCTGTCCGCTAACCCCCACCGCGCTCCGCAAGCCCTTCGCTGCCGCCAAGGAGGCGGCCGAGATCGAGAACTTCCGGATCCACGACCTGCGCCACACGCGTGGCACCCGAATCGTCCGCGCCACCGGCTCACTCGCCGCCGCAAAGGAAGCCCTCAAGCACAAGCGCATCGAAACCACCCTGCGCTACGCCCACGTGTTGGATGACGACGTCCGCAACGCCTTGGATGCCAGCGAGTCCCGACATAGTCCCGACCAACCGGCCGAGCAGAAGCGAAAAGCCTAGGATTTCTGCGCCTCACGGCCGCCAAAGCGCTCGCCGTGTAAACGAGATGCTCTACCAACTGAGCTAACCGCCCATGCCTCAGGCGGATGTAGCGTTATTCGCCAGCCGGTCAATTCAATGCGTCTGAAATCGGGTGGAGCACCTTTCGACGGATGAGGACTGTAGCCCATTAACTTTCGCCTCCGCCCGCGCTAAACCTTAACGATCGTTAGAACGGGCGCCTGACCCGCACTGGCAGGCTCCACACAAGCGACAACCGCAGCCGGCGCAGGATCGGCATGGGATCAGATGGGGAGGTTACATTGCTCAAGCACTCACGGGTGAAATCCGCCTTAGTGTCCGCGGTCAGCGTCGGGACGCTGGCGCTTGCGTCGCCCACTCTGGCGCAGGCGCAGGATCCGCAGGCCGGCCCGCGCGACGATGCGGCCGAGGCGACCTCCGGCACCATTCTCGTCACCGCCCAATTTCGCGAGCAGGATCTGCAGGATACGCCGATCGCGATCACGGCAGTGGACGCAGCCACGCTGCAGGCCCGCAACCAGACCAGCATCACCGATCTTGCGGAATTCGCGCCCAACGTGGCGCTGGAGCCGGCGACGGGGCTGCAAGGCAATTCCATCGCCGCTTTCATCCGGGGCATCGGCCAGTCTGACGCCAGCTTCGCGCTGGAGCCGGGTGTCGGCGTCTACATCGATGACATCTATTATGGCACCACCTTCGGCGCGGTGATGGACCTGACGGACCTGGAGCGGGTCGAAGTGCTGCGTGGGCCGCAGGGCACACTGGCGGGCAAGAACTCGGTCGGCGGCGCGATCCGCCTGTTCACGCAAGAGCCGGATGCGAATGAAGGTGGCTTCGTAGAGGCGACCTATGGCCGTTTCGATCGGCTGGACCTGCGCGCCAGCGCCGGTTTCGCGCTCACGGACGAGTTGTTTGCCCGCATCTCTGGCGTTTCGAATACGCGTGACGGCTACATGAAGCGGCTCGATTACGGCTGTGTGAACCCCGGCTCCGGCATTCCGGCCACCGGCTCGCCAGGCAAGGGATGCGTCATCGGCACCGAAGGCGGCCGGGACGTGCAGGCGGTCCGCCTGGCGCTGCGCTATGCGCCCGCCGCCGCTCCGGTGGAGATCAACCTGCGGGCCGATTATGCCGACGACAAATCGCAGATCGTCGCGACGAAGCTGCTATATGCGGCCAATCCCAACGTGCGCAGCTATGACCCGGCGAACGTGCTGGGAGGTGTCCCGTTCGACAGCCGCTTCCTGACCGGGCCGGAGAGCTACACCACTTACGCAACCTATGCGACCGGCGGCAATTACACGACCCCATTCGGTCCTCCGACCGATCCGGCGACGAATCGTCAGGTCGCGCCCGGCGGCTTCTCCGTCTCGCCCACGGCAACGGCCAAGAGCTGGGGGGCCGCCGGCACGGTCGACATCGAACTCACCCCCGACCTCGCGCTGAAGTCGATTACGGGCTACCGCACCGCCAAGGGCACCAGCGGCATCGACGTGGACGGCTCGCCGCTCGCCCTTCTGCTGCAGGAATTCACCTATCGACACGAGCAGTTCACGCAGGAGCTGCGCCTGTCGGGCCAGTTCGGTGACGGGCTGGTCGATGCGACCGTCGGCGGCTTCTACTACGATGCGAGTGACCGCATCTATGGCCGCAACCAGATCCCGACGCTGCTGTTCGATTTTTTCCAGGATGATGACATCTCGAACCGCAGCATCTCGGCCTTCGGGCACCTTGAGCTGCACCTGACCGACCGGCTCGATCTGATCGGCGGCCTGCGCTACACGGACGACAAGAAGACCTATCGATATGGCCGTCTCAATCTCGATGGGACGGAGCCGAGCGGTGCGTTCTTCACTCCGAACTTCCTTGTCGCTGGCCTCCACAACCTGGAAGGCGAGTTCAAGGGCGACCGGGTCGATTACCGGATTGGCGCGAACTACGATCTGACGGATGACCTGATGGTCTACGCCCAGGTCTCCACCGGCTTCAAAGGCGGCGGCATCAACCCGCGCCCCTCAGCCGTCGATCAGGTGCTGAGCTTCGGGCCGGAGACGGTCACGACCTTCGAAGGCGGCTTCAAGTCCCAGTTGCTGGACCGGCGCGTGCGGCTGAACGGTGCGGTGTTCCTGAACGATTACACCGATATCCAGCTGGTTCGCTACCAATGCCCGGACAGCGTGGTGCTGTCCTGCTCCGTTCCCTCCAACGCCGGCAATGCAGAGATCTTCGGCTTCGAGCTTGAAGCATTCGCGGAGCCGGTTGACGGGCTGACCTTCGACGGTTCGCTCGGCTATCTTGATTTCGACTATACGAAGATCACCAACCCGGCGACCCTCGTCACCGAAGACATGATCGCCCCCTTCATCAGCAAGTGGCAGCTGTCGGTGGGGATGCAGTATGAGGCGGAGCTCTCTGGCGGTGCGACCATCACGCCGCGGCTCGACTGGTCCTACCGTTCGGACTTCTTCTACAACTCGATCAACAACGACTTCAACAAGATCGAGGGCTACAGCCTGTTCAACGGCCGCATCGCCTACACCAGCGCGGACGAGCTTTGGACGCTGAGCGCCAACGTCACCAACATCTTCGACAAGTTCTACTACACCGGCAAGTCGGAGAATATTGGCAGCTTCGGCGTCGTCACTGGCAACCCCGGCCGGCCGCGCGAGTGGTCCGTCACCCTGCGCCGCGAGTTCTGATCGCGGCGGAGCGACGAAGTGGCTGTCTCCCGCCCGTCGATCGTCTGACGGAGCGATTGTACGGAAGCACGGGTTTGATATCCTCTGCCGACCGCGTGGCGCCACATGCGCTTCGCGGCGGTGGAGGAGTCAGGCCGATGAATTCCATCATCAAGCTGCTGGTCGTTCCCCTCTCCGTGGGATTCGCCCTCATGGTGGCGTTCCGCGCGCTGATGTTGTTGATCGCCCCCGGCAACGATCTGCTGGGCTGGACTGTCGCCCTCGCGGCCGGCATTGTCTGCGGGCTCATTGCGCGCAGGACGATGCGCCAGGACGCGGACCGGGGCTACCGTACGTTGCGCTGATCGGCCGGGGCCAATCGGCTCATTCCCCTCAGCCTCCCGCAGTTGCCTCCGCCACCAGCTCCCGCGCCTC
>Ga0182742_1003018_pt1 | contig 17252 bp, 13 predicted proteins | sample eDN5th37CBELigMG_FD_128880 | JGI IMG/M metagenome (GOLD analysis project Ga0182742, IMG submission 128880) | Enriched Miracle-Growth compost microbial communities from Emeryville, California, USA - eDNA 5th pass 37_C BE-Lig MG (version 2)... ...
CGGCTTTGCCAAGATCACGCGCGACCTGTCCGAGAAGAAGCATGCTGAAGAGGCGCTGCGACGCAGTGAGGAACGCTTCCGGCTGCTGGTGCAGGGCGTTACGGACTACGCGATCTACATGCTGGACCCGGAAGGCTACGTCTCCAGCTGGAATGCCGGTGCCGAGCGCTTCAAGGGCTATGCGGCAGACGAGATCATTGGGCAGCACTTTTCCCGCTTCTATCCTGAGGAGGACCGCCTGGCCGGCGTTCCGAAAAGGGCGCTGGCGACTGCCGCCTCGGAAGGTCGGTTTGAGGCTGAGGGCTGGCGTCTGCGCAAGGATGCGAGCCGCTTCTGGGCCAGTGTCGTGATCGACGCGATCCGCGATGATGAGGGTCGCCTGATCGGCTTCACCAAGATCACGCGCGACCTGACGGAGCGAAATCGGGCGCAGGAAGCGCTGGAGAAATCGCAGGAGCAGTTCTTCCAGGCGCAGAAGATGGAGGCCATTGGTAAGCTGACCGGGGGCGTTGCGCACGATTTCAACAACATCCTCGCGGCCATCCTGGGCAGCCTGCGTATCGCCCAACGTCGTATAGCCGAGGGTGAAGACGGCCACCGCTTCATCGAGAACGCCATCAAGGCTGCCGATCGCGGCGCGATGTTGACCCAACGGATGCTTGCCTTCGCGCGCAAGCAGGAGTTGCAGCTGGAGCCGGTGGATATCGTCAATTCCGTGCGCGAGATGGCGGAACTGCTGCAGCGCACGCTCGGCCCCGGCATCACGATCAGCCCGCAATTCCCGCTTCGGCTCAGGTCTGTCCTGGCGGATCGGGCGCAACTCGAACTGGCCGTGATGAACCTGATGGTGAATGCCCGCGACGCCATGCCTCATGGCGGCACGATCACCGTAAGCGCACGGGAAATCGAGCAAAGCGATGCTCATGGCGCATTCGTATGCCTGTCGATCCAGGATGAGGGCGAGGGCATGGATGCCCAAACGCTTGCCCGCGCGACGGAGCCGTTCTTCACGACCAAGGGCGTGGGCAAGGGCACGGGTCTTGGCCTCTCTATGGTGCAAGGGATGGTCGAGCAATGTGGCGGCCGACTGGTTCTCGATAGCGAACTCGGCGGCGGCACCACAGCCGAGATCTGGCTTCCCGTGATCGAGCAGGAGGTGGAAAGCGAGCAGGTGGAAGCCGAAGACATTCCGTCAGCAGGCAGGCCCTTGCGCATTCTGGCCGTGGATGATGACGCCATCATTCTGCTGAACACGGCCACTATCCTTGCGGACATGGGCCACGATGTCCTGCAGGCTCATTCCGCACGCTCGGCCCTGGAGATCATCCAGAACGAAGAGGTGGACCTGCTTATTACCGATTATTCCATGCCGCGGATGACGGGCGCGGAACTGGTGCAGCAGGCGCTTCAGGCAAAGCCTGATCTCAAGGTCATCGTGGCGTCGGGCTACGCGGACCTGCCGGAAGGCACCGCACTGGACGTCCCCCGATTGGCCAAGCCGTTCAGTGAGCACGATCTCGCAGCCGCGATTGCCGCCTTGGCAACTTAGGCGCGCGTCCAGGTCGCAACTGGCGGAATCTGTCAGGGTTGCGCCCGGGCGGCCACTCCGGCCGGGTTCCCTCACGCATGGGCGTCCGATGCCGGTGTTGGCACAGCGCCACAGCACTGCACGGTGGCACAGCGGCGGACGGCATTGACCTGAGTTTCAGGCGCCTCAGCGCGTTCACCCCGAAGCAGCGCTGTCTGCACGCAGATAGCACATAGGGGTGCTGACCTGAACTTGCCGGCGAACTGGAACGAGTCGCTCACGCCTTGACCGTTTCTTAATCGCGCAAGGCTATGGCCGGCGATACAATGGGACTTCCGGAGCGCTTCGAAAAGTTAACCAAGGGCGACCTTCTTCTCGTTCCTCTGGCAGGCGTATCCCTCGGACTGGTTGCCTACGCGCTGTGGCCTGGTGGCGGCGCGATCCTTGCCGCTACCGCCGTCGCGCTGATCATCATGGTAGCGATTGCCTCGCTTGCGAGATCGAAGAATCAGGTGCGCGATGAGGTGGCCCGGGTGGTAGCCGCCCTCCAGGCCATCGGCGAGGGCAAGCCGGTTCATGATGTAGGGCCGCTGACTGCACTTGCGCATGGGGAGGAACTTCGTTCTGCCGTGCTCGGCATGGCCGGCGCCATCACTGAGCGCCTCGAGCATCTGCACGATCGGGCGCATCTGGACCCACTGACAGGGCTCTGCAATCGCTCCCAGCTGGAAAAATTGGTGCAGTCTGCGCTCCGCGGTGCTCTGCTCGATACACCGCAGTGCCTCATCTTCGTAGATCTGGATGGTTTCAAGCAGGTCAACGACACGCTGGGTCATGATTACGGGGACAGCTTGCTGCGGATGGCGGCCGAGCGTCTTCGCCTGGCTGTTCATGCGGGTGCCGATGTAGAGGACGGTGAAGCGGGGCGATCGGGCACCCACATCGCCAGATTTGGCGGGGATGAGTTCGTCGTATTTCTCGGTGCAATGGGTTCCGGAACAATGGCGCAGCGGGTGGCCTCGCGCATTGTTCGCGTTCTCTCCGAGCCCTTTCAGCTGGATGCGCACCTGGCGACCATCGGCGCCAGCGTCGGCTGTGCGTTCGCTCCGCAGCACGGCACGAGTTTTTCGGCGCTGCTGAAGGCAGCGGACACCGCGATGTACCACGCCAAGAATACGGGCCGAAACCGGTATGAGTTCTATCGCCCTGAGCTGGATGTGCAATTGCAGCTGATGGCAGAGCAGGAGCGTGAGCTTCAGGACGCGCTCGCTAACGGACAGCTCGAGCTCCATTTTCAGCCGCTCTTTGATTCGCGGACGCTGCAGATCTGCTCCGCGGAGGCACTCGTTCGCTGGAATCATCCGACACGTGGCCTGCTGCTGCCGAGCAGTTTCATGCCGATCGTTGAGCGATGCAATCTCACCGAACAACTCGGTGAGTGGGTGTTGGACCAGGCGACTAGTCGCATCGCAAGATTAGCTGACGAGGGGTTTCCCCTGAAGGTAGCGGTCAACATTTCGCCCCGTCACATCGAACATGGGGACTTCGCGACCTTGATCCGGTCGTGCCTGCGCAGGTGGAAAGCGCCTGCTTCTCTTCTCCAGATTGAGATCACGGAGGACGCCGCTACCTCGAACGCCGAGAAGGCGGGCGATCAGCTGAGGCAATTGCATGAGCTCGGCGTGTCTACGGCGATTGACGATTTTGGAACGGGGTTCTCGAACCTCGCCAGCCTCATCGATCTGCCTCTCAGTCGTTTGAAGATCGACCGGTCGCTGCTCACCAACCTGTGCAGCAGTTCCGAGTCCAAGGTGCTCGTTCAGACGATCATCAGCATGGCGGACAGTCTGGGGCTTCAGACCGTGGCCGAGGGCGTGGAAACGGCCGAGCAACTGGAACTGGTGAGCGCAATGGGATGCGACATCATCCAGGGATATCTGCTCTCCAGCGTCCTGTCGTTCGATGACCTCAGGGCCGCGCTGATTACACAAGCCACGCAAGCCGATCTTAACCAAACTCTAAAGATCGCCAGCTAGTGCGCGGTTATGGGAACAGTTTCACAGCAGCCGCGCCACTGGCGCCTGTATGCTTGCGCGGGCGTTGTTGCGGCGGCTGGCATTGCCACGGCGCCCGCCAGTGCACGAGCCCCCCAGGACGAGCCGCCTTACGCTAGCGACGTTGCCAGTGAGGCTCGCAGCGATAGACTGCTGGACCTGTCGCTTGAAGACCTGCTGACGATCGAATCTACCTCTGTCGCCAAGAAGCGGCAGGACGTGCGCGACGCCGCGGCAGCGGTCTCCGTCATTACGCAGGACGACATCCAGCGCTCGGCCGCCCGTAGCGTCACAGACCTCCTGCGCGTGGTGCCGGGGGTCGAAGTGGGGAACATCTCGACCGGCAAGACAGCCGTGGCCATCCGCGGGTTCAACAGCCGCGTGTCGGACAGTCTGCTGGTGATGATTGATGGTCGCTCCATCTATGTTTCCACCCTGTCCGGCGTCTTCTGGGAGCTGCTGACTCTGCCTCTCAGCGACATCGAGCGGATTGAGGTGATCCGCGGCCCCGGTGCGTCGCTGTGGGGCGCCAACGCTGTGAACGGGGTGATCAACATTATCACCAAGCACAGTGCGGATACGCTGGGCGTCCAGTTTTCCGGCCATGTCGGAACACGCATGCAGGATGCGTCCGTTTCCTATGGTGATCGGGTGGGGGAGGATCTCACCTATCGCGCCTACGGAAAGGTGGCTCGCGAGGAGAGCCTGCTGGATGAAAGAGGCGAGGCGTTCACCGGTGCCAGCCATGCCCTTTCCGCCGGCCTAAGGGTCGATTGGCAGCCGACCAACGAGGATGCGTTTTCAATTGCCGCCGAGATGAACGCGGCGACGAGCAAGGGCCCCTATCTGCGCATCGATGAAGACCCTCTGGATCTTCGTCTCGTGCCCGCCACGATGAGCAACGACAACAGCAGCGCCAGTGTGGTCGCCCGTTGGGTGCGCCAGCAATCCAAGGATCTGGATTGGTCGCTGCAGTTCGCTCTCGACCATATCAGCTATCAGGAGTTCAGCGACACGCGGCTTCGCTGGACGCAGGCTGATCTCGATCTCGGCCTTCATTGGCGCGCCAATGGGACGCACGATCTCAACTTCGGGATCGGTGCCCGTCTGAACCAGGACAAGCTGCAGGGTACGCCCTATGTCTGGCTGGACCCTGCCGAGCTCACGGAGCGCTGGGTGAGCGGATATGTGCAGGATGACATCAGCATCATCCCCAACCGGCTTCGCCTGACGCTGGGCGCCAAGCTTGAGCACAACAACATCACCGGCTTCGAACTGCAGCCGAACGCGCGCATTTTCTATCGCCCCGCACAACCCCTCGCCATGTGGGCCAGCGTATCGCGCGCGGTGCGCACACCATCACGTTACGAGCGCGCCGTGGTCGCCGATGTCAGCGTTCAGCCGCCGAATTCGGAACTGAACCCTCTTCCACTTCCGATCCGCACAAGGCTCATCGGCAGCCCTGATCGACGTTCCGTCATGGTCGACAGCATCGAGGCGGGGTTGCGGTGGACCTTCCTGCGGGAATGGACGCTCGACGTCGCTCTCTACAAGAACAAGTACAACCGCCTGCCACTGCCGGTGACGACTGCCTTCAACCCCGTGTTCGTGGATGGAGTGCCTTACCCCGTGTCATTCGAGGTGGACACTACGCTCAGCGGCGAGGTCATGGCGAAGACGCGGGGCGGGGAGGTCTCGCTTTCGGGCAAGCTCGCGCCGTGGTGGCAAGTGGACCTGAGCTGGTCGCACTTCACCTACTCGGTAGAGAAGGATCCTTCCACCGGACAACCCCGGACACTGGTCGTTCGGCTGGACGGCACCCCGCGGGACCAGTTCATGCTCCGAACCGGCGTGGATTTGCCCGGTGACGTGTCCATCAACGCCATGCTGCGCCATGCAACCGCGCTCGGGGTGGGGATCCCCGCCTATACGGAGGCGGACCTGAAGATCACGCACCAGGTTGCGCCTGGGGTTGATGTGTCGCTGATCGGGCAGAACCTGCTCCACGCTCGCCACGCCAATTTCAGAGAGCCCGGCTACCCCGGGCCTGTCAGCTATGTGCCGCGCAGCGTGTCTGCAGAACTTCGCTACCGGTTCTGAGGAGGGCTGACGATGCGCTTCATCCGAACGACGCTCTTGCTGGCGGCAGCGAGTCTGGCGATGCCGGGAACGGCGGGCGCGGCGGCCGACCAGCCGCATCAGCTGAAGGCGGCCATCGTCTTCAACATCCTCCGGTTTGTCGACTTCGCCGATAGTGGAGCAAGCGACCAGGTACGGCTGTGCCTGCCGCGTGAAGTCGCTGGCCGATCGGCCTTGGCCTCGCTCGATGGGCGCGTGTCAGGCAGCCGCCGGATCGTCGTTCGTGCCACAGCGCCCGGCGTAGGCCAGGGTTGCGACGCGATCTACGTGGGATCAGCCGGCATGGCCGAGATTCAGCGCCTGGAGCGGGATGGCCTGCTCATCATCGGGGACGGCCCTTCCTTCGTCCGCGCCGGTGGCACGATCGGCCTTGTCAGCATGGGCAACCAGGTCCGCTTCGAAGTGAACAACAAGGCGGCGCGCAGCAACAGGATCGCCATCAGTTCCAAGTTGTTGCGTCTTGCTGCGAGGATCGAGCAGTGATGGCCCTCGCGCGGATGCACTCGTTCGCCAGGCTCTCCTTCCGGGCAAAGGTGACGGTGCTCAGTGCCTCCTCGGTGGCACTGGCCCTGCTCCTTTCGAGCATCGGCCTCATCGCCATCCAGTTTCTGACCGATCGCGGCTTGTCCGAAGAGCGACATCGGCAGATCGCGGGCGTGCTTGCGGCCAATGTCGCACCGGCGCTGCTGTTCGGCGACAGGGCTGCTGCGGAAGAGACGCTGTCCACCGTCAGGTTGATCGATGATGTGGAGAGCGTCGCGCTGATCGATGCGAATGGATCGGTCTTCACGTCCTATACGGCATCAGCGGCCGGGGCTGAGCAGTTGGGTGACACGTCGAGGATGACCTCCCAACCTGTCGCGCTGGACGGAGAGGTGCTTGGAGAACTGCGGATGCACACGCGCAGCCGGGGGTTGATCCACATCCTATCGGAGACTTGGCTGCCCGCTGCGGTCCTGTTCGCCATCTGCCTGTCCATGGCTCTGCTGGTGGCGCGTTGGCTGAATGTCATGGCGTTCCGACCGATCGACCGGCTCGTTCGGGCGATGCGGGAGTTCGCGGCCTCAGGTGATTATTCCACGCGCCTTCCTCAAGAGACCGACGGCGACTTCGCGCCGATCGCCGACAACTTCAACGCAATGTTGGACGAAATCTCCTGCCGCAGCCTGAAGCTTGAGGAAACGGCGCAGGATTTGCGTCATGCGCGCGATGCCGCCGAGGAGGCGAACCTCGCGAAATCGCAGTTCCTGGCGAACATGAGTCATGAGCTGCGCACGCCCCTGAATGCCATCATCGGCTACACCGAAGTGGTCCGCGAAGAAGTCGCGGAGGCGGGAATGGCGCGGTCGCTTGAAGATCTGAACTGGATCGCCGGCTCCGCCCAGCAGCTGCTCGGAATGATCAACAGCATCCTCGATCTGTCCAAGATCGAAGCCGGGCGCATGGACATCGATCGTCATGAGTTCGACGTGGCCAAGCTGCTGCGTGAGGTGACAGGGATGCTCGAACCTCTTGCTGCGCAGAAGAAGAACACGCTGCATCTGCAGATCGAAAGTTCTGTCGGCAAGGTGGAAAGCGATTCGACCAAACTGCGCCAGTGCCTGCTCAATCTGGGCTCCAATGCGTGCAAGTTCACGGAGATGGGGCACATTTTCATCAATGCACGGGTGGAGGGCGGCACGCTGGTCTGCTCCGTTTCCGACACCGGCATCGGCATGGATGAGGAGACGCAGGATCGCCTCTTCCACCCCTTCTCCCAAGGTGACGCGTCCACCACCCGTCGTTTCGGAGGAACGGGCCTGGGTCTTGCCATCACCATGCGGTTCGCAGAGATGCTGGGCGGCGATGTCAGCGTGGAGAGCACGCCCGGCGGCGGTTCAACCTTCACGCTGCGCGTCCAAACCAATCTTGTCGAAGATCAGGTGGAGACGCTTCCTGTGTCCGCTCAGGAGGAACTGCGGGCTCCCTCTGACGACGGCCGGCCTCTCGCCCTCATCGTGGACGATGAGCCCAGCGCATTGCAGTTGCTCGTCCGCATGGCTGAACAGGCGGGCTATGCCACGATCACCGCTTCGAACGGCGAGGATTGCCTGACCCTGGCGCGCCAGTGGATGCCGGCCATTATCCTTCTGGATCTCGGCATGCCCCGCGTCGACGGCTGGGACGTTCTCGCTGCGTTGGCGGAAGACAGCCAGCTTCAGTCGATCCCGACGGTCGTGGTGACGGTCGATGATGCACGCCGGGACGTGCTCGCGGCCGGCGCCAGCGATCATCTCCTCAAGCCTGTCAGCCGGCAAGAGATGAGCGGCATCCTCGCGCTTTACGCCAAGAGGATGATCGGCCGCGTCCTGATCGTCGAGGATGACATGGCTACGGCCCAGCTTTACGATCGCGGGCTGGCTCAACTGGGCTATGAGACGGACATCGCGTACGGAGGTGCTGATGCCCTGCGCAAGATCCAGAGCCAGCAGTTCGGCTCTGTCGTGACCGATCTTCGCATGCCGATGGGCGACGGCTTCACACTGATCGACGCGATCAGCGCCTTGCCGGAAGAAAACCGCCCGCGCGTCATCGTGGTGACCGGCCGGTTCCTCGACGAGAAGGAGGCCGAGAAGCTGGACGGCAAGGTCGTGACCCTGCTTCCCAAAAACGGGCTCTCCCTCCGCGAACTGGCGGAGAGGGTTGCCCACAGCATAGCTGGAAAGACCGCAGCATGATCACGAACTCGGCGGCTATGGCCGCAAAGGGATCGGGCCGGACCGTCCTGGTCGTCGACGACATGGAGGCGAACCGCGCCCTGCTGGCCCGGCGCCTCGAGCGCAGCGACTATTCGGTGGTTTCGGTCGACAGCGGCCAGGCCGCGCTGGATGTCGTGGCAAAAGACCAGCCGGACATCATCCTGCTGGACTACATGATGCCCCAGATGAGCGGTATCGAAGTCTTGCACACGTTGCGGTCGGACCCGGCCACCCGAGACATTCCTGTGATCATGGTGACTGCCCGCGTCGAAAGCTCCGCGACGATAGAAGCACTTTCCGCAGGTGCGGACGATTACGTCACGAAGCCTATTGATTTCGAAGTCCTGAAGGCGCGCATCGAAACGCATCTTTCGAAGAGATCCAGCACCAGCGGCCTGCGGATCGCCAACGCTGCCTTGGACGAGCGGGTCACGCGCCGCAGCCTCGCCATCGCCGATCTTGAGGAGGAGCTGAAGAAAGAGACGGAATTGCGCAAGACGCTCGAACGCACTCTGGCGGAGCGTCCGCTGCCGGTGAACGTTACGCCTCCCGCAGCTTCGAACGCCGACCTGTCAAAACTGCTGGTACGCGCAGCAGAGCGCTTCGAATTCGTCTTCGAAATGGCACGAATGGGACGCCCCCCGAACCTCGCGCAAATGGCCGAAATCAAGATGTTGCTCGATCAAGCGAACGCCATCGTTCAGGATGCGCCCGACCGTTGATTAACCTGCGTCCAGGCATAGCCGACGGCTGTCGGAGTGCAGCCCAGGCCCAACGCCGGAAATCCGTCGCTTTCGCGATAAATTGGTCGGGGAGAGAGGATTCGAACCTCCGGCCCCTGCCTCCCGAAGACAGTGCTCTACCAGGCTGAGCTACTCCCCGACCGGACCCGGAAGCGCCCGGAAGAACCGGGGCTGGGGTGAGGCAGAGGCGGCCCTATAGGGTCGGGTTTGCGGGCTGGCAAGCGGCCTTTTGCAACGCATGTGCATGCGGGGCGAAAGCGGGCGGCAAGGGCGTGCTTCCAACATGCATCGATCATGCATCGCAGGTGTTCCGGTGCAACAGTTTGGAAGCAGCGCGCATTGCCGGTGCAAGAGAGGCGCAACCTGCTTGGGCCAGCAGCAGATCCGGCATGCAAGTCGGGCGCAAAAGCGACCCCTTCGCGCGGCTGATTTCGCAGCTATCCACAGCGAGTGCACAGGTTGTTGACCGAAAGTGGACAGGCAAGTGCTCCGCCCCGCGCCGAGCGCGTCCACGACTGAGCTTTCCACGCGGCGCAAATCCTCTCTAGATGGCACAATGTCCGAGAACCTTGATCAAGCCTTGTCTACCGTTTGTCCGTACAACCATCCGGAAATGCACTATCTCCGGCTGATGCGGAAGATCTGGACCGAAGGGGATGAGCGCGTCGACCGCACGGGGGTCGGGACGCGAGCGATCTTCGGGGCACAGTTGCGGTTCAGCCTGGCGGACGATCGGGTGCCGCTGCTCACGACCAAGCGCGTGTTCTGGAAAGCGGCGGCGCGGGAGATGCTGTGGTTCCTGTCTGGCGAGACCAATATCCGGCCGCTCCTCCAGCAAGGGGTGACGATCTGGAGCGATTGGCCGCTCGCCCGGTTCCGCAAGGAAACAGGCGAGGAGATCGCGCAGGAAGAGTTCGAGCGGCGGATTGTAGAGGATGAAGAGTTCGCCGCGCGCTGGGGCGACCTCGGGCCCGTTTATGGCAAGCAGTGGGTCGACTGGCCGACTTACAAGCCGGCGGGAGAAGGGCTTTATCGCGCCGGACCCGGCATCAATCAGGTCGCGCTGCTGATCGATGGATTGAAGCGCAATCCGGGCGGGCGACGGCACATCATCGAAGGGTGGAACGTCGCCGAGCTGGACCAGATGGCCCTGCCGCCGTGCCACAAGACCTATCAGTTCCATGTCTCCGGGCATGAGGACGGGACGGGCAGGCTCAGCTGCGTGCTCTATCAGCGCAGCTGCGATGTGGCGCTGGGCCTGCCGTTCAACCTGTTCGGCGCGGCGATGCTGACCCGCATGGTCGCGGCGCAGACCGGCTACGAACCGGGCGAGCTGATCTGGATGGGCGGCGATACGCACCTTTACCTCAACCATGCCGAGCTCGTGGAGGAACAACTCTCGCGGGAACCGGCGGGCGAGCCGAAACTTGCTCTATTGCGGACTCCTGAAACTATCTTCGACTATCGCATCGAAGATTTCTCAGTGTCCGACTACGCGCCGCAGGGCGTGATCCGGGCCCCGGTCGCGGTCTGAGCCCGGCCGTCCCGGCGCAAGCACAAGGCCGCGCGACACAAGCGTGGCGAGGGCTGGGGAGTAAGGCATGGGCAGTGAGGACGCGAAGGCCGGGGAGAACCGCCCGCGCCTCGCCCTGCATGTGCCGGAACCGCGATTCCGCCCGGGCGACAAGGTCGATTTCTCACACCTCCAGGTGCCGGCGGCAGGCGCCCAGCCGCGCCCGGACGAGGCTTGCGAGGCGGCGGAGACCTGGCCGCTCTGCACGGACCTGATCCGCGTGCTGGGCGAGGATGACCGCGCTCACGGACCGTGGAATCCGCACCTTTCGCCAGACACGCTGCGGCAGATCCTGCGCGAGATGGCGCTGGTGCGCGCCTTCGATGGGCGAATGTATCGCCTGCAAAGGCAGGGAAAGACGAGCTTCTATCTCAAATGCACCGGGGAGGAGGCGACCTCGGTCGCGGCGACGCATGGGCTCGACTTCGAGGACATGATCTTCCCCTCCTATCGCCAGCAGGGCTGCCTGATTGCTCGCGGCTATCCGCTGGTCGAGATGATCAACCAGATTTTCTCCAACCGCGCGGACAAGCTGAAGGGGCGGCAGTTGCCGATCCTCTATTCCGCGCGGTCAGTAAACTTCTTCACCATCTCCGGCAATCTGGCGACGCAATTGCCGCAGGCCACGGGCTTTGCGATGGCGAGCGCCATCAGGGGCCACAGCAAGATCGCCGCCGCCTGGGTGGGCGAGGGGTCGACGGCGGAGGGCGACTTCCATTCCGCGCTGACCTTCGCCGCCGTCTACAATGCGCCGGCGATCTTCAACGTGGTCAACAATCAGTGGGCGATCAGCAGCTTTTCCGGCTTTGCAGGCGCGGAGCGGACCACCTTCGCCGCTCGCGCCATCGGCTATGGCGTTGCGGGGCTGAGGGTGGACGGCAACGATCCGCTCGCCGTCTATGCGGCGGAGCGCTGGGCGGCGGATCGTGCGCGTCTCAACAAGGGCCCGACACTGATCGAGTTCTTCACCTATCGCGCGGAGGGCCATTCCACCTCCGACGACCCCACCGTCTATCGCAGCGCGGAGGAGCGGGAGGAATGGCCGCTGGGCGACCCCGTGGCCCGGCTGAAGGCGCACCTGATCGCGCTTGGCGAGTGGTCGGACGCAGCCCACGAAACGATGGACCTGGAGCTGGACGAGCAGGTCCGCGCCGCCACTCGCGAGGCCGAGGGGAACGGCATTCTCGGCCACGGCCTGCACCACCCGTTCCACACGATGTTTGAGGACGTGTTCGAAACGCTGCCCTGGCACCTGGAAGAACAGAGCCGCCAGGCGATCCGCGAAAGGCAGATCAAATGGCCCGAGTGAATGAGGTGGACCGCCGCACCCTGCTGCTGGGAGCGCTCGCCGGAGGATGTCTTTTGGCGCTGTCCGGCTGTGCCAGCCTGCCCAACGCGCCAGCGACCCAGTCGGCGTTGGCGCGCGAGGTCGTGACGCTGCCGGGCTCCGAGACTACCGGCACCGTGCAGGCGGTCGTCTGGACGCCGCTCAATCCGCGGGGCGTCGCACTGCTCTCGGCGGATGGGGCGGCCCGACCCGAGCGTTACCAGCCTCTTGTTGAGCGGCTGGGCGGAATGGGCCTTGCCATCATCGCGCCCTATGGCGGCACCGCTGCCAGGGGCCCTTCTGCGGAGGATATCACTCAGCGGGGCGTGGCGGAGCTTGGCGCGGCGGCTCTTTACGCGAATGATCGCTTCGCGGGCCTTCCGGTGCTGGCGGTGGGGCACGGGCGCGGAAGCCTCTCCGCCATGGCGCTGGGCGGCGCGCTGGCGGAGGAGGGCACTTTTGCCGAGCCCACGCCGCGGGGCGTGATCGCCTTCTCCGCGCCGGCGGGAACGGAGCGCCTTGCGGGGCCGGATGCTGTCTCCGCGCTGGGGGTGCCGGTGCTGCTGCTGGCGGGCAGCAACGATCCGCTGCCTGTGGAGCGCCTTCTGGATGCCGGCCCTCGCGATGCCGATGCCTATGCGCTGGTGCTCGCAGGCGGCGGGCGCGACCTGGTCGACGATGCCGCGCTCGTGGAGCGCGCCTGGCCTGTCGTGGACCTGTTCGTCCAGGCCTTCCTGTTCGACATCTTCACCGCGGGAGACGTGCTGGAGGACTGGCCCGCGACCGGCGAGGACCGCTTCATCGCCCGGCGAGGCAGCCAGTGAGCACCGCGCCTGTTCAGGAAGTGCAGCGAGAGCCAGAGGCACCCGCGCGCGATCTGAGCATGATCGAGGCGATCAATGATGCTCTCGACGTGATGCTGGAGCGCGACGCGGACGTGATCCTGCTGGGCGAGGATATCGGTTATTTCGGCGGTGTGTTCCGCTGCACGGCTGGCCTGCAGGAGAAGCATGGCAAGACGCGTGTGTTTGACACGCCCATCAGCGAGGGCGGCATCATCGGCGTTGCGGTGGGGATGGGCGCCTATGGGTTGCGGCCGGTGCCGGAGATCCAGTTCGCGGATTACATCTATCCCGGCCTCGACCAGTTGATCAGCGAAGCGGCGCGGCTGCGGTATCGCTCGGCTGCGGAGTTCATCGCGCCGCTGACGGTGAGGAGCCCGTTCGGCGGCGGTATCTTCGGGGGGCAGACGCACAGCCAGAGCCCGGAGGCCTTGTTCACCCACGTCTCCGGCCTGAAGACCGTGGTGCCGAGCACGCCCTATGACGCGAAGGGCCTGCTGATCGCGGCGATCGAGGACAACGACCCGGTGCTCTTCTTCGAGCCGAAGCGGATCTATAACGGCCCGTTCGACGGCTATTACGACCGGCCGGCCAAGAACTGGAAGGGGCACCGCGATGCGCGCGTTCCGGAAGGATATTACAGCATCCCGCTCGGCGCAGCGCGCGTGGCGCGACAGGGGGAAGCGATGACGGTGCTCGCCTACGGAACCATGGTGCATGTCGCGGAAGGCGTGGCGCGGGAGAAGGGGATCGATGCCGAGATCATCGACCTGCGAACGCTGGTGCCGCTCGACATCGAGGCTGTGGAAAAGTCTGTCGAGAAGACGGGGAAATGCCTGATCGTGCATGAGGCGACGCGCACCTCCGGCTTCGGGGCGGAGCTGTCCGCGCTGGTGACGGAGCGCTGCTTCTATCACCTGGAGGCGCCGGTGGAGCGCGTCACCGGCTTCGACACGCCTTACCCGCACAGTCTCGAATGGGCCTATTTCCCCGGACCCATTCGCGTGGGCGAGGCGATGGAAAAGCTGCTGCCGGAGTAGCGAGAGAATGGCGCGCTTCACCTTCAACCTGCCCGATATCGGCGAAGGCATCGCGGAAGCGGAGATCGTCGCCTGGCATGTAGCCGTGGGCGATGAGGTGGCCGAGGATAGCCGCCTTGCCGACCTGATGACCGACAAGGCGACGGTGGAGATGGAGAGCCCCGTGGCCGGCCGCGTGGTGGAGATCGCCGGCGAGGTGGGGGACGTAATCGCGATCGGCTCCCCCCTCGTGGTGCTGGAGACTGCGGGCGAGGGGGAGGGCACGCCTGCCCCCGCGCCGAAAGCCGACGTGGTTGAGGAGCGGATCGAGGTGGAGACGCCCGGTGCCTCTGCGATTGAGGATGCTGTTGCGGGGGAAGGCGATGAGGCGCTTCCCTCAAGCGTCTCGCCCGGAGCGGGCGCGGCGGGACGTGGAGATCAACGCGGCGAGGAACACGCGCGGGCCGCCAAGGTTCTTGCCAGCCCGGCTGTCCGAAAGCGGGCGAAGGATCTCGGTATCGACCTTGCTGATCTCCGCCCTGCCGAGGACGGGCGCATCCGTCATGCCGACCTCGACGCCTTCCTCACCTATTCGCAAGGCTCCGGCTACGCGACAGCCGGCCATGCTCGGCCCGATGAGACCATCCGTGTCATCGGGCTGCGCCGGCGGATCGCGGAGAACATGGCGGCCTCCAAGCGCCACATCCCGCACTTCACCTATGTGGAGGAATGCGATGTTACGGAGCTGGAGCGGCTTCGGGCGCAGCTGAACGCCGGCAGGGGTGAGCGGCCCAAGCTGACCCTGCTGCCGCTGCTGATCGCCGCGATCTGCCGCGCATTGCCGCGCTACCCGATGATCAACGCCCGCTATGATGACGAGGCGAATGTCGTCACTCGGCATGGCGCGGTGCATCTCGGCATGGCGACGATGACCGATGCCGGCCTGATGGTGCCGGTAATCCGCGACGCGCAGGCGAAGAACCTTTGGCAGCTTGCCGCGGAGATCGTCCGGCTCTCTCAGGCGGCGCGAGATGGCACTGCGCGATCGGAGGAGCTTTCCGGCTCCACCTTCACACTGTCCTCCCTCGGTCCGCTGGGAGGGATTGCTTCGACGCCCGTCATCAACCGGCCCGAGGTGGCGGTTCTGGCGCCCAACCGCATCGTGGAGCGGCCGATGTTCGTGCCGGATGACCTGGGCGGTGAGCGGCTGGCCAAGCGCAAGCTGATGAACCTCTCGATCAGCTGCGATCACCGGGTGGTGGACGGCTATGATGGGGCCGCGTTCGTGCAGGAGGTGAAGCGCCTGCTCGAATCACCTGCGCTGATCCTGGCGGGCTGACGGTGGCTAAACGCGACGATCAGATCGACGCCAAGATCGCCGCCGCAGCGCCGTTTGCGCGCCCGATCCTCGAACACCTGCGGGAGCTGGTCCACAAGGCCGTTCCAGAGGCGGAGGAGGCGATCAAATGGGGGATGCCGCACTTCACCTACAAGGGGAAGAACATCGCCGGCATGGCGGCCTTCAAGGCGCACTGTTCCTTCATCATCCATGGCGAGGGACGGCAGGGCGCGGAGGACGAGCAGGGGATGGGCCAGTTCGGCCGGATCACCTCCGTGCTGGACCTTCCGCCGTCTGAGGAGCTTGCCGCGCGTTTGCATGCGGCGCGAGCGCGGATCGACGAGCAGGGAAGCGCCACCGCCCACCAGCGCACCGCGACGGTAGAGGCGGGGCAAGAGCTTGTCATTCCAGACGATTTCACCGCCGCCTTGAAAGAGGTGTCGGCGGCTCAAGGCTTCTGGGCTTCGCTCACCCCCTCGCAAAAGCGCGATTACCTGGAATGGATCAGCGAGGCGAAGCGGGAGGACACTCGCCGGCGCCGGATTGCGCAAGCGGTTGAGTGGCTGGCGGACGGCAAACGGCGCAACTGGAAATATGATCGCTAGATCATCAACTTACGAGAAGTTGAAAATACTGGCTCGGCGGAGTGTTGACAGCCTCTGGAGCCTCGCTTAGAGGGCCGGCCTCCCAAGGGGCACACGCCCTTAAGCGGGTGTAGCTCAGTTGGTTAGAGCGCCGGCCTGTCACGCCGGAGGTCGCGGGTTCGAGCCCCGTCACTCGCGCCACTTGGGGCGCAGAGATGAAGAGATTTCTCCTATCTCTGCCGGTGCGCCGGGGTTCTGCGGAACCCCGGCAGCAGCCCTTCCGATAGCGTTGATATCCTGATGCCGGGCTTGAGTTGGCGAAGCTAGGCTCCCCGGTCCTCAGCCCCAGCGGCCAGTCTCCATCCAGATCAGAAAGCGTCGCAGCGGCAGCAGCCATGCAACGCCGAGCACGAGGTAGGCGACTGCCTGCCCCAGCACCGGCAGCCGCTCGATCCACGGCGACACCAGCAACACCCCGGTGGCATAGAGGCCCAGCCCCGCGACCAGCGCGAGGATGCCGAGCGGGATTCGCAGAGTCGGCTTCTCGCGCATCAGGAGGCGCGGCCGAACGGGCCGAGCACCCGGGTCGGCGTCACGATCGCCGCCAGCGGCATGTCGTGGGGCTCCAGCGGCAGCATGTCGACCTCCTGGATGTCCCAGGCCATGCCGATCGCGATCGTTTCCGGATGGGCAGCCAGATAGCGGTCGTAGAATCCGCCTCCCTGGCCGAGCCGTTCGCCAGTGGGGGTGAAGCCGACCAGCGGCATGAACAGCACCTCAGGCACCACCACCGGCGCGGTGGCGCTGGGCTGGCGCAGCTTCATCGGCCCTTCCTCCAGGTCGTTCTCCCCGTAGGGGTCGGTATGGAGGTGAAACTCCATCGGCTGATCCAGAGTGGTCACGCGGGGGAGGGCGATGCGATTCCCCGCTTCAAAGAAGAATTTCCGGTAGCCGGCAGAGGGTGCCTCGCCGGGATCGGAACGGTAAAGCCCGATTGTCGCCCCATCAGGCACCATCTCCAAGACCCTTGCCGGCGGCCGGTTGAACACCAGTGCGCTGACCTCCGGCGGCAAGGCAGCCGCGTGAGCACGCCGCGCCGCGCGCAATTCGGTCCGCAGGCGCCGTTTCAGCTCCTTGGGCAGCTCGTCCATCGAATCATCCGTGTGAAAATGGCCCGGCGCGACGAGGCGGGGCGGGAAAGGGTGAGTGGCGGAACCACCATGGGTCGTTTGCCGGGAAATCCTCTGACGCCTCGACGTCAGGTGGGCGCCGTATGCACCGGCCCTCGGGACGGACCCGCGAACCGGGCAGGGACAGCTCCCATGGATTGCTTATAGCCTCAGGGATATTCACGAACGGTTCGTGC